>CZCB01001843.1_pt1 | contig 11281 bp, 10 predicted proteins | sample 591991 | NCBI WGS metagenome assembly CZCB01 (sample SAMEA3556809, study PRJEB10932) | anaerobic digester metagenome | reverse complement strand
TTTTGTTTTTAATTTTTCAAAATTAATCAAGTTTTCATTCGGATGCTCTTTTTTCTCATTGTTTCGTTTCGTTTCGCTACACTTCACTTCACAATGAGAAAAAAACATCAACAACGTGGTGAAACTTTACAATTAGAATCTCATAAAGAAATCCCATGTCTCTTCTGCAATCCAGTTCACATCAGATCCGGGATCTTTAACATTATCGGTATGTCCCCCTACAAATGAGCCAAACAATACAGGATACTCTTCGGGAAGTCCTTCAAACTCTGTTGTGACATGAGTAGATGTTGTAGCTATCGGTATTTCAGGCAACTCTTTTAACCCATTATTCTCGAGGTGAGTTAACACACAATACTTGCCACCAAGTTTATGCTCATCAGAGTGAACAAACTTACAAAGTCCGTCCTCCGTTCCTGTTGTGCTGTAGAAAGCAATAGGCTCCCTTCTGTTCTCCGGAAGATAGATGTTCCAGTTAGCCGGAGCATAACATGCCACGGCTCGCAGATCTTTCTGAAAAATTAGCGACAACGAGTATGTAACCATCGCACCATAACTAAAACCGAGACTGAATATGCGAGATGTATCGATACTCAATTTATCCTTGAACAGCTCAAGCATATCAGCAAAGAAGATGTGATCTTTATCGTCACGAACACGCCATGGAGTACGGTCTGTATAACCCTGAGGAGCAACAAAAATCACAGGCACCCCATCTCTTTCGGCATAATCTTTAAGACCATAAAAGTTCTGATCTACCATAGTTTGCATATTTCCCCCCATCATATGCATTGCAAAAATCAAACGGTAGGTTTTGTTCTTATCGTAGTCTTCAGGAATATCGATTATATATTCTCGTGTAAGTCCGGCACTTGTCATGGTATATGTCCCGCTTTTAAAATCACCCAACTCTTTGCCATAGCCGGCACTGGGGACGGGATCATTTTTCAACTTACGCGCTTCATCAACCGATTGGGCATTTATGGTACAAAAAGAAGCTAAAAGAATAAAGAGGACAAATGTTTTTCTCATTGTTTCTTGTTTTTATTGATATTTTCTCCGCCATTGTTCTCCGGGCGTCTATTTACAAAAGTAACCTGATTTTATCAAAAATCAACTTTTTTATAAGAAAGATGATACAGATAATGTACATTTGTCAAAAACCGAAAGAGATATAGTCATGACAGAATTCTGGGAAGAGAACTTCAGAGATAAACGTGAGATGTGGGGATGGGAACCGGTTGATTCTGCCCTGGCTACAGCAAAACTTTTCCTGGAAAAGGGTTTTAAGCAGATATTGATACCCGGGTTTGGTTATGGAAGAAGATGAACGGAAAAAGCTGATTAGCGATTGTTACAACCAACTTAAGCCCGGCGAATGCATGGTATTTATCACAATTTCGAAGAAAGATAAAAGATACGGCAAGGGCGTTGAAGTGGGGCATGACACATTTAAAACTAGACATGGTATCAGGTTGTTTTTCTACGACATAGCATCGGTAGAAGAAGATTTCAGGGATTATGGATTGGCAGAAGTTGATGAAATCAGAGAACCGATGTTTTAGACCGTGAAGATATGCCTACACAACATTTTCTTCAAATAATCTGTCATAAAAAGATCAAAGTGTAATAACAAAAGCTTTATTAGTAAATGAAACCTAAGAATTATCTTTTACTGCTTTTGACAATTGCTCTTTCAGTATCACTGATTTTCATCGGGAACCTGGCTGGGACAGTTGTTTTAAATAATTCACTTCCAGCAATAATAAACAAAAACATCATCTACCAATCAGTAACTCTATTATTGACGGTTTTATTTCTAATTGTACTTCGTTTTTCCCGAAAAGAGGTTTTTACCACGTATTTCAGGAAAGGTGAAATTTCTGCTCCCATTCTGCCTGAGAGGTGGATTGGCATTAAACCGAAAGAGACAGAAAACTGGAAACTCTATGGGCGGAACTTTGCTGTAATAATTACAGCTGTTACAACAGTCGTTGTGTTCTTTCAGGTAATAAACCTGGAAAATGTAGATTGGGGCAATTTGCCTAAATACCTTCATTTCATCCTATTGTTCTCACTAACAAACTCGTTTGTAGAAGAGATGATAACCCGTTATATCAGCAGCAATTTTTGGAATTCTCCATTACTGGGGAACACCCGGAGGATTTGCAGGGGTGATATTTGCCGGATTTCTTGGCTGGTTCCTTTCCAAGTCTATTATTGAAACAGGCGGTATCTACTTGGCTTGGCTAATACATTTTTTACAGGACGTTATAATCTTTTCAGCGATGATTTTGATTTTATAATCAAAATAGAAGCATAGCTCCAAAAAACTCTTAAACTACAGGTCTTGCGTAACCGTTACGGTATGGCCGCGCTAATAAGCTCTTGGCATTGCTGTTATCCGTAATGCTCTTTTGCTTGTGGTCCCACATTAGTTCGCTGCCGGTTTCGTAAGATATCATAGCGAGTTGAACGGCAGCGGTGGAGAGGAAGCCGTCTTCTACCGTGCAGCTGATTAATTCTTTGTTGCCTGTCTTCACGGCTTGAATAAATTCAGCCAAGTGTTTCTCTTGCATATCGGGTGTGCGGATATCCATCACCTGTTCTTGTTGATTTCGTCCTGCAGGTTTCCAGACTAGGCGCTGTTCCGAGGTAAACAGGGAGCCATTTTCACCATAAAAGAATATCCCGTTATTAAATCGCGGGTCAACCTCGCCTGCGCCCCACAAACGGTGTTGCCAGATTACCGGACAGTCGTTGTACTGTAACGATGCTATTAGCGAGTCGGGAGTCGTAATCTCTCCTTTTAGTACCTCAAGGCTTCCTTTGGCGCGTATTGTGTGAGGAGAGTCGAAATCCATGATAACACGGATGATATCTATGTGATGGATGCCCCAGTCGACAAGGTGACTGTTGCCGTATTCTTTTTCGAGTCGCCATGAACCGTGTCCTACAGAAGGACTATAAGGGAGTTTGGGTGCCGGTCCGCACCACATATCCCAGTCCAGCGAAGCAGGCGGGTCCTGCCGGGTTGTATCTGCTTTATCGGGGTTATAGTGAATTTGGGCATTAATTTGATGAATTTTACCTGTAGTACCGTCTTGGATGAGCTCCTTTGCTTTTTTGTAGGCATTGCTTTGTCGGCGCTGGAATCCTATTTGAACAATATTGCCTGCCTTTCGGGCGGCTTCAACCATTGCCTTGCCTTCCTCCAAGTCATACGCAAGTGGCTTCTCGCAGTATATATGCAATCCTTTCTTGCAGGCGTCTACAAACTGAAGGGCGTGCCAGTGAGTTGGCGTACCAATCAGCACAGCTTCAAGTCCCGGCATCTCCAAAAGATCCCTGTAATCCTTGAAGGCTCGAGAGGTGCTTTCCTGAAGTGCTTCCAACTCCTTCATTCCGTTCTGCAGATGTTCCGAGTCTACATCACTAACAGCGGCAATTTCCACTTTTGTGCAAATAGCGGAACTCTGATTCCGGATGCAACTGCTGCAGTTGCCAGCGTTGATCGTTTAATAAATGTCCTTCTGTTCATAACGAAAAAGGTTGTCGTGAGTGAGTATTACTTAGTGTTAATGTGATTAAAACCGAGAGAGCATGGTTTTTGTTCAAATCCTTAATTGGTATATTCACCCATAAAAAAGGATATCTCGCCAAATTTATTTCATAAATCCTTGTGCGCAAACATATATTTGTGTCAAAAAAAGGAGTAATGAAAATAATAATATCTTTTCTTTCGATTCAATTTTTAGCTCTCACGATGTTGTGGGGGCAAAAACTAATGACTGTTCAGGGGAGCCTTATAGATGAGCATGGTGAACCGTTGTTTGGAGGGAATATTGTGATACCGGGAACTTCAATCGGTACGTCAAGCGATATGAATGGTGAGTTTCAACTGGAAATACCTGCTGACACAGAGTTGCTGGTCTTCTCTTACATTGGTTATATACCTAGGGAGGCAGCGCCTGAGGAGAACATGACTATAGTACTTCAGCTGGATACGACTATGATGGATGAGCTGGTGGTTTCGGCGCAAAAGCCCACTCTGCTTATCACACCAGAGAAGACCACGGTTTACCCGGGTATGTCTCCTGCTACATCTTCAGGGAATGCTTATTCTGTGTTGAAGAGTCTGCCCGGAGTAATCCTCAATAACGACGGTACTCTTTACTTAAATGGGAAGTCGGGGGTTAAAATCCTGGTGGATGGTAAAGATTCCTACTTCAGTGGAGCCGATCTGGTAAACTATCTGATAGCGCTGCCGGCTGCTTCACTTAATAAAATTGATCTGATCCACAACCCATCTGCCAGGTATGAGGCAGCAGGGAATGCGGGTATAATAGATATAACGACTTCCAAAAACAGTTCTGCTGGCTACCATATCAATATTAACAGTAACTTCGAACAGGGGAGGTATAACCGAAGTAACAATAATATAGGTTTAGGATATAACAACGATAAGTGGAGTATTAACGGAATGTATGGATATTACAAAGGTGATGATTATGTGGATCTGAAAATAGCGCGGACGTTCCCCGAAGATGATAGTACACCGATAATCTTTTTTGATCAGGATTCCTATCGGAAGCAGGACAACAGGTCGCACTATTTTAACGGAGAAATAGATTTTTATGCCAACCGGCAAACTACTTTGGGATTGAGCTTAAGAGGCAATTTGGGAAGGAAAACTGAAAATGGGAGGTTGTCGTCTCTCTTTTACATACTTGTTTCTCCTGCTGATTCAACTATATCTTCTAATACCGATAACAGACAGAGCAGAAAGAATATCAATTCAACTCTCAATTTTAGGCACAGGTTGGATTCTATAGGGAAGGAGGTTTTGGTATCGGCAGACGGTATATACTATTCTATAAATGAAACTGAGGATCACAAGGATTTAATTTCAGAGAGTTCAGGAGATGCTGCCGATTACCGGTCTCAACAGCGAAAAAGAGGAACGATAAAAATGATTTCGGGAAGGGTGGATCTGGCTTACCCTTTTAACAGCAGATGGCGAATGGATGTTGGTGCAAGAAGTGATTATGTAGATATAGACAGTCGGTCGGATTATAAAAAAATGGATGGGGGAGAATGGATTGATGATACTAATAGGGGTGCAACTTTCTTTTACAAGGAGAATATCAATGCAATATATATGAGCGGGCAGCTTACAGAAGAAGTATTATCTGCAGAAATTGGTATGCGGTTGGAAAACACTAATATAAATTCGGATGCTATTGATCGGTCATATACGCACCTTTTTCCTTATTTGCGGTTCAGTTTGCATTTGTGGGAACGAACTACATTTACGTTTAACTATAATAGGCGGATAGATCGTCCTAATTATCGTGATTTAAATCCTTTTATTTATGTTTTCGACAGTTACACTTATGAGCAGGGCAACATCAATCTCAAGCCTCAGTTTACAGATCGTTTCAGCCTATCTTATACAATTGGCAGGGCATACAAATTCGGTTTGTTTTACAATAATACAGGACAGGCAATCATAAAGTCGTATAATTTACAACCGGATACAAAACGTGTTATTGTAATGCCAACTAACTTCTCATCTTTCCGCTCGCTGGGAATGGAGGTTGATGCAGCGGGGGTTTCGGTAGCGGATTGGCTGCATTTTAATTTTCATGCCGAGGTGTCTGATAACAGGTATAAATGGTTAGAGAATGGAGTTCCTATGGAAAATAGTGGTGTAACCTTCCAGGTAGGAACACAGAGCAGATTACGTTTACCGTGGGGATGGTCGGCAGAGGTGATCGGTTTTTACAACAGTCGCATGCCATTCGGACAGATTGAAGTGAAGGCGGTTTACCAAATCTCTGCAGGTGTTCAGAAAAGCTTTTTTAATGGAAGGGCAACACTGAATATATTTTCTAACGACTTGTTTCATACTAACCGAATAAGGGCAAGGGGAGTGATAAGTGGTGGGTATGCTACTACAGATGAGTATAGCGATAATGTTATTTTTGGCATCTCATTATCCTTTAGGCTTAAAAAAGGATCGGATATGAAAAAGAACAATAATAAAAAAGAGATTGATACAAAACGCATATCTTTGTAGAGGATAAATGGGCAATGGTATGAAAAAAAGGAGTTTATGGTTCTGGATCACACCTGTCATTTTCGGGCTGCTGGTTATGTCCACCATCCGTCTTGTGAGCGATGTGCCTAAGGAGTATAAGTTCTGGGAGCGACCACTTCTTCTGAATCTGATAGATTTCCTGTCGGTAATTATCATATTCTATCTCATTCAGTTCTTTCTGCTTTATTTTATTAATCGTCAGAAAGCTAAGAGGGTACAACTCACGTTGAAGAAACTTATTTGGGAGTATCTGATTGTAACTCTCTCAGGAATAGTGATAACAGTACCCAGTATTTATTTTATACATTTTATGTCTGGTGAGCCGGTGGGTATAGATGATCTGGTGATTGCACAAACAGCAGCCACCCTCTTTTTGGTTATTTACTACTCTATATTAAGGGGGAGTGATCTGCTACAGGCATATGTAAACCAGAAGATGCTGACACAACAGATAAAAAACAGTCAGATGGAGACGGAGCTCAATTTTTTGAAGGTGCAGTTTCATCCTCACTTTCTGTTTAATGCGCTTAATGCTATCTATTTCCAAATCGACGAGAATAATGAGGCGCCTAGAAAATCAATTGAACAACTATCGGAACTGTTGCGTTATCAGCTTTACGACATAAACCAAACTGTGAGGGTAGATCAGGAACTGAACTTTATCCGCAATTATATTGAGTTCCAAAAGGTGAGGATGTCTGAAAGGTTTCAACTTTCTGTTCATTTTGACCCTATGTTGACTAATCAGCAGATACATCCGCTGTTGCTGTTTCCACTTGTGGAGAATGCATATAAGTATGTAGGGGGCGAAAATTGGCTAAAGATTGAAGCCCTCTTGAAGGAGGGATCTATCAGTTTCATGGTGGAAAATGCTATTCCAAAGACTCCACAGTTAACGGAAAAGAGGGATTTCGGTATAGGATTAGAGAATTTACAACGAAGGCTTGATCTGCTATATCCTGGTAAGTATTCTTTTAAAACCGATAAAGGGAAGGGTTCATTTATTGCAAATTTAAGTATCGAATGGTGAGATTGCGATGTGTTATAACCGACGACGAACCGATGGCTCGTAAGGGTTTGCAGGGTTATCTTGAAAAAGTTGATTTTCTGGAGCTTGTTGCAGTTTGCGAAGATGCTATTCAGCTGGGTAACGTGTTGAAGGAGCAGCAGGTAGACTTAATCTTCCTGGATATTGAAATGCCTTATTTGTCCGGGATTGAATTGCTGTCTGGACTGACCAATCCGCCCAGGGTGATTATAGTTAGTGCATACGAGAAATATGCGCTTAAAGGGTTTGAACTGGAAGTGGATGATTACCTTCTTAAGCCTGTTTCATTTGAGCGCTTCCTTAAGGCTGTAAACCGAGTGTATGACTGGTTTGTGAGGGAAAAGGCGGGTGAAATACAGTCGGAATCGATCTTCGTAAAGACTACACAGAAATATGAGAAAGTAGATTTTGCAGATATTCTCTTTGTGGAGGCATTGGATAATTATGTCGCAATACAGACGGCTGGAAAAAAATACATTACTCATGGAACCTTAAGCACATTTATTAAGAGATTACCACAAAACATATTTGTTCGGATTCACAGATCATTCGTTATAAACATCAATAAGGTAACATCGCTTGAAGGGAATCTTGTGGGGATTGGCAGTTATAAGTTGCCAATTTCAAAAGGTTACAGAAAAGAGGTAAAAGAGATCCTGTTGAAGTAGCTTAAGATAAAAAACACAGGCAGGGGGTACCTGCCTGTGAAATGGATTATTATCTGTTAATAATAAACTCCATTAACTCTCTATCGTGGTTATTTAAGATTTTGCACTCATTATCGAAATACATGGTCGCTCCGTTCTCCGGAGTATAAATTTCCCACTCAGGCAGTACTCCCTCTACATTAGGATTACCGCTCTTTATAAAGTTAATCCATGCAGAACTCATTTTTTCAGATACCTTCCAAGCCTCTTCAGAATTGCCTGTCCAGTCGGGTCTCAGATCTACATTATTAAAAGCTAAAGGGATGTCCAGGCCATGGAACGATCCTTTGGATGCATTCTCAACAGGGCTTTTCCATGCTAAGAGATAGATATACAGCGGAGCATCTGTTTCTGTGACTCTGGCATCGGATGTGCGTATGGTGTATGGTCTGAATACAGTATCAATAGAAAGCAGGTCCTGAGGTGTGTAGTCCGGGTAAGCTTTGGCATAAAGCTCAATATACCGGTCTGTTTTATCGCCATATATTTTTTCCAGACGCTCTCTAGCCTGCTCCAAACTAAGATCTTTTTCGCCATAGGCTACAGGCATCATCTCATTTAGCGTGGTACCCATCATTACCGGTATATCAGAAGATATCTCGGCAAAACCCGGACTGAAAGGCTGTTGCAGCAGTACCTCTCCATCCACCGAAGGTGTAAATCCATACATTGTGGGTGTGCCTGGAGTACGTTGACCGGCCAATTCAGCAATAGCCTCATTTCCTGCTTTTACAAGATCAATGTAGGGTATTGTATCAAGTTTTTCCACCTCATGGGGCGAAATTCCCAGTTTATCAAGTACCCCTTGTGCTAACTCTTGTGATTTCTCTTTTGTCATTGTATTTAGCAGTGTTCCACTCATGATGATTGCTTTGTGGAATAGGTTTTCTGCAGGGGGCATACACATGAGTGTTCCAACTTTTCCGCCACCTCCCGATTCTCCTACAATGGTTACATCATTGGGGTTACCGCCAAAGCTTTCAATATTCTCCTGTATCCATTCAAGAGCTTTTACAATATCAAGCATTCCTACGTTTGCAGAGTATGCATACTCATCGCCGTAGGCAGACAGATCAAGAAAACCAAGAATGTTTAATCTGTGATTTACAGAAACCATTACGATATCGCCCTTCTCTGCCATAGCTTTGCCGTAGGTCATAGGGTCGTTGCTGCTTCCAACATGAAAACCGCCGCCATGCAGCCAAAGCATTACAGGGCGTTGTTTCCCGTCGTTTATTCCCTGTGTCCATACGTTTACGGTAAACAGCTCTTTCTCATTTTGAGTAGAATCGGGAATCCAGGCAACTATCTGTCTGGCAACGGGACTAAACTCAGTGCATTCAAGAACTCCTTCCCAGCTGTCGGGGTCTTGAGGAGGCATGAACCGCTCAGCTTTTGCATAAGGTATACCTTTGAAGATAAATATACTATCTTCGATCTCTCCGGACAGTGTGCCAGCAGTTGTTTCAACTATAGCCTCCTGGCTCTCTTTAGCGCCGGAGCACCCGTATAAGGAGATGCCGACAACTAATAAACTAATAAAAGTAAAATAGATTTTATTTTTCATATGACTTTAAAAAATATAGTGAATTTTTTATGGTAACGTCTTCATCTGTAATTTATCAAGGTCAAAGATAAAACAAATTATAATAATAGAAAACTATTTACAACTTAAATAGTTGTATCCGATTTCTTTAATAGTATCTTACATCATTAAGGTACCTCAAATAGACTGTATGAATATTTTACGCATCAGTAAAAACTAAAAAAATATTTTTTAATTTTGAGTTGAATAAAAACCATGAGTAAGCAAGTAAAAAAGTTTGGAACTTCTGCCGTATTCTTTACTGCTATTGCAACATTATTCGGAGCGATACTTTTTTTGCGTTTTGGTTATGCAGTAGGCACAGTTGGCCTTTGGGGTGTTTTTGCACTTATTATTTTAGGCAATATGGTAACTATCCCAACAGCCATGGCTATTTCTGAACTTGCTACCAACAAGCGGGTTGAAGGAGGAGGGGAATACTTTATAATTTCTCGTTCATTTGGCCTAAATATTGGAGCTACCCTTGGCATAATGCTCTATTTGTCTCAAACCATAAGTGTAGCCTTTTATGTTATTGCATTTACAGAGGCTTTTGATTTCTTTTTCGAATTTATGAATAATCAATTTGGAATTGACCTGCCTCGCCAGGTTATCAGTATCCCGGTGATGTTGGTTCTGTCGACATTGGTTATTGTTAAGGGAGCCAATATGGGAATGAAGGCATTGTATCTGGTAGTCGGTTTGCTTATACTCTCGTTAATTCTTTTTTTCCTTGGTAAGCCTGTAGAAGGGAATGTAGCCACCTATTTTGAGTCCAATGCAAAATTGGTGAATACCGGTCAGCTCTTTGTTGTTTTCTCAATTATTTTTCCTGCATTTACCGGAATGACAGCGGGTGTAGGTTTGTCCGGAGACTTGAAAAATCCAGGTAAATCTATTCCCATTGGCACTATAGCAGCTACATTAACCAGTTTCATTATTTATTTTTTTATCGCTTATAAATTAGCTGTTTCAGCCTCATCAACACAACTATTGGGGAATCAGCTGATAATGGCTGAAATAGCATTATTTGGCAGCATCATAGTTCCATTAGGATTGGCTGCTTCCACTTTTTCGTCTGCATTGGGATCTATAATGGAGGGACCTCGTACACTTCAAGCCATCGCTCTGGACAATTCTATACCAATAAAGTCTGCCAATAAATGGATAAGTAAAACACGAGAAAAAGATAATGAACCTGTTAACGCATCCATTATTACCTGTTTAATTGCTTTGATTTTCGTCTCTATAGGAGGTGTAGATGTTGTTTTACAGATAATTACCATGTTTTTCCTGGTGACATACGGATCGTTGTGTCTGATTTCTTTTCTTAATCATTTTGGATCGTCACCCTCTTACAGGCCATCTTTTAAATCGAAGTGGTATATCTCATTGCTTGGCTTTGTTGCTGCAGTTTGGGTGATGTTTCAGATAAGTGTAATATACACGTTGATAGCATTCACGACAATAACATTGATTTATCTCTATATGGATTATTACCATAAGGGGAGAAAAGGGTTTGCTTCTTTGTTTGCCAACGCCCTTTTTAAAGTAAATAGGGATAGACGGCTATTTTTTCAGAAAAACCTCTGTACAAGCCGAGGAGGAATTGGAAAGGTTGGTTGCCAGCCTCGACTCTTCCAGTCATGTATATATAGATACAATAATTTCTCCTTCAACTACCTCTGCAATAGCTCAATCAATTCAGATACCGGGTATTGCGGGCATGGAAAATAATATGGTCATTTTTGAATTTGAAAAAAACGACCATAAAGATCTACACGATATAATTGATAATTTCCGAATGGTTAATGCCGGAGGATTTGATGTATGTATTC
>CZCB01010967.1_pt1 | contig 11291 bp, 9 predicted proteins | sample 591991 | NCBI WGS metagenome assembly CZCB01 (sample SAMEA3556809, study PRJEB10932) | anaerobic digester metagenome | reverse complement strand
ACACTATCCTCTTCGTCGGCAGCGTCAGATGTGTATAAGAGACAGGGATTATATACTATGATTTATTCAAGAGCTAAAATAACTTGGGTATTTTTATTTATTGTTATTTTCTATTTAGTATCCATTCATAATATTCAATCAATTATAAACTACAATTTAACGGATTTCTCTCATATGGAGATTTGTCAAGAAGTATTCTTAGGCAGTCAAAGGTTATCATTTAATATGAGTATATTTACTATAGTTTTACTGATGGGTTTTGAACATAGATATGATAATATATATAGATTTATTCGGGCCAATAACAACGAAACAATCTTTACTTCAATTTTTATGAAAGGAATTTTCATAGCTATATTTGTAGCTTTAAATGCAATTGCTGTACAATTGATTACACTACCAATTGGTAATATTGCTATTGATTTGCAGGCACTATTTTTTACATTAGTAATTATTTTAACATATGTTTACAGTGTATATTCTCTATATACATTAACGTATTTTATTACATTTAAGCATATTGTTAGTTTAAGTGCTGTAGTATTATATCGAATGTTACTGGTACTTATTCTTGGCTCTCTCAATTTTTCTGTATTAGATTTTCAACCTGATGTTTTATTTTACATATATATAGGATTAGAGATAATAGTTACTAATATCATTATAGTTTATCTATCAAATAAAAAGGAAAGATTGGTACTATGAGGGATAGAAAATTATTTTTACTTTATTTCATTTTTTTACTTTTTTATTATATTTTTGTTGTTGAGATTCTGTTTTCTGATTATAAGATCCTTTCGATTTTTGAAGGGAACAGTTTTTTTAGTTTCTTATATGAACGTAATATGACTATGTATTTGATTATGGGAGGGATAGTAAATTCTATTGCAATAATTTTTTTATCAAGTTTAGTAGAACAACTAAAAAGCATGGAAGTCTATATAAGGATTCGTTTGAAGGGAAAAAAGCAAATTAGATTTTACTTTATATCAATTTTAAAAGCTTCTATTTTAATAGTGATTCCCAAATTTTTTGTTGACTTAATAATAACAGAATTTGATAATTTGTTTTTATTAGCAGCTATGGAGATTAGTTTACTGTTAACTTTATTACTGTATGCATTAATACATCTATTACTTACTTTTTATGGCTACAAGCAGAATTTGGTAATTTTTCTATTGATAGTTCTTAATTTTGCCTCTAGTATGGCTTATATCGCTATTCCAATACTTGGTGTATTAGTTTTTGTTCCTAAAACTCTATGGGAATCTAATTTCTATATTATTTTCATCAAGTTCTTATTCATTATAATCTTTATTATATCTCTCTGGAAGTCAGAACCAAAATTTTCTAGGGATTTAATTTAAATAGTTGATACTGCAAATAAGAGTAAGGGAGGGTATCATAGATGATAGAATTAATTAATGTAAATAAAAATATTAAAGGTAAAGAAGTATTATCGGATATAAACTATAAATTTAAAGAAGGAAAAATATATTTGGTGACCGGGCACAACGGTAGTGGGAAAACTATGCTTCTTAGATTGCTGTGTGGACTTCTAACCCCTAATAGTGGAGAAGTAAAAGTCTCTAATAATATAAGTTATGGAGTAATAATTGAGAAACCGTCATTTATTGATAGGGAGTCAGCGTTGTACAATTTAAAATATTTAGCAGATATTAATAAGAAAATAGGGATTGAAGAGATTACGGAAACACTTAAGGATGTAAATTTGTTTGATAAAAGAAAGGATAAGGTAAAAACTTTTTCTTTGGGTATGAAACAGAGACTTGCAATTGCGCAGGCACTTATGGAAGATCCACAAGTACTGTTATTGGATGAGCCATTTAATGCTCTTGATGATGAAAACTATATACGTGTATTAGATTTATTGAAAAGAGAGAAAGAAAAAAATAAGCTTATAGTAATTGCTGCACATGGGATTATAGACAATAAAGAAGAACTCATAGATGAAGAAATCAGATTATCCAACGGGAAAATAGTGGAAACGTTAGAGCTGTGATATGAAGTGATACTGGAATTTGAATTGATATCATAGCATTTTATGTATTATTGGTATATACTCTTTAAACATAATATTCTTATGACATTCCCAAGCATTTTAGTAAGTGAGTCTAGTGACTTTCATAGATGTAAGCTTTTTCCTATCATTGAAAGGACAGTTGCTAGAGATGGGATGATAATATATGAACAAGATCGAGATAGTCGGAGAATGGTTTAAGCTTTCTAAAAACGACATTAGTAGCGCGGAATTCCTTTTATCGCAAAGGCATAAGAATCTATGATTTTTTTTACATGAACATATAATTCTAGGCGAAGAATAAGCAGGGGCTGCTAATGGGTATATTACAAAAAGAGGGTGACAGGATATTATCCTCTTTTTGTATATTTTAATTTACTTTGCCTAGATTGTAGAGCGGTGTTTTGGAACGAATAACTTGATAGATAAGTAGTTTTACTTATTTTTGGACATAGAGATAGGAAGACAAGTTAGAGAGGTTAAGCTCCCTTACGTACCGGGCAGTTCATATACTATAACTGCTACACCTCGTTGTATATTTTCAAACATAACTTTTGCGGCATTCGGGGGCATATTGATGCACCCATGAGAACCTTTCGTTTTATATATATCTTTACCAAATTTGTTACGCCATGGAGCATCATGAAAACCAATATTTCCATTAAAGGGCATCCAGTATTTAACAGGGGTAGAGTAATTTTCTCCAATTAAGGTAGCATCCCTTTCTTTATATTGAATCGGATAAACTCCCAAAGGTGTTCCATAGTTCTTTGCAAGATTACCAGATACAAAATCCGTTTCTAGAATCAGCTTGCCTTTTTTATAAAAGAATAAGTGCTGAGCTGTTAAATTCACTTCTACGTATGTATCCCCTATATCATCATCGCCATACTGCTGAGCTGTCTGGAAATAAGCTGGTTCCCTCTTCAATTTTTCACCGTTAAGGATCAATTTTGTTAGCTCAGATACTTCCAAAGGTCTGTTCAGCCACCAACCATAATCACCGCCTTTAACCGTTATTTCAGTACCATAAGAAGTCTTAAAGGTACGTGTTTTTCCAAAGGAATTATAAGTTCTTCCTATGTAATCGACATACTCTTTTACATTGTTTTCATTCAAAGTTACATTATAATCTTCAGTAACAGAAAGCCACTTGCTAATTTGGCTACCATCCAAAATTTCAATATCTTCACCAAATTCATAGGTTATTTCAGCCCCTGCAATTTTATTTAATTCTTTCACCGCTTGGATCAACTCCGGAGATTGGGAAGTGACCTCAGGATTCTCATAACAATCAACCTCTTCTAAGGATATTATAGAATCCAAATTAATTATTGCTGTTTTTATGGCTTCAAATAATATATCAAAATCTACCTTAGCTCCGGGAACTTCTGGAATTATTTCGTATCCATTATCTTTGCTGTACTCGGATATATGGGCATTGACAGGCTCCACTATATTTTCTTCTTGGAAATATGGAAGATTTGAGACTAAATCTTTTAGTAAGTCTTCATCATATTCTGGTATGGTTCCGATATGCATTTTATGGGTTTTAAATAGTGCAATCGGCCATGCAAAATTATTTTGAGATGACAGTAAGTCCTCCAGATTCCCATCAAATAATGCATGCATATCAAAATCTTTCCCATATATTCGGCTGGTCAGATCATTCCGACCTTCCAAAGTTAATGAGTAGGTTTTAAACTGTTCTTGTATTACATCTTTTGTTTCTTCCAGTGTCATATTAGAGGTGTCGACCCCATTGATAACAGTATTCATATAAAAGTGGGTTTTATAATAAAAGGATATCAATATGTATGACAATATCAAAAGAGAAACAAATCCAATGATCACAAACATCAGTGTTTTCTTCAGCGTTTTTCCTTTATTACTTATATTTAATGAATAATTCCCCATATTAGCCCTCCTATTCTACAAGTTACATATTAACATTTTTTGCTATTATGATATAGAAAGGGTATTTATCATTTTAACATAGGAAGATGTATATTTTTTTGCATTTCAATTAAGAATTATTTAAATTCATGTTACATTAAAGTAAGGGTACAGATCTATGCCAATACTATAGACATAAAAAGTCGAACATTTATGATGCTGATTTAGCAGTAGATATATCATTGCCTGAACCTCCTGAAGGCCTTGTATATAGGAATATGGGAACTATGGAATCAAGTGTATTTTAGGCTTGACAACTTTGCTAAATGGTAAAATTTAAGATGTTTTTCTTAATTATTATAGTGATTGACTTTCTGGAAGAAAAAGGTGCCAATAAAAACTTGACACACACTCAAATATAATTACTATTGCAATCTAGCCTAGTATCAATTAAACTAGATATTAATAAGTTTTTATTTGTAATTGTATAACCTTATAATCTTGTATATATCGGATAATATATTACCCAATTTAGTCTAAATAAATATAGTTTTATACAAAATAAAAAAAGGTGCCCTTTAGCAAATGATGTAGTTGCACATTTTTATGCAATTTTTAATATTTGCGCAAAAACATGCAACTAATTATTATATTTGATATAATATCTAATATTTTTTAGGAAGGATTAATCTAATGGAGAAACAGAATTTAATAGCTATTATTGGTGATTTGATAAATTCTAAAAGTATAGAAAATAGATTTGAGGTTCAGGAAAAACTAAAAGGGATATTAGATGTAGCGAATCTACAATATAAGGAGTATATAGTGTCAAAGTGGACTATTACATTAGGAGATGAGTTTCAGGTATTGATAAAACCAAATTCAAAACTTTTTGAAATGCTAGATTTTATCTCGTATAAAATGTATCCCTATGAAATTAGATATGGAATTGGCTTAGGTGCTATAAAGACTAAGATAAATTATGAAAATAGTATAGGCGCAGATGGTCCGGCTTATTGGAATGCAAGGGCAGCGATTGAATTTATTCATGACAACAATAACTATGGAACTAGCAAAACAGCTTTTATAAGTGGCGATAAAAGTGATGAGGTTATTAATAATCTATTGGCATACACAGATTGGATGAAAGAGAGATGGACAGATAGCCAAAGGGCAATTTTACATCATCTTATAGATGCCAACATGTATGATGAGAAATTTGAGCAAAAAAAGTTGGCAGAAATATTAGATATATCTCGGTCGGCCATGTCAAGACGAGTAAAATCTAGTGGAATAAAACTATATTTATCAAGTAAGAATAGCTTAGCTAGATGTATAAAAAATATGGGAGGTTTTTAAAATAAATACTTGGACTATTATTTTATATATTTTATATTTTACATTAGAATATTACCTATATATGGATGTTGAATCAAATCATATAAAGTATAAAATAACATTAAAAGAACATATTATACATTTAGCTATCGGTTCTATAATTTTCTGTCTAATAAGTTATGAATACTATCGGTTTATCATTATATATTTTATAATACATATTATCATAGATATGAAATTAAAAGATTTATTTAAAACTAGAATGCTTGGCATAGATGAACAGGAGAGTAAAAGAAGGACCTATTTAATCTATCAAGTTGCACATATTTTGATTATATACATAATTGGAGAATTACCTATTAGTAAATTATTACTAATAGATAAAAGTTTTAATTCTAGATTAAATAGTTTAGATATATTTTTAAGGTGGATACTATTATTGATTATTGTAGTAAAACCAACTAATATAAATTTTAAAATTTTATTTAACAAATATGCTCCTAAAGAATGTGGGGAAGAAAAAGATACAATAGAAGGCGCCGGTGCAGTGATTGGAATCTTAGAAAGATTACTACTGAGTATTCTCTTATATTATAATCAATTTGGGTCCATAGGATTGGTGTTTACGGCTAAGTCAGTGGCAAGGTTTGAGAAGATTTCAAAGGAACCTACATTTGCAGAATATTATTTAATAGGCTCCTTATATAGTATACTATCTGTATTGATGTGTTATGTGCTTATATTTAACTAATAAGGTAATTATATACATTATTATTAGTTTAGACTCCTTGACAATTGGTTTAATACAGATTATAATATTGGAAATTCATACTTTAAAGGCAATGAAAAGGAAAGTAGATAATGAGATATATTACAGAGAACTTCGGTTGGTGAGAAGAAGCATAGAAGGCATTATCGAAAGTGGCCTTGAAGCCTCATATCGACTACATATATGTATAGAATATGATGGGAACGCCCATTAAAGCGTCAGAGTATCGAATATTTAATATATTCCGTACTTGAGGAGGTCTGCATTGTGAAATGTAGATAAATTAAGGTGGTATCACGAAACAGTAGTTCTCGTCCTTGAAACTTAGTAGAGGAGGAGAATTTTTTATATCTTTTTTTTATTAAAAATAAACTAATGGAGGGATCATTGTGAAAGAACTTGATAAAAATGCAAAAATAGAGACAAAATGTTTACATGCAGGTTATACGCCCCAGAATGGGGATCCGCAAGTAGTGCCAATTGTACAGAGTACTACTTATTGGTTTGATTCTACAGAACATATAGCCGAGCTTTTTGATATGCCGACAGAATGTATGTATTCACGTTTTTCAAATCCAACCTGTAATGCAGTTGAAGAGAAAATTGCAGCCCTTGAAGGCGGAGTTGGAGCAATGTTAACCAGTAGCGGACAGGCAGCCACTTTGATTTCAATTCTCAATATATGTTCTGCAGGGGATAGCTTTATATCGGTTTCCACTATATATGGTGGTACGGTAAATCTATTTTCAGTAACACTCAAAAAATTAGGGATTGAATGTATATGGGTTGATCCAAATGCTTCTGAAGAAGAAATCCAAAAAGCATTTAAGCCTAATACAAAGGCTATCTTTGGGGAGACCCTTGCAAATCCTGCACTTACTGTATTTGATATTGAAAAGTTTGCCAATATTGCCCATAGAAATGGTGTACCCCTTATTGTTGACAATACATTTGCAACACCGATTCTTTGTCGTCCAATGGAATTTGGAGCAGATATTGTTATACATTCTACTACTAAATATATGGATGGACATGCCGTGCAAGTTGGTGGAGTGATAGTTGATAGTGGTAATTTTGATTGGACAGCAAATGATAAATTCCCTGAGTTCACCGAACCCGATGAGAGCTATCATGGCGTAGTATATACCCGTGAATTTGGAGAGATGGCTTATATAATTAAGGCAAGAATGCAGTTAATGCGCGATTTTGGATGCTATCCAGCAGCTCACTCGGCATTTTTATTAAACCTTGGACTTGAGACATTGCCAATTAGAATGAAACAACACTGTGAAAATGCTTTGAAGGTTGCACAGTTTTTAGAAAAGTCGGATAAAATTTTGTCGGTTAACTATCCTGGACTTGAGTCAAACGAATATCATGAGCTTGCAAAGAAATATCTACCTTTGGGAACAAGTGGTGTTATCTCTTTTATAATAAAGGGTGGTAGAGATAATGCAGTAAAGTTCATAGATAGTCTTAAGCTTATTTCTAATGTTGTACATGTAGCAGATATACGTACTTGTGTTCTGCATCCTGCTTCATCAACTCATAGGCAGCTTACAGATGAGCAACTTGTTGCAGCTGGAATTGATAGTGGTATGATTAGGCTTTCAGTAGGGCTTGAGCATGTGGATGACATCATAGCCGATATAGAACAAGCTTTAGCAAAGATTGGCTAAAAGCATTTCTAGAGGAACAAATATTTGTTCCTCTAGAAATATTATCAATTATATTTAAATTTGTAAATATATAATGCTTTATAATATATGATATACATTTCTTTAGTGGAAATTTTTATTTCAACATATCAGAGGTGATTTTATGAATCCAAAGATAAAACCATTTTTGAAATGGGCTGGAGGCAAATCTCAACTTATTGATGAAATAGAAAAAAACTTGCCCTATGATATTGATATCTGCACTACCTATATAGAACCGTTTGTAGGTGCGGGAGCCTTATTTTTGCATTTTATTGAAAATAGAATGTTTGATCGTTATATAATCAATGATATAAATAGTAAATTAATTAATCTTTATAAGGTGATAAGGGATGCGCCGGCGGAACTTATAGATGGCATAAATAGTCTTAAGATTAAATATATTGAAGCTGATGAATTCCACAGGGAAAAGCAGTTTTATACCATAAGGGAGGCCTTTAATGGAGAGTGTGATGAGGTTACTCAAGCTGTCTATATGGTTTTTCTTAATAAGACGTGTTTTAATGGACTTTACAGGGAAAATTCGGAGGGAAAATTCAATGTACCTTTTGGGAGATATAAAAATCCTAATTTTATAGATGAAGAACAGCTGATTGAATTGAGTAGTTTATTGAATATTAAAGATGAAACAGGCGATTTTAAAGTAAAAATAATGAATACACATTTTTGTGAACTAAAAGACTATATAGATGACAATTCCTTTATATATTGTGACCCTCCATATAGGCCAGTAACAATGGGAGGTTTTAACTCCTATGATAAAAGTGGTTTTAATGATGAATCTCAGATAGAATTATCGAAATTTTATAGAGTAGCGGATGCAAAGGGAGCTAGGATAATGCTCAGTAACTCAGATCCTAAGGTTTTTGACCCAAATGACGACTTCTTTGAAAATCTCTATCAAGATTTTAATATAAAAAGGGTAAGGGCAAAAAGGACAATTAATTCCGATGGAAGGGGGAGGGGAGAGGTAGAGGAGCTTCTGATTACCAATTATTAATTAGGTTGTATTGAATAAAAATATTTTAAGATATAATATCAAACCTTTATATTTTTCCATTTACCCGATCGATAGCGAATTACAATTAGCGTTGATCTCACTATTTGATCTGCAGCCAATGCTAACCAAGCACCCTCTAATCCAAGATGTAACACATTAATACAAAGCAGTGCAAGTCCTGGTCTTAACAGTAAAATAGTTATAAATGTAATAATTGCTGTAGCTTTTGTATCCCCTGCACCTCTTAGAGCACCGGACAATATAAATTGAGTAGATTGAAACGGCTGAATGAGTGCTACTAATTTGAGGATTTTAGCTCCTTGATTGATGACAGATGGATCATCAGTATATAGTGATACAATAGGTCTGCCAAAGAAGAAAAATACAACTCCGAGAATAAGGGAAATTATCATGCCTAAGTATCTTGTACGACTACTATAAGCTTGTGCCATGTCAGGTCGTTTCTTTCCTAGACTTTGTCCCATGAGGGAGGTGGCAGACACGCCGAAGGCTTGTCCATTCATAAATGACATAGCCTGAATATTCATACATATTTGATGGGTGGCGAATGCTACAGTTCCAAGGGAAGCAACAGTCTTTGAATAAATTATTATGCCGGTTCGCATAACTAGTTGTTCTATCATCGCAGGAATACCTATATTAAAGATGCTTTTTAAGTATTTCCAATTGGGTTTTAAACATTCCTTTATCTGGAGGTGTAGATATTGATCCCCACGTAGTACAGCCATCATTGCCAATATGAAAGCTACAAATTGACCGATAATAGTGGCTAATGAAGCGCCGGCGACTCCTAGCTTTGGAAATCCCCAATGTCCAAAAATAAGCAGATAATTGAATATTACGTTTATAACATTTGCTATTAAGTTATATATCATGGCTGTTCTAGAATTACCTATTCCACGTAGAGTAGCAGTTATAGTACTTGTCAATGCCATGAACAAAAAGCCTACCATCTGGATTTTTAAGTATATTGTTCCACCTTCTAAAGTTTTTGCATCGGCTGCTCCCATAAAGCGAACCATGGGTTCTGCAAATATAAATCCGACTATAGAAGCTGCAAGTGATAAGATAAATGTAAGCAGCATTGCTTGATTTAGAACGGTATTGGCCTTTTTACGATTACCTTCTCCCCTATATCTTGCTACTAGCGCTGTTGCTCCCACATTCATTGCTATAAACATGGTCATCATTAAAAATTTAGGTTGTGTGGTTAGTCCTACAGCAGAGATAGCCCATGGTCCCAAACGACCTACCATAATCATATCCACCATAGATGCTAATTGTGTAAGTATAAGTTCAACTAAAGACGGCCAGGCTATTTGGACTATATCGTGATATAGCATGCTAGAGTTTACTTCAGGAGGAAGATATTTACTAACTTTTTCCCCTTTTCCATGACTATTTTCATCATCATTGCCTGGTTCTACTAAGTCCAGTGCCATTTGATTTTGATTTCCACGTCTTTTAAAAAAAGTCTTTAATTTTGTTTTCACGTTTGGCTGTTCACATCCTTTAATTATATATTTCCATATCTTTTATTTCTATTTATGCATATAAATAATAAACATAGAGGTTAAAAATCAACTATCTAGGTAATAAATAAGTAGATAAGTCTAATTTTTTAATTTTAAATTTGCTTAATGACTAGCTATAGATTAATAGCATTTCATGTATGAAATAAATTGTTGCCGTAAGGCATAAAAAAAGATCACTCCGAATCTTTAAGTTTAGTATTTTGTTTTGCACATAGTCCGAAAGCCATTATATACTATTAATTATCTTTTTGCAATTACAATAAATATCAATTTATACTATTTATATTATGAATTTATTTCTATATAGTTGGTGAATGTTATAAAAATTTAGTATAATAGAAAGAACAACTCATATTTTCATATATACGTAGCTCATGAAAGCATTCTAACGGGAGGCATAATATGACTAAAAGGGAGAGTATATATAAATATATAAATAGTATGTCTGCAAAGTATCCGCGGTTACCATATGTATTTCAAGATCCTTATACTGCAGGCTGGTGGGATGTCACTTATGTTCTGTTTGATGATAATTTATCTTTTGCAGTTAAGGAGAAACTAGCTATAGATGTGATGAATCAAATAGTTATGTGTGTGGAAAATCAGTCCTCTATTGAAGAACTCAGAGATATGCTATGTAAGCACCCAATTATGTTATACTTATCAAATATAAATAATCGTATTAAATTATATATATCTGAGAAACTCATAGATGCAAAATCGCTTTATTCTTTTGGCATAAAACTTACTACTCAAGGCGAATTAGAAGAAGAGGTAAAACTTGGTATGCTCATCCTTGGGGCTTTTGAGAACGATCTTGTGAGACAGATATTGAGAACACTTGGATTGCACAGCACATTTACTTTATATGCACTGATAGCTTCGTCAAATTTTAACAATCAAAATCAGTTTATATATGAGTTGGCGAAGGGGACTTGTGGCTATGGTAAGTTGATATCTATACATCTTTTAA
>CZCB01014471.1_pt1 | contig 11319 bp, 14 predicted proteins | sample 591991 | NCBI WGS metagenome assembly CZCB01 (sample SAMEA3556809, study PRJEB10932) | anaerobic digester metagenome | reverse complement strand
AACCTTTGGCGGCGCTCTCCAGGATCGCGGACGGGACCAACAGGATGATCAAAATCATCCCCGGGGACACCATTGTTTTTTCATCCTCCCCGATTCCCGGAAATCAGGAAGCGATCAACCGCACCATCAACAAACTCTATCGCGCCGGCTGCAACGTAATCGTCAACAGCCCCCTGACTGACACGCACGCTTCCGGGCATGCGAGCGAAACGGAATTGATGATTATGCTTGCGCTCACGCGCCCGAAATATTTCGTTCCCATCCACGGCGAGTTTTCGATGCTTAAGCGGCACGCGGAACTGGCGGTTGCGACCGGCGTCAAGCCAGAAAATTGTTTCATTTTGGATAACGGCGAAGTCCTTACCTTCTCTGACAACAAAGTCGCCATCACGCACCGCGTACAATCGGGCGATGTCTACATCGATTCCAACAACTTTGACATCGACAACAGCATCATCAGGGAAAGAAGAGTGCTTTCCGATGATGGCATGCTGGCGGTAATCTTTTCTTCCCACAAGTATAAACTGAACCGGGAACCGAACATCGTCAGCCGCGGTTTCATCTATGTAAAGGATTCGGGCGAACTTATCGAAGACATTTCCGAAAAAGCCAAAACCATATACAACGATTACTACAACCGCACCAAGAGATTCCATCCCAATCACGTCATCAACATCATCTCCAACGAACTAACCGAATATATTTATGAAAAAACCGAAAAGAAGCCGATGGTCGTGCCGATCATCATGAATTATTAAAGCCGAAACGAAAGTTTTTGCTTTTTTATTAAAAAAAGCCGATGATAATCCGGCTTAAAAATTAATTTTCACTAAAAACGATTGCCTTAAAAATCCGAAAGATTTCGCGGGCTACCAAAGCGTCTTCAAGAGCGTCATGACGCTGCGCTTCAAAATCGTTTCCGCTCATTTTTTGGTAGGTGCCGAAAAGCCCCAAATCAGTCTTCAAATTATAATAATTCTTGATGATTTGCATTAAATTAATATACCTGCTGCGGATGTCGAGCGGTCGCAAACCGTTCAACTCAAAGGACTGCTCTATGGTCAAAATGTCGTTTCTGCCCCAAGCGATAATCTTCACATCTTCTTCTTCAAGAAATTTCTTCAGAAGTTTGTAAAACTCCGTGTAGGAACAGGCATGCTGAAAATCTTCCCGCGTTTTGGAAAGAAATTTTAGCGTTCTGGAGTTAAGGGAATATTTTCTTTTCGGCTTAACCAAGGATCCGTCTTCGAAAACCAGATTCCCGTTTTCGTCTTCCAAAACCATCCCGTATTGGACAATTTCAGGAATATGGACCATGGTGTTGCGGTACGACGGTAAGGAATATTCCAAATCCAAAAACAATTTTTTCTTGATTTTGGAAAGCAGGCTTTTGATGCTTTTTCTGATTGTGCCGATATTATAATAAACTTTTTTCTCACGGAGACTGCTTAAAACTATTTTATTGAAGTGGCGGATTTCATGGCAATAAAAATCGCCGCATTTCTTTTTTCGTTTGTCTGCCGTGACGAAGATGTAGGGATTGTTTACAAAATAAGGTCCGAAATCGCGAAAAAGCTTCCTGGACATGTAAAGGTAAAATATTCTCTTAACCCCGTCAACTTTTACAACCCTCTGCTTGGGGAATGTTTCTAGGACTTTGCCATAGAGATTCATAATGTTCCTTTCAATGCTATTTATCGAGTGATAATTCTTTAATCCGAATCAGTTCTAAAATCGCTTGGCTCCTTCCTTTTACGCCAAGCTTCTGGATGACATTGGAAATATGATTTCTCACGGTTTTTTCGCTTATTCCCAATTTTTCAGAAATTTCTGTCGTATCATAATTCATGATTAACAGATTGAATATTTCCCGTTCCCTATTGGTCAAAAATTTTTGCGCGTGCATGCTATCCCTCCTATAATTATCCATAATATAATATGCACAAAAATATAAGAGGGTCACAGCACAACTTTTAATATTTCATCTATTTGTTCATCCGTGAATTTATGCTCTTTTAATTTTTCTTTCAAATTCTCCTGATTGGACTCTCTCAAAATCGACAATATCAGGTTTCTCTTGACTTTGCCGATGCCTTTGATGTTTTCCAATCTCGATTTCAAAGCTTTTTTCCCGTGGACAAGATGGTGGAAAGCAATCGCATAACGGTGGACTTCTTCCTGAAGATTGGTGAGAAAAATGAAGAGATTGCTTTTCTTATTGATGTGTATTTCTTCGCCTTTAAAATGGAGATAGGAAGTGCGGTGTTTTTCGTCCTTTCCGAGTCCGAGCACGGGAATGTCAATTTCCAATGCCTGCAAAGTTTTCTCCGCGGCAGAAACCTGCGGAGCAGCCCCGTCCACGATTACCAGATCCGGGAAGGGCTTTCCTTCCCGTTTTAAGCGCCCATATCTTCTCGAGACAACTTCGATCATGGTTTCGTAATCGTTCGCTCCCCAGTACCTGACGCGGTATTTGCGGTAGTTTTTGCGTTCGGGAACGCCGTCCACGTATTGGACCATGGCGGAAACGCTGCTCGTTCCCTGGAGGTTGGAGTTGTCGAAAGCTTCAATGACATGGGGCGTTTTGATCTCCAAGAGCTCGCCCAATTCAATCACTGCGCCGAGGGTGCGTTCGTATTTCAATTCTTCCCGCTTGATCAGCTCTTTCATTTTTGCTTTCGCGTTTTCCGCAACCAGTTTCACAAACTCCCGCTTCTGCCCTCTTTTGGGAATCGTTATTTTGTTTTTCAGTTCTTCTTCCAGCATCGAAACATCGACATCCGGAATGATGATTTCCTTGGGCACGGGGTTGTTATTCACCAGGTAGAACTGCGCCAGAAAATCAACGAACATCTCTTCCGGGCTTCCCATGATTTCAAAAAGAAAACCGCTTCTTTCGGCCGTTTTCCCGCTCCTGATGTGGAAAACCTGGATGCTGATGTATTTGTCATCATGCACATATCCGAAAACGTCAATGTCTTCCGCATGGAGTTCCATTTTTTGTTTTTCGCTGATGGTTTCAAAATCTTCGATCAGTTGCCTGTATTCAATCGCTTTTTCATAATTAAGTTTTTCTGCCGCTTCGCGCATCAATTCCTCCAGTTTGCGTCTCTGCTCCTTGATGTTTCCTCTCAGGAAACTGTTTATTTCTGCAGTCATTTCCTGGTAAATCTCAGGTTCAATTTGGTAGACGCAGGGAGCAAGGCACTGGCCGATGTGATAATAGAGGCAGACTTTTTTTGGAAGCACGCGGCATTTTCTCAAAGGATAAATGCGGTTAATCAAGTCGACGACTTCCCGCGCGGCATTCGCGTCGGGATAGGGGCCGTAGTATTTCCCTTTATGGCCGAGATTGCGCGTGTAAAAAATGCGCGGATAATCTTCATCGGTCAGGCAAATGTAGGGATATTGCTTGTCGTCGGTAAGCATGATATTGTATTTCGGCCGATGCTTTTTGATTAGATTCATTTCCAGAATAAAAGCTTCGGTTTCCGTCGAAGTGACGATGTATTCGAAATCATGCACGTTGGCAACCATTTTCGTCGTTTTTGCGTCGTGGCTGCCCGTGAAATAACTCCTCACGCGGTTGTAGAGATTTTTTGCTTTCCCGACGTAGATTATCTCTCCCTTTTCGTTCAGCATCTGATAGCATCCCGGCTTCTTGGGAAGAGTGGCCAATTTATCTTTTAATTTCATTCCTAACCTCAAAAAAGCCATATGTAATATGGCTTATAAATTAAGATTTTTCAGAATCGAGTCGATTCTTTCCCCATGCTCCAAGGATTTATCGTATTTAAAACGCAGTTCGGGAACTTTTCTGATTGCAAGCGCCCTGCTCAGGGCCGTGCGGATGAAACCCTTGGCATCCTCTAAATTTTTAGAGGTTGCTATACTTTGCTCTTCTGTTCCCCGCACAGTATAAAAGACGGTCGCTATCGACAAATCAGCAGTCAGTGACACCTTCGTAAAGGTTACGTATTTCAGACGGTCGTCCTTAATTTCGGAAACAAGAATGTTTCCGAGTTCCCTTTCGATGGCTTTTTCCAATCTTTCCTGTTTGTATCCCATGAACATCACCTACTCGACTTCTTCCATCATGAAGGCTTCGATGATGTCGCCTTCTTTGATGTCATTGTAATTTTCAATCGTTATGCCGCATTCCAAGCCAGCTTTGACTTCACGCGCATCTTCTTTGAATCTCTTCAAGGAAGCAATTTTGCCTTCATAAATGACAATCGAGTCCCTGAGCAAACGCACTTGGGCGTTCCTCAAAATAATGCCATTGGTGACATAACAGCCGGCAATCGTTCCGATTTTCGATGCTTTGAAAGTCTGCCTGACCTCGGCTTGGCCAAGGACTTTTTCTTCAAACACGGGATCGAGCATGCCCTTCATCGCTGCTTCGATATCCTCGAGAACTTTGTAAATTATGTTGTAAGTGCGGATTTCGACCTTCCGCTGTTTTGCATAATCCGAAACGGAACCGGTCGGACGGACGTTGAAGGCGATGATGACGGAATCCGATGCCACAGCCAAATTGACGTCGCTTTCCGTGACACCTCCGACGGCAGCTCGGACCACATTGATTTGCACGCCTTCGACCGATACTTTTTCAAGCGAACCGACAATGGCCTCGATTGAGCCGTGCACGTCGCCTTTAATGATCAGGTTAAGTTCTTTTTTGTCGGAACTGAATTGTTCAAAAAGATTAGCGAGTGAAATGGATTTGCCGACGCCCATATCCTTATCGAAGGCTCTCTGCGCCCTTTCTTCCGCAACCAATCTTGCGGTTTTCTCATCTTCGAAAACCATGAAACTGTCGCCAGCAAAGGGCACGCCGTTCAAACCTGTGATTTCCACGGCTTTGGAAGGTCCGGCAGATTTCAACTGAGCGCGGGTTTCGTCCGTCATCGCCCGGATTTTTCCGTAGGTGTTGCCGACGACAATCGGATCTCCGATTTTAATCGTTCCGTTTTTCACCAAGAGAGTGGCCACAGGGCCCCGGCCCTTGTCCAATCTGGCTTCCAAAACGGTTCCCATTCCCAAACGGTCCGGATAGGCGCGCAGATTTTCCATCTCCGCTGTGAGAATAACCATTTCCAAAAGCTCGTCGACGCCATCGCCGCGCAATGCGGAAATGGGAACAAAAACCGTGCTTCCGCCCCATTCTTCCGGAATCAGATCGAGCGCGCTTAACTCCTGCTTGATTCTGTCCGGATTGGCATCCGGTTTATCCATTTTGTTGATGGCGACGACAATCGGAACCTTGGCAGCTTTCGCATGGTCGATTGCTTCCCTGGTTTGGGGCATGACACCGTCATCGGCGGCAACGATTAAAACAACGATAAACAACGATGTCGGTGATGTTGGCGCCGCGCGCCCGCATTTCCGTAAAAGCTTCATGGCCGGGAGTGTCGATGAATGTGATGATTTTGTCATCCTTCTTTACCTGGTAAGCGCCTATGTGCTGGGTAATTCCTCCCGCTTCGCTCGCCACGACGCGCGAATGCCTAATCGTGTCCAAAAGGGTAGTTTTGCCGTGGTCCACATGTCCCATGATGGTGACGATCGGCGGCCTGGGAACCAAATTGGCTTCGTCGTCTTCGATTACAAGCTCTTCGAATCTGGTAATGTCTTCTTCAATTTTGTCTATGACACTGTACCGGAATTCTTCGGCAATGATTTCAACAATTTCGCGATCAAGCGCTTGGGTTGCTGGCACCATATAGCCGAAACCCATGAGTTTGCGGATTACGTCCGCAACGGATGCGTTCATTTCCTCCGCAACTTCCGCGACCGTCATGCCGGGAACATAGGTCAGAACATTGTCTTTTTGGGCTCTTCTTCCATAATTGGACTTCCGGTCGCCCTTCACCTGCTTCTTTTTAACATGCTTAAGCCTTGTATAAACCCTGTCTTCTTTCTCGTATTCATCGTATTTTTCGTCATATACGTGGCGGAGTTCGATTTCTTCCTGCTCTTCTTCACGAGGCTGTTTGGCTTTTTCCTCCATCTTCGGTTTCGTCGCAGGTTTCTTTTCCGCCTTCGGTTTTCCTTCCTTCGGTTCCGGTTTGGGTTTAGCCTTAGGCTCCGCCTTCAATTTCGAGGGTTTCTTTTCGGCTTCTTTTTTCTCTTTTACTTCTTCTTTCTTTTCTTTTGTTGCAGGTTTCTTTTCCGCTTTCGGTTCCTGTTCCTTCTCTTCGGCTTTTTTCTTTGGGGCCGCTTTTTTCAATTTCGAAGGCTTGATGTCGACTTTATAGACTTTGCTTAATTTTCTGATGATATCTTGGGCAATCTCCGTTTCCAAATCCGCGACAATCCCGACATTGTCCAATTTGGTGAGGAGCTCTTCCGCCGGAACTTGTAGTATTTCCAAGATTTCTTTAACTTTCATGCATGGCACCTCCATTCAAGTTTCTCTTAAGGGCTTCAAATAATCCGGGATCGATCAAACCCATGATCTTGACCAGGGGTTTGCCCACTGAGCGTGACAACTCATCATGTGTAAAATCCAGGTTGATAGGGGTTTCGTAGAAATGGGTTTTTCTTTGGAATCTTTCAATGGTCTTGGGGGATGCGTCCTTCGCAACCAAGACCAGGGACAGTTTTTTTTGTTTCAACATTCTCAAGACTTGTTCTTCTCCGGTAATCACTTTCCCTGCTCTGAAAGCAAGCCCGAGTGTTTTCAGCCCTTTATTCAAGAGAATCACCGAGTTTTTCTAATAACTCCTCATATATCGAGTCGGGAACTGCCACGTCCAAATGTCTGTCGAGAATTTTTCTCTGCCTGGCTTTCGCGACAACGGCTTTTGATTTAGAAAGATATGCTCCGCGTCCGCGGGCTTTGCCGGTGTCATCAACCAGAACCTCTCCGTCGCTCGTTCTCACAACCCGAAACAATTCGCCCTTCGGATGTTGTTCCCTGGTTACGACGCATGTTCTCATCGGTATTTTCTTTTTTTTCATATCTTACCCCTTAACGTTATACGTAAACTCGATTCCTTCTTCGTTGGCAGCAGTTAGACTCTTGATGTCAATTTTCCAGCCGATGGCATAGGCCGCAAGCCTTGCGTTCTGGCCGTTTTTGCCGATTGCAAGCGAATATTGGTCATCGTTTACGATCACGGTTGCCTGCTTCGTTTTTTCATCAGCAATTACGCTCAGAACCCGGGCAGGAAGCAACGCTTCCGCTATCAGCTCCTCAGACGTGTCCTTCCAGGTGAAGATGTCGATTTTCTCGTCGTTCAGCATTTCGTTGATTCTTCGGATTCTCGAGCCTCCGGGGCCGACGCATGCGCCTTTCGGATCAATGTTGTCCGCCAAAGAGAGAACGCCGACCTTAGATCTGGAACCGGGGTCCCTCGCAATGCCCATAATTTCAATCGAACCGTCCGCGACTTCCGGAATTTCCATTTCGAACAATCTTTTGACGATTTCACGGTTGGTTCTGGTAAGGAAAATTTTCGGGCCCTTGGTTGTCTTTTCGACTTTGGTAATGTAGACTTTCTTTTCATCCCCGGGAAAGAATTTCTCTCCGGGAATGCTTTCTTTATCCGGCATGTGGGCATAGCAATTTTTTCCGACGTTGAAAGTGACGAAATTATTGCTGTAGTCAATTACCTTGGCGGTGATGACTTCACCAACCTTATCTTTAAAATAATTATAGGCATTTTCCCTTTCAAGTTCTTTCAGCCCACTGAGCAAACTTTGTTTGAAAATGGAAGCCGCCTTGCGGGAGAAAGAGTTGAGATGGATCTCTGTTTTGATTTCCGATCCGACCTTCGCCTTCGGTTTGATTTCCTGGGCGTCCTCAAGGGTTATCTGTCCCTTAGGTGGNNTTCTATCAAAATCCCATTCCACTTTGATGTCTCCCGTATAGCCGCTGTTCTTGCAGGAAATCGCGATCGCCGTTTCGACTTTGGAAAGCACCTCCTCGATCGTCAAACCCCTCTCATAAGCAACGGCCTCCAAGGATTCGTAAAAGTTTTTGCTGACCATAATACCTCCTAAAATTTTACTGCAAGTCTTATTTTCAGAATATCCTCTCGGTTTATTTCAACGATCTTAGTCTGGTCTTTGATATCAGTTTTCAGAGTTGCTTTTTCGTCATCGAAAGCAAGAAGATACCCGAAGAGTTGTTTTTTGCCCATGATCTTCTTATTTGTCCTAATACAAATATATTCACCGATGGCCGCTTTTATCTCATCTTCCGTCCGCAACTCTTTTTCGATGCCTTCGGACGACACTTCCAAAAAATATTCGTCGGGAAAAAGATCGTATTTATCCAGTTCGTTGCTGATTTTCCGGTTCAGGGCAGCAGAATCGTCAATGCTCATAACCGGTTCTTTTCTCGCTATGATGCGAAGAATTCTCATGCCATATTCGCGCACGAAATCAACGCTGATGATTTCCATGTTCAAATCTTCAGCACATTTCGAAGCAATTTCTTCAACTATTTTTAATTTATTATTCATAATCCGCCCATCATTATTTAAAGGAGTGAGATACCTCACTCCTTAATTTTCCATTCCTGATTTTTATTATACCACAAAGTTATATTAATGTCAACGCGGAATAACATTTGTTTTTTAAGCTTTTCGTTCTTCCGGCTTGATCAAACTCAAATCAACATGGCAATAGCCGCCGGGGTTCTTATCCAGATAATCCTGATGATATGATTCCGCAGGATAGAAACCTGCTTCCTGCGCCACTTCCACGGCAATCTTTTCGTGGTAATCTTTTTGCTTCTCCGAAATGAATTTTTCAATTATTGCTTTGTCTTCCGGAAGTCGGTAATAAACTCCCGTGCGGTATTGGATGCCTATGTCCGGACCCTGGCGGTTGATGCTGGTGGGGTCGATGATTCGGAACAAATGTTCCAAAAGCTTTTCCAAGGAAATGATGTTATCGTCGTAATGAATTTCCACCGCTTCCGCATGCGTTGCCTTTCCCGCCTTCAGATCTTCATAGCAAGGGTTGGGGATATTGCCGTTGACATAACCGGCGGCCGTCGCCTGAACGCCTTTCAATTGTTTGAAATAAGCCTGGACGCCCCAAAAACAGCCACCCGCAAAAACTATTCTTTTCATTTTTTTCTCCTTTTATTCTTCGATGTCGATGATGTCCCGCAGTTTGATGCCGACGCCGCGAATTTTGATTTTATTGACAGCGGGATCAAATTTCTCGATTTTTCCTTCGACTTTGTTTAAGTAGCCGTCCCGATAGTAAGTGATTTTCAGGGTCTTTTCTTCCGCCAAAGCGTTTTGCATGATCCTGTTCATTTCTTCAATTTTGTCGGGCAGTAAAGTCGGCCGCGGAATCCTTTCCCTTTCGGATTCCGCTTCCTTCAGGGAATGTTTAAAACCCTCCAAAGCATCGAAAGCCTGCCATTTGCCGCGTCTTTCCTTACTCGGCATTGTGCCCTCCTATCAATTTGTTTCTTTCCAGAAGATTTGCTTTATCGGTGTGCGACACGGCCAAGTGCACCGCGTTTTTCCCGTATTTAGCTTTGATTTTCCCCAAAGCTTCATAAAGATTGCGTTCCTTCATTTCCCGCTTAGGATCGACAAAAAGATTCGTCTGCACGAAATCCTCATGGGCAAGCCTCCCGACCCGGACCCTAAGTTGTCTGATTGGCCTGTCTTCCACAAAATCATAATACAACTTCAAAAAGTTTTCCACAAGCACTTTCCTGCTGTTCGTCCTGCAGGGAAGCTTTCTTTGCCGGGAAAAACCTCCGCCGCCCGCGTTGGCGGAATACCCGACCGCTAGCGCGATCAGGCCGCAGGTGAGTTTTCTTGCCACGAGTTCGGTGGTGATGGCATCGACCGTCTCGATTAAAATGACTTCAAGATCGCGGTAATGATAATCCTCATACAAGATCTGGCCCCGGCCGAAAGATTTGCTTTCGGGAATGTAATTCCGCGCTTCCTGCACCGTTGTCCTCTCAATTCCGAAGGCATGTTCCAAAAGTTCCCGGCCGACAATCCCGAATTCTTTATCCAGTCTTTCCAAAGGCGTCCGCGCCAGATCCCCAAGATTTTTTATCCCCATCTTTTTAAGCCTTTTTTCAATTCTGCCGCCGATTCCCCAGATTTTTGTCAGCGGCTCGATTTTCCAAATCTTTTCTTTGAAAAGCTCCTGATCGAGATAGGCAATGCGGTCGGGGCTTTCTTTTGCGAGTATGTCCAAGGCAACTTTCGCCAGGAACATATTGTCTCCGATGCCGCAACTGGCCGAGATTTTTGTTTCCCGGTAGATTTTTTCGAGCATCTCTTTCGCTATCTCCTCGGGCCTTTTGTCATAGTATTTGAGATATGGCGTCAAATCGAGGAAGGCTTCGTCAATGCTGTAGACATGAATGTCTTCTTTGGATACGAAATCCAGATATATTTTATAAATCCGGGTAGAATACTCAATGTATTTCTTCATCCTCGGTTTCGCAAATATAATCTCCTCGTCCTTCGGAAGATCGTAAATCCGGCAGCGGGAAGCGACGCCCATGCTTTTCAATTTTGGCGTTACGGCCAACACCACCGATCCCGGACCCCTTTCCTCATCCGTAACGACAAGTTTCGTGCTGTAAGGATCAAGGCCTCTAAGAACGCATTCGACGGACGCATAAAAACTCTTCAGGTCGATGCAGAAAACTGTCATGCAAGCCTCCTCAAAATTATTCTATCACAAGTATTTTTCTTTGTCTATTTGAAAAAGTTTGAAAATAATTAATCATTTTTCCGACTAAATCTTCCCTTATTTAGTATAATAATTTCAGGTGAGAAAATGCATAAAATAAAGGCAAACACTCCCATTTACCGTCTGGTTGCGGAGCATCCAGAAATTAAGGACATCATGATTTCCCTGGGCTTCAAAAACATCGCCAATCCGGTGATGCTTAAGACTGCGGGAAGAGTGATGAATTTGAAATCCGGCGCCAAGCTGATGAAAATAGATTTTGACATAATCAAAGAAAAATTTTTGGAACATAATTTCCTACTGGAGGATAACGATGAGTGAATTGATTAACAACAGCGAATTTCGCCATAAAAAACTAAAAGAATTAATCAAATCCCTGCATGAAGGGAAGACAGTTGATGAGGTGAAGGAAGAGTTTCAGAAATACTTCGGAAATGTTTCCACAACCGAAATCTCGCAAATCGAGCAAGCATTGGTGAAAGAGGGCCTCCCGATCGAAGAAATCCAGCGTCTCTGCGACGTGCACGCCAGCGTTTTTGAAGGGGGTATTTCGGAAATACATGCAAAGAAGGACCACTCCCATATCGAAGGTCATCCCGTGCAGATTTTCATTGAAGAAAACAG
>CZCB01013948.1_pt1 | contig 11323 bp, 8 predicted proteins | sample 591991 | NCBI WGS metagenome assembly CZCB01 (sample SAMEA3556809, study PRJEB10932) | anaerobic digester metagenome | reverse complement strand
GTACCAGCAATTTACTCTATTACTGCTAATATATCTCCAGTATTAACCTGCTCCCCTTTTGTAACATTTATGCTAACAACCTTACAGTCCCTTGGCGCCATAATCTCATTTTCCATTTTCATAGCTTCTAATATCATAATAACATCGCCCTTCTTAAGGCTACTTCCTTCAGTAACTAGTATTTTAATAATACTTCCTGGCATTGGACACTCTATTTTTTCTCCCTCTACTGGCTCCTTCGCCACTGAAGTATTTTCTACCACTTTAGTCTCTTCATCTACCTTAGGGGGATTGGCCTCTACTTTAGTCTGAGGCTCTGCCTGAACCACAGGCCTTTCTGTATTGGCACTTACCTTCGGTGTCTCTGGTATTATCAAATCACCATTTACCTCTTCTACCTCAACAGCATACTTCTTGCCATTTACAGTAACATAGTATTTTTTCATAAAATATCCTCCCTGTACGATTATAATTGGTATTTTGAATAGTATAAGCTTATGTTTCCTAGATTAAGGAGCTAAGCCTTAAGGTATCAAACCTTGTCTTCTCCATTCTGAATTGCCGCTATTTATTATTCTTATAGACTTAATAGTAAACTCCTTGGCCGACATTCCGCTATAGGCACAAATAGCTGCTATAATAGCTGCCACTATTTCTTCTTCATCCTCTTCCTCATAGTTCTCCTTATCAGAAGGGCTAATATCTAAAGACACTTCTGGATGACCAAAAGCTTGCTCCTTTTCCTGTGCTTCTTCCCCTTTTATTCTATTTAACTTAACCGCCATAGAAATCACAGCTACAACAAGTATAGCTAAAACAGCTAATATAGAAATAATTACAAGAATCAGGTTTTCTTGGATTAGTTCTACCATTATATGACCCCCTATTCTATATCAAGCCGCTTTCGTGCTTTTTATGATACTTAAGCTCTCGTTTGCTCTGAAGCATATCAAAGGTTTTTATCAAAGTAACTCTAGCCTCGGAAGGCTTGATTACATCGTCGATAATCCCCTCTTCTACAGCCTTAAAAGGAGTTGCTTCCTCAGATAGATACTTTTGGATAAACTGTTTTTCCTTCTCCTTAGGATTAGGATCAGAAGCAATTTCTTCCCTATAAAGTTGTTTTACTATTTCTGTAGGCTCTGCTACCGCTATTGTAGTCGCTGGCAGAGCAAAGCACATATCAAAGCTTCCTTTACTTGCAAATACAATATGGCCTAAACCAATAGAATCACCAATAATTAAAGCCACCTTTGGTACGGAAGCTTGAGCTAAAACATACAGGAGCCTTGAAGCGTATAAGGCTTCACCCTTAGCTTCTTCCTCATTGCTAGGTAAAAAGCCCTTACAATCTGTTAAAGATAGTATTGAAATGTTAAAGGCATTACAAATCTTTATAAATCTTACAGCCTTCTCGCAATCCTTAATACTAATATATCCCTTCTCTGAATCTTTACTTGCAATAACACCTAAGGTTAATCCTCTTAGCTTTATAAAGCCTGTATATATTTTGGCACCCATCCTATTATCAATCTCCAACAAGCTGTCTCTATCTGCAATGGACTCTAATAATTCCTTATATGTAAGCTTTCCATCTATATATAAACTGTCTATTTCATCACTAAGGCTTTCTTCGCCTTGGATAACCTGAAAGCTCGGAAGCTCATAATTGTTATGCGGTAAATATGATAAAACCCTTCTAGCCATTTCAAGGGCTTCTTCCTCTGTTTCTACTACAATTTCAGCACTACCACTTTTTCCTGCTGAGTCACCCTTGGCATAAGCCTTCAAATCTGAATATGTACCACTGACTCTTTCAATTCTTTCAGCAGAGTTAAGAGCCAATTCTCCTTCCCTTGTCATAATTACAACATCACTTATACAGGCTGATAAAGCAGCGGCTCCTACACAAGACCCACAAATTACGGAAATCTGAGGCACCACACCAGTTAGTTTAGCCTGGACATTAAATATAGAGCTATAGTAAGACAAGAGTTGCAAACCCTCCTCCATGTCTCCCCCTACTGAATCCAAAATTTGAATTACTGGGGCCCCCATTTTCAAGGAAAGCTCTAATATGTTTAATATCTTCTCGTAATTTCTCCTATTCATAATTCCGCCACTTTTAGCTATATCCTGACTATACACATATGCTAATCTATTGTTAATGGTACCATAACCAGTTATTACACCAGCTCCCTTGCTCTGAGATAAGGCTCCTATTTCTACAAAGGAGTTATCATCCAGTAAGCTTTCAATTCGTTTCCTAGCTTTAGTTTTTTTATTTTGACCCCCTGCCTCCTCAGAGCTTTCAATTGAGTTTATAATTGCTCTTCTTAAGTTTAACTCTTCAAAGCCCTCCATAAATATCGCCTCCTACTTTCATCTCATAAGTGATACACTTACAATATTAGCACAAGGAAAAATATTTGTACATTTACCAAAGCTTATATTAATACAAATAATTTAACCTTGTATAAGATATCCTATACAAGGTTAAAAATCAGCTGGAAGGATTAAAACAAACCTACAATTGATCCATCCGGTAATATATCCATTTTTTCTGCTGCAGGCACCTTTGGTAAACCTGGCATAGTCATAATATCTCCAGTTAAAACTACAATAAAGCCTGCGCCGTTTGACACCCTTACCTCCTGTACATTTACGATAAAACCATCAGGTCTTCCAAGTAGCTGTGGATTATCCGACAGGGAATACTGAGTTTTAGCCACACAGATAGGCTTTTTATCTAACTTAAGCTGTTCTAAGCTTTCTATCTGCTTTTCTGCATTCTTGCTATATCTTACCTCTGCTGCTCCATAGATTTCCTTTGCAATAATGCTCATTTTTTCTTTAATACTTAACTGTTCATCATATAAATATTTAAAATTAGGAACAGTGTTTTCTACCACATCTAGTACGGCCTCTGCTAAATCTATACCTCCAGCTCCGCCCTTTTCCCATACTTCTGCAAGAGCAACCTTTACTCCTAAGGACTTGCAGAAGTCTTGAATAAATTTGATTTCTTCTTCACTATCAGTGATAAACTTATTTATAGCTACCACTGGAGTAACACCGTACTTTTGAATATTTTCAATCTGCTTTTGTAAATTTTCCACACCTCTAGCCAAAGCCTCTACATCAGGAACATTTAAGTTTTCCTTCAGAACCCCTCCGTGATGTTTTAAGGCTCTAATTGTAGCCACAATAACAACGCAGTTTGGAACTAAGCCACCAAAACGGCATTTAATGTCTAAGAACTTTTCAGCTCCTAAGTCCGCACCAAAGCCTGCTTCTGTTACTACATAGTCTCCAAGCTTTAAGGCCATTTTTGTTGCTATTATACTATTACAGCCATGAGCTATATTAGCAAAAGGCCCTCCATGAATAATAGCTGGTGTATGCTCTAAGGTCTGAACTAGATTAGGCTTTATAGCATCCTTCATTAATAGAGCCATGGCTCCTTCTACCTTCAAGTCTCTACAATATATGGGCTCCCCTTTAGTATTGTAGGCCACAATGATATTAGCAAACCTCTCCTTCAAATCCATTAGGTCCTTAGCCAAGCATAAAATAGCCATAATTTCTGAGGCTACTGTAATCATAAAGCCATCCTCTCTTGGGAATCCGTTTATCCTGCCTCCTAGGCCTACTACCGTTTGTCTTAAGGCTCTATCGTTCATATCCATAACCCTTTTAAAGGTAATTCTTCTCGCGTCAATGTCTAAGGCGTTTCCTTGATGAATATGATTATCTATAGCTGCACATAACAAGTTATTAGCTGAAGTTATAGCATGAAAATCCCCAGTAAAATGTAAGTTTATATCCTCCATAGGTACTACCTGTGAGTAGCCACCACCAGCAGCTCCACCCTTTACACCAAATACTGGACCTAAAGAAGGTTCCCTTAAAGCTATTATTGCATTTTTGCCTAGCCTGCACATCGCTTGTCCAAGCCCAACAGTTACGGTAGATTTCCCTTCCCCTGCAGGAGTAGGATTTATAGCAGTAACTAGTATAAGCTTTCCATCAGGTCTATCCTTCTTTTTCTCTAGCACTTCCAAATTAATTTTACACTTATATTTACCGTATAAATCAATATCATCTTCTGTAAGTCCTATTTTTTCAGCTATATTTATTATTTTTTCCATTGATACACTTTGTGCTATTTCAATATCACTTTTCATAAAGAATTCAACCTCCTTATAGAATAAGGATGACTAACGTCATCCTTAAACTGTAGCATTGTATATCTCTTCAAATTCGTCTGCTTCAAGCTTTTCTTTTTCAAGCAAGGCTTGAGCTACAGCATGAAGTTTATTCATATTTTCATCTAGCAACTTTAGAGCCTTGTTATAGGAATCATCAATGAGCTTCTTGATTTCTCTATCAATAACTGAAGCAACCTCTTCACTGAAGTTTCTTCCTCTACCAATATCTCTACCTAAGAAAACCTCATTATGATCTGTTCCTAAAGCCATAGGTCCTATTTCATCGCTCATACCATATTCCATAACCATCTTTCTAGCTATAGCTGTAGCTCTTTCTATATCGTTTTGAGCTCCAGTACAAATATCCTCTAAGGCTAGTTTTTCTGCAGCCCTACCACCAAGTAAAACTACCATCTGATCTAAAAGGTAGCCCTTTGAAACATGAGTTTTATCATCCTTAGGAAGACTCATGGTATATCCTGCAGCCATTCCTCTTGGAACTATACTTATTTGGTGAACAGGGTCAGCATTTGGTAAAAGCTTTGCTACAATAGCATGACCTGCCTCATGATAGGCAGTAATCTTTTTATCATATTCATGGATAACTCTGCTCTTCTTTTCTGGTCCAGCTATAACTCTAGTTACAGCCTCCTCCAGTTCCTGTTGACCTATTGATTTTTTATTGTTTCTAACTGCAAGCAATGCAGCTTCATTCATTAAATTCTCTAAATCAGCTCCTGTAAAGCCTGACGTACTCTTAGCTAGTACATCTAATCTTATATCCTCCTCAAGCTTCTTGTTTCTTGAGTGAACCTTTAAAATTTCTTCTCTACCTTTAACATCAGGAGCAGCTACAACAATTTGCCTATCAAATCTTCCTGGTCTTAGTAAAGCAGGGTCAAGTATGTCTGGTCTATTAGTTGCTGCTATAATTATTATACCTTCATTTACACCGAAACCATCCATTTCAACTAGTAATTGGTTTAGCGTCTGCTCTCTTTCATCATGTCCTCCGCCTAAACCAGCACCTCTCTGTCTACCAACTGCATCTATTTCATCGATAAATACTATACTAGAAGGATGCTTCTTTGCCTGTTCAAATAAGTCTCTTACTCTTGATGCACCAACACCAACGAACATTTCTACAAAGTCAGAACCAGATATGCTAAAGAAAGGCACTCCTGCTTCTCCGGATACCGCCTTTGCCAACAAGGTCTTACCAGTTCCTGGCGGTCCAACTAAAAGCACACCCTTAGGAATTCTGGCCCCCATATCTGTGTACTTCTTAGGATTCTTTAAGAAATCCACAATTTCAGCCAGTTCAGCCTTTTCCTCATCAGCTCCAGCCACGTCGGCAAAGGTTACTTTCTTTTTATCTGGAGAGGCTATCTTAGCCTTGCTCTTCCCAAAGTTCATTACCCCTCGGCCGCTTCCACCACCTTGGGACTGTTGCATAAATAAAAACCAAAAGGCTACTATCATAACGATTAGTAATATAGTTGGTAGGTATTGTAACCAAAACGGAATGCTTGTTGGCTTTGTATATGTTTCCTGTATATCATTCACATCTGGGTATTCTGCTATTATTTGAAGCAATCTTTCATATGGTACTACTGCCTGATACTTTCTATTGTCTTTAAGTTCACCAGTTACAATCATTCTATCTTCAGAAATCTCCATGGATTTGAGTTTTTGCTCTCTATATGCTTTTTCAAACTCATTAACGGTTAAAGTATTGGAGCTCTTTTTTTCACCGGATATGGCAACTGCTACTATGATTATGACAAATAATGCTACAAGCCAGAGTGTTGCACTAGAAAATTTCTTCAATTCTGGCCCCCCTTTCAATATGCTATTCTACTTGATACTATAAAATTGTATCATATAGGTATTTCCTTTACAATAATTTTATTTCAGCAAATTACCCCTCGCCCTTTAGCTGACTAGCTTAGGGACGCCTTCATCTTAGCTCTATTACTTTTCATATACCTCTTCCTTAAGTATTCCAACAAAAGGTAGATTTCTATACTTTTCAGCGTAATCAAGACCATAGCCTACTAAGAAATGGTCTGGCACTTCAAATCCTTGATACTTTACATCTATATCTACTCTTCTTCTTTCAGGCTTATTTAAAAGACATACTATGTCAATGGAACTGGGCTTTCTAGCTCTTAAGTATTCCAGCAAATACTTTAAGGTAATGCCTGAATCTATAATATCCTCTACAATAAGTACATTTTTCCCTTCAATATCATAATCCAAATCCTTTAATATTCTTACTACACCAGAGGTTTCAGTAGAGCTTCCATAGCTAGAAACAGCCATAAAATCCATGCAGCAAGGTATAGTAATTCTCTTTAGCAAGTCTGACATAAACATTACAGAGCCTTTAAGTACGCCANNAAGCTCAGCAACCTTTTCCTTTATTCTCTCCTCATCAAACAACACTTCTTTTATATCGTTTATCATTTAGTTTTCCCCTTTCTTGATTTTTATTTCTAAAATATATTTGGTGCTTTTGGTAACTATATATTTATTACTAACTCGATAACCTACTATCCAAGCTATATCCTTATCAAAACACACCAGTGGTAATTTACTTCTTTCTTCCTTAGGAATCTTTAAATCTATAAATAAATCCTTTAATTTTTTACTTCCCTTCATCCCGTATGGTGTAAATCTATCACCTTCCTGCCTAGTTCTTATAGAAATATATCTATTAATTTTATCATAATCAAAATACTTTTTATAAGGATCCTCTGTAAAATTCAGCACCTCATCCTTATTCACTATCCTAAGGGATACTTGTATTGCCATCTCACTAATTTCTTTAACTACAAAAGGCTGCGGAGCTTGCTCCTTATCAAAAATAATAAACTCACTGCTAGTCTGATTATTAACTATATCCCCCTTTTTCTTATAAATGTATATTTGTCTATAGACCTTTTCTGCTATAATACATTCTGGCAAACTTATCATTTTTCCTGTATCCATAGAAAAAAGACCTATAATCTCATTAATATGTACTAATTCTATATTGTTTAAGTCTCCCTTAAGTTCACGAAGAGCCCTTCGTATAACCCTAGTTACAATAGCTTCATGCTCCTTTATTAGCTGCTGGTCTAGTCTAACCTTCTCAGCAAGCCTAGAGCAATACTGGACATATTTTTTCTCTGCCACTTCTTCTAAATAGTCCTGATCCTTGCTTATTATTTCTGAAAGTCTATTAATTGTAGTTAGTATATCTTTATTAAAATTTTCCTGTAAATAAGGAATTAACTCTAGTCTAATTTTATTTCTATTATAAATTTTTTCAAAATTACTCTTGTCAATTCTAGGCTTTAAATTGTTAAGCTCACAATATCTTTCTATTTCTTCTCTTGTAAGAATCAATATAGGCCTTATATATATTCCATCTCTAACAGGTCTTATGCCTCTTAAACCCTCCATGCCAGTGCCTCTAATTATTCTCATTAAAATGGTCTCTGCCTGATCATTAAAGTTATGAGCCAAGGCTATTAAATTGGCGCCTAGCTTTTCTTTCAGCTCATTAAAAAAGGCATATCTTGCTTCCCTGCCAGCGGTTTCTGTAGATGTATTGGTAAGCCTAGCTACTTCATTAATATCTATTCTTTTACAAAAAAAATCTATATTAGCCTTTTTACAAAACTCCCTCACATATTCCTCATCTGCATCCGCCTCTGCTCCCCGCAGGCAATGATTCACATGGGCAGCATACAGTTTTAGATTATACCTTTCCTGCAGATTCTTTAATATATGTATCAAACACATTGAATCAGGCCCACCTGAAAGGGCAACTATAACCTTATCGCCATTATGGAGCATATTATTTTGGTCTATAAAATCAATTACCTTTTGCAGCAAAGCTCACACCTCGAATTATCTTACTTTATAGATATCACATACAATAGATTATACCCAACCTATTTAAGATTCTGTCAATATTATAATATATATTTTAAAATTTGTCCCTTAATTCCTAAAATAAGACTCATTTTATGGCTTCTTATGTATTAAAACCATAATAAAGGATGGCTTAACGCCATCCTTTTAACATGTAGAAATCTTTGAAACTATTACCGTCATATCATCCTTAGCCTTGCCATTATTAACCTCTTTAGCCCTGTGGATAATATTTTTAGCTATAGTTGATATATCGTTCTCCTCATTATCTTCTAAGTATCCCACAATCCAATTTTCCATTAAATCAGTGTTACCCTCACATTCTAAAACTCCATCGCTAAACATAATTAATATATCTCCATCCATAACCTTTTTTTCGATAACATCAATATCTACCTTGTCCAGAACTCCCATAGGAAGGGTTTTAGAATTTATAATTTCTACCTTTCCAGCTCTTTTAATAAAAGTAGACACAGCTCCTACCTTCATCATAGTTAGCTCACCAGTATAGCTATCAATATTGGCAATGTCTAATGTGGAAAACTTCTCTTCCTCTGAAAACTTCATGGTCATTATAGAGTTAACTGTATTTACAGCAATTTCTCTTGAAAAGCCTGCTGCTGCAAATTTTTCTATTAATTTTACTGCAGCCTCACTCTCACCACTGGCCTCTGGACCAGACCCCATACCATCACTTAAAACTATCATGTAGGTACCATCACTTAGCTTGCCATAGCCATAACTGTCTCCATTAAAGTTCTCTCCATATTTACATTCACTCTCTGCATAGGTTAAAACATTAAACTTTGGAGTCTCCTCAAAGACCACTGTCGTATAATCCTGTTTTTCCTTAAGCTTATCAAAATTAGCTATACTCATACTCAATCCTGTTGTACTATTAATTAGGGGTAGCAACTTGTTATGGAAGAATTCCTTATTGCAGCCATTGCGTAATACTATCTTTACATTAAGCCTTCTATTTTTATCCTGTATACAGAAGACATTTAAAAATTGTAAACCTGTTCTTTCTAAAGCTCTCTTAACCTCTCGTTCAATCTGAGCCTTAAAAGCTATATTAGCATCGAAATCCTCTATCATCTCTTTAACTGTTTGTCCTATATTATTCAAATGATTAGCAATAAGCTGTCTTCCTTCTACTAGTTTGTTTCTCCAAATTTCATTATTAATAAAGGTATCAATAATATCCTCAGTATTTTTTATCAGCAGGGACTTATTTATACACTTTCTTTCCAGTTCATCAGGAAAAATCTTTTTATTCTCATGATAATTTTGAATTAACTCACCAAAGGCAGTATATGTATAGTATATTTCCCTCTTCCAACATATAGACTTCATACTGCAATTAGCACAAACCCTGTCTGCCAGATTTTCAACTAGGGCACTACTTTTATTTTTTAATTGCAGCTTGTCATTATTCACTAGGTTTTTAATAGTATAGGACATACTAAATAGTATATCAGAAAAGCTCCTTAGCTTCTCAATAAATATCTGTCTTACCGCTTCGGTATGGCTGTTGTTAATAGCCTCGCTCTTTCTATCCCAACTAAACTCCAAAGCCAACCCCTTATAAAGCTTATCTGGTAGAATTGTTATAATTACAGATGATACTAGGACCTCTATTAATTTGAAGCCTAAATCAGTGTGGGTGTATAAATTCAAAATAAAAAAGGAGATTATAAATCCCAAGGCACTCAGTAGCTTACTAGTTTCTCTAAATAATCCTACAGTAAAACCGCATAATGCAAATATACTTATATTCATTACTAAGTTATCTGTAGTCATACCAACTATTAAGCCTACTGCCACTCCAACAGAGGCTCCTGTTGAGCTGCCATTTACGTAAGCACATACAGCCACAAGAATAAAGGTAATTACATTCTGCAAGGATATACCAAGGAAGCTTACCCCCCAGGTTCCCGATATGACTAGCGCCATTACCATGGTTATGCTTATAATCTCCTCATTACTGAATATATATTTACTTTTTACCTTCCTTAAGCATAACATAGCACACTGGATAATATAATATACTGGTAAGGTGCATACCACTTCAAAGGCAGATGAAAAAATATTACCCCCTGCAGAATTTAAAGCTAATATTAAATTATAGCCAATAGCTTCGATTAATAGTAATATCAAAAAAAGTATTAATCTTTTTTGCTTTGCTAGATTTCTAAAATAATAGGCTGCAAAAATTACACTTCCAAGCCCTAAAATATAATAAGGTACATTATCAACATTATCAAATATGGATAAATACCCCAGTAGAGATCCAGTAGCAGCTATTATAGGTGTATTATCCTCCCTGCTTAAGACCATGGAAATTACAAAAGCCAATCCAAAAGGTGTCCAGTTATTTATTAATATAACTCTACTAATAAAAAAGGCCATTCCAAAATAGGTTAATGATGCTATCTGCCATTTGTACTTAAACATTCCTTCGCTTCTTTGCTCTCTTCTACTTCTTTTATACGATGTTATTTCCATACCATACTGCATCGAAAATATCCCTCNNGCCTTTAAACTCTTAGAATAAAATTACCGAGCCTTTAAGGAACAAATTTATTATAGCAAAGCTGACTGTAAATATATGTCAGTTGCTGTGTTGAAGGGAATTTTTCATAGGACACCAATCTATTTTTATTTTTATAAATGGACAAGTAGAAGATTAATTGTAAAAAATAAAAATCCACAATATATTGGGCCTATGTTTATAAATTTAATATATCTTGTGGATAACTCTGTGCAAATCATTTTTCTGTTATAGTGCCGCTAGCTTATTCACTACTTAAAATTGTCGTCATAAAGGTATAATTAAGGGGATTTGATGAAAACTTTTAGTCATATTTAATTTCCCACACAAATTGTCAAAAGAGAGGTCCTAGGTATAAGATTCCTATCTGCATAGGAATATTTAAGGGTTAGATAATACCTTTTCCATATGTTGCTTTGTTTTAAAGAAGTGTTGATATTAATTTAGAAGTCAGAGGTCAGAAGTCAGAGATTAAAGAAAATTTTTCGAAATGCAAAATTTATAGTTTCCTATACAATAAAAAAACTGTTGCTCAACTAACAGATATGTTAATTGAGCAACAGTCTTACTTGGTAGCGGAAATAGGACTCGAACCTACGACACTTCGGGTATGAACCGAATGCTCTAGCCAACT
>CZCB01001279.1_pt1 | contig 11326 bp, 10 predicted proteins | sample 591991 | NCBI WGS metagenome assembly CZCB01 (sample SAMEA3556809, study PRJEB10932) | anaerobic digester metagenome | reverse complement strand
CAGTTTGGCTATGAAGTGAACGGCTATTCCCTGAGCGATCTCACCGCCTATGTGGATCAAGTGACAGATGCCCAGATCAATGCCCTGCTGGAGGAATATGATGCCAGCTACGAGCTGAGCGAACGGGTGCGTCCAGGCGGCGAGTTCCGGGACTTCCTCAAGGAGTCGGCCCGGATTGAAGCGGGTATGCGGGCCTTCCTGAAAGACGGGGGTTTCAAGGGGTTCACCACCAACTTCGAGGATCTCACCGGCCTCAAGCAGCTGCCCGGCTTAGCTAGTCAGCGGCTTATGAAGGACGGATACGGCTTCGGCGCCGAGGGCGACTGGAAGACCGCGGCTTTGCTGCGGGCCATGAAGGTGATGAGCGCAGGGCTTTCCGGCGGCACGTCCTTTATGGAAGACTACGTCTACCACCTGGATCCCGCGGGCAGCAGGATCTTGGGTGCCCATATGCTGGAGGTCTGCGAGTCCATCGCCAAGGGCAAGCCTGTGCTGGATGTGCAGCCACTGTCCATCGGCGGCAAGGATAACCCAGCCCGCCTCATCTTCACGGCGCCAGCAGGCCCAGCCATCTGCGCCAGCCTCATCGACCTGGGCAACCGCTTCCGCATGGTGGTGAACGAAGTTGAGGTAGTGGATCCTCCTGCGGATCTGCCCAAGCTCCCCGTGGCCAGGGTGCTCTGGGATCCGAAACCCAACCTGAAGGTGGCTGCGGAAGCTTGGATTCTCGCAGGCGGCGCCCACCATTCCGTGTTCACCCAGGCCCTGGACGCCAGCTATGTAGAAGATTACTGCGAGCTGGCCGGCATCGAGTACCTCTTAATTAACGAAGAAACGGAGATCCGCCAGTTCAAGCAGGATCTGCGCCTTGGCGAGATCTACTACCATCTGGCCAGAGGAATCTAAAAAAGCCAGCCTCCCCGGTTTCCGGGGAGGCTTAATAAACCTGGAGGTGAGGAATGTGGCAGTTGTACGCAAAGCAGAGATGATTGTGGAAAAGGACTTTCGGATCAGCGACATTGATCCCCGCGTCTATGGATCCTTTGTGGAGCACCTGGGGCGGGCCATCTATGGCGGAGTTTATGAACCGGGGCATCCTACCGCGGATGAGCATGGTTTCCGCGGCGATGTTATGTCCCTGGTGCGGGAAATGAACGTGTCTGTGATTCGCTATCCAGGTGGAAACTTCGTATCCGGCTACAACTGGGAAGATGGCGTGGGGCCCAAAGAGCTGCGGCCGCGCCGCTTGGATCTGGCCTGGCGCACCGTGGAGCCTAACGAAGTGGGAGTAAATGAATTCGCCCACTGGACGAAGAAGGTGGGTTCCGAACTGATGATGGCGGTGAACCTGGGCACCCGGGGAGCGGATGCAGCCCGCAACTTGGTGGAGTACTGCAACCACCCGGGGGGCTCCTACTACAGCGACCTGCGTAAGCAGCACGGTTACGGGCAGCCCCACGGCATTAAGCTCTGGTGTCTGGGTAACGAGATGGACGGGCCGTGGCAGATCGGCGCCAAGACCGCCTATGAATACGGCCGGGAGGCATTGGAGGCCGCCAAAGTGATGAAGTGGGTGGACCCCTCCATCGAATTGGTTGCCTGCGGCAGCTCCAGCCGGGCCATGCCCACTTTTGCCGAGTGGGAAGCCACCATCCTGGACCTCACCTACGAGCATGTTGAATACGTTTCCCTGCACACCTACTACGGCAACCGGGACAACGACACGCCTAACTTCCTGGCGCGCACCCTGGATATGGATCAGTTCATCAACTCGGTCATCTCCATTTGCGATTATATCAAGGCGAAGAAACGCAGCTCCAAGACGCTGCACCTCTCCTTCGACGAATGGAACGTCTGGTACCATTCCAATGAAGCCGACAAGCAGGTTGAACCCTGGACCGTGGCCCCGCCCCTGCTGGAAGATGTGTACAACCTGGAGGATGCCCTCTTGGTGGGCAGCATGCTGATCAGCTTGCTCAGGCGGGCAGACAGGGTAAAGATCGCCTGCCTGGCCCAGCTGGTGAATGTGATCGCACCCATTATGACCCAGACCGGCGGGTCCGCCTGGCGGCAGCCCACCTTCTACCCCTTCATGCATGCCTCAACCTACGGCCGGGGAGCCGCCCTGCTGCCCATCATTAAGTCGGACAAATATGACAGTAAAGATTTCACCGATGTGCCCTATCTAGATGCCATCGCCGTGTTCAATGAGGAACAGGAGGAGCTGACCATTTTCGCCGTGAACCGGAACCTGGAGGGCGGTTTGGAATTCAGCGCCGATCTGCGCGGCTTTAAGGACTACTCGGTGGTGGAGCACATCGTGCTCACCCATGATGATGTGAAAGCAGTCAATACCGCAGACAATCCCAACAACGTGGTGCCCGCTGCCAACGGCAACGCTGAGGTAGTGGACGGTAAGCTCAGCGCTCTGCTGTCCAAGCAGTCGTGGAATGTGATCAGGCTGGCTAGGAAGGTCTAGTCTGCCTGGACAAGTTCTTGTTCAAGCGAGTTCGGTATGTTTCCGGGCTCGCTTTGCGCGTCAAAGGTAACTCGCAGTAACTTCATTTCCCGTAAAGGGAGCGTTAAAATTGAAGGAAAGGGCAGTTCAAAGGAAAGGGAAGGAGAGGTTTTCGTGGTCAAAAGCAGGCGATACGCACCTCTTTTCTTGTTGGTGCTGGTGCTGTTCCTAGCGGGCTTTGGCGGAGGGGCGGCTGCCTACACCGTCACTGGAACGGTTGTGGAAAAATACACCAAAAATCCTCTGGCCGGTGCAGAGGTGATTTGGGGGTCCCAGAGCACGATCACCGATGCCTGGGGGCGGTTTGTACTGGAGGATGTCCCCAGAGGGGAGCTGCAGCTGGAAGCTGCCATGGACGGTTATCTGCCCAGCTCTGAGGAGTTTTGGGTATGGGAAGACATGGCCGTTGAGATAGGCTTGATCTCGGGTATTCCCCCTCTGCAGGAGAGCGCGTTCATCCTGATTAATGCCAATGGTTCTCTCCTTAGGGACGGGGACAGCGTGGACGAGCCCCTCGTGGAGGCTCTCTATTACAGGAGCCAGCTTTTCGGAGAGATATCCACAGTGCCCTTTGCCTCTGTGCGGGGAATCATCAACGGCGAGGCCTTTGCTGACGAGTATTACCATGAAATGTGGTCCGGAACCGTGGGCATGCCCCTGGAACCAGGGCTCAACACCATTCAGATTAGGGTTTGGTCCAGCGACGGTTGGGCCAGGAACAGCAAGGTGTACACGGTCAATTATGAGGTGGAGCGCCTAGATATGCGGCTGGTGCTCAGGTGGGATCAGGATGCGGATCTGGATCTGCACTTGTTCAAGCGGGAAAGCACAGAGCCCAACCGTTTTGAGCACGACTCCTTTGACCGCCACCTCTTCTATTGGGGCTCCGTATCTGACTTCGGGGAAGGACTGGATCAAAACCCTGTCCTGGATTGGGATGGCTATGGCTACGGCGGCTGGGATGGCATCTACTTCACGGAGATGACTCCCGGGGATTACCACATCTGGGTCTATTCCTGGGGCGTAGACTATCACACCAAGGCGCAGTTGCGGCTAATTCTGGACATGGCTGCTCCTAACCGCACGGATGCAGTTTATGAAGTGGAGTTTGGGGAGGAAGACGAAGATGTACCCGTGTACATCATTACCGTGCGGGTGCACGAAGATGGAACTAAGGAGCTGATTTACTGCGAGCCTGAGGTGGCAGCGGTGGCCGAGGGCTGAGGTGTACCTGGCGACTGCTAGGGAGGCAGCATAATTAGCGGTGCTGAACGCTCTTCACGTTCTCTCCATGGTCACCTGGAAACGGCCCGAGCCCACCACAGGGGTTCGGGCTGTTTCTAGGCGGCACAGCCGTGGGAAGGAGGCTAGACATGTCTGGGGACCCCAGGAAGTACATCGTCATTTCTATACTGCTGGCAGCTGTACTGGTACTGTCTGGCTGCACGAATGCTGGCAGCCTGCGCTATTCCGTGTACGGGTGGATCACAGAAAAGGATACCGGCATTCCCCTCGCGGGGGCGGAGGTGGGGATGGGGCCGGCTGCGGCGCGCACAGACGCTGAAGGCCGATGCCCGGGCCGCCATGTCCCTTTTGATGTTCACCTGGGATCGGGTGCTGGCGGGATTGAAAGAGGTGGAAACATGCCTAGAGTGTTAGTGGTAGATGACGATGTGATGCTGCTCAAAATGGCCGAGCAACTGCTGAAGTCCGAATACACCGTGATGCTGGCCAAATCTGGCTGGGAGGCAGTGGCCTGTGTGGCCAATGGCCCCCGACCCGACATCCCCGTGATCTTCTTGACTGGGCTGACCCAGACCGAACATGAGCTGAAGGGGCTCACCTCCGGTGCCGTAGACTATATCACCAAACCCTTTGTCAAAGAGATACTGCTGGCCCGCCTAAAGGTCCACCTCACTGTGAGCAGGAAGATCAAGAACTTGGATCCGGTCAAGGTGGAAACGCTAAGAACCAAGCTCAACGATACTGAACTGGCAGTGGCCAAGCTCATGGCCCAGGGTTACACCAACGCGGAGATCGCTGAGCAGCTCCATTACTCCTACAATTACGTGAAAAAGGTGGGATCCATCATCTTTAACAAGCTGGGCATTTCCCGGCGCAATGAGATTAGGGAATTTTTGATGTAAAAGCCCGCAGCCAGGTCTTTTGCCTGCCTCCTGCGGGTTTTTCTTCGCCGCCGAGCTGGTGCATTTCAAGGAGTCAGCGGGCTGGTGATTGTGACAATTTGATTTAACTGGGAAGGAATTTGCTGTTCTGAACAGAAATTATAAAACAAAATGCGGTAAAATTGTGCACATTGTCGATTATTATTTACTTGACCACTTACATATCGCACTCATTACCGGTCGCAATCCCAGGTACAAGCTGGGATTTCAGACATATAACCGAAAAAGGAGAGGTGTGATGGATGAAGGCGAGATGGATCGTATTAGCTGTTGTCGTGTCGTTAGTTCTGGGCTCCACCGCAGTCCTGGCCGCTGAGCGCAATCAGACGCTCATCGTGGGCGGCGGCACTTGGTCCCAGGCAACCAGTTGGAATCCGCTTTATCCCAACTGCGCTAATGGAATACGGGGTCTGGTCTATGAGACGCTGTTTGCCTACAGTCCCCTGACCAACGAGCATAAGCCCTGGCTGGCGGAGAGCGGCGGCTGGATTTCCGACAATGTTTACGAAGTCAAACTGCGCCGCAACATTTATTTCTCCGATGGCCAGCCCCTCACAGCAGCGGACGTGGTCTTCACCTACGAACTGGCCCGTGATAACGAACTGACCTACACTCCCCTCTGGCGCAACCTGCGCGAAGTCAAGGCTGTTGATAACTACACTGTTCAGTTCATCTTTGACAGTCCTAACTACCAAGAGTGGCAGATTGAGCTTTACACCCGCGACATTCTGCCCAAGCACATTTGGGAGAACGTACCGGGCGAAGATCTGATGGTCATCACCAACGACGATCCTGTGGGCAGCGGTCCGTACAAGAAGCTTCTGGCTGGTCCTGACCGCAACGTCTGGGTGCGCGATGACAACTGGTGGGGCAATGCAGTGTTTGGCCAGCCCAAACCGGTGGAAATCGTGGACATGATCATCTACGAGAACAACGTGGCCCTGGGTATGCTCATGCAGAGGACGCTGGATTTGAGCAACTACTTCATCCCCGGCGTACCGGCCATCAAGGATCTGTATGGCTTAACCACCTGGTATGACGGACCTCCTTACATGATTTCCGCCAACGTAGCCATGCTGGTCCTCAACTCACAGCGCAAGCCCTTGGACGATGCCAAGTTCCGCCGGGCTTTGGCCTTTGCAGTAAATCCGGAGATCATTGTGGAGCGGGTCTTCGAGCGCATGGTACCTGTGTCCGATTCCACCGGCCTCTTTGGCGGTTGGACAGAGTACCGCGATGCTCAGGTAGCCGAAGAATATGGCTTCTGGTATGATCCGGATCTGGCGAAGCAGATGCTGGCAGATGCCGGTTACGTAGACAAGAACGGTGATGGCTGGATCGATATGCCTGATGGCAGCCCCATCGACTTCGAGATCATCGTACCTTCTGGCTGGACCGACTGGATGGAGTCCATCCGCATCATCGCCGAAGCCTTCCGGGCTATTGGCATCAATGCTAACCCGGCCTTCCCGGATGCCGGTTTGTACGACGAACGGATTCAGACCGGCGACTTCGACATGTGTATCAACAACTACGGTACCGGTATTTCCGGTTCGCCCTTCTCCTACTGGAACTGGGTGGCCAACCACAACATCAACCGCACGCATGTAACGGAAGGCAACTATGGCCGCTACGACAACCAAGAGCTGTTTGATCTGATTTACAAGTTCAACCAGCTGCCGCCCTTGAGCGACGAGTCTTTGGCCGTAGCTTCCGAAATCCAAAAGATTCTCCTCGTGGAGATGCCGGCCATCCCATTCTGGCTCAACGGTATGTGGGCTCAGAGCACTTCCCAGTACTGGACCAACTGGCCAACGGCGGACAACCCTGTGGGTTATCCCTGCAGCTGGGCTAACAACTGGCAGTTCGGCACGGTGGAGATGCTCATCAACCTCCAGCCCGCACAGTAACAGTACTAACTTCAGCTATGTTGTCCCGGCAGGACTTCGGTTCTGCCGGGACTCCATCAGCCACACCAGCCCGCCAGAAAGGAAGGGGTGACCATGGGTCGCTATCTCAGCAAAAAGGTCCTGATCTATCTCATCACTTTTTTCTTTGCCGTGACGCTCAACTGGGCTGTTCCGCGTTTTGCACCGGGAGATCCCATCAGCATGCTCCTCTCCCGGTTTGTGGTCCTCGAAGGAGGCAGGGACATCCTGGAGAGCTTTTTTGTTAAGACTTTTGGCTTGGATCAGCCCTTGCTTCAACAGTACTTCGGCTTTTGGCGCTCCCTGTTCAGAGGAGATTTAGGGATCAGCATCAGCCAGTACCCCAAGCCGGTTTTGAGCATCATTCGTGATGCCATTATCTATGACATTATTATCCTGGTACCTGCGATTGTTCTCAGCTGGATCATCGGCAACAAGCTGGGCGCTTTCTCCGGCGTCAGCAAAAAGGCCGACAACTTCCTCATGCCGGTCTTCTACTTCCTCACCTCCTCCCCCTATTTTTGGTTCGCCCTGCTAGTTTCCTATCTGCTGGGCATTGTCTTGGGGATCTTTCCCACCAGCCACGCCTACAGCGCCACCATGCGTCCTGGCTGGAATTTGGCGTTTATCGCCGACTTTTTCATGCACTGGTTCATGCCCTTCTTAACCCTCTTCCTGGTCCAGCTGGGAGGGTGGGCTATCGGTATGCGTAACATGATCATCTACGAGACCAACACCAACTACGCGAAGTACATGGAGTCCTTGGGAGCAAGGGAGCGCCTCATCCGGCGCTATGGTTTCCGCAATGGTATTCTGCCCCAGGTAACGGGTCTAGCCATCAGCCTGGGAACCGTCGTTTCCGGTGCAGTGCTTACCCAGATGGTCTTTTCCTATCCCGGTTTGGGCTACCTCATGGTGCAGGCCATTAAGCAGAACGACTATTTCCTCATCCAAGGCTGCTTTTTGTTCCTGATCATCATGGTGCTTTTGGCCAACTTTACTGTGGATATCATCTACATGTTCATTGACCCGCGGGTGCGCCACTCCTATTCGGGGGAGGTGTAGCAGGTGGCAGCGAGAGATTTCTGGAGAAGGCACGAGAACCTCTATTTCGCCATTACCAACAAGAAGGTCATCTTCGGCGTGGTCATCTTCCTGTCCATCATGGCCCTGTCCATTGTGGGGCCCATGATCACCCCTTACGACTATGAGGAGTTCGCCGGACCAGGCTACCAACGGCCTTCCAAGACCCACTGGTTCGGCACCACCATCATGGGCAGGGACGTGTTCACCCAGGTGGTGTACGGGCTGCGGTCCACCCTGCTGGTGGGTTTCCTGGCTGGGACCATTGCCTCAGCTATCGGCTTGGTGGTGGGCTTTGTCTCCGGCTTTTTCAGCGGGAGGGCGCCAGATGAAGGGCTGATGATGCTCACCAACATGTTCATGGTCCTTCCTTCCCTGGCTCTATTGATCATCCTCTCCGCTTATCTGCCCTACCGGGGCATTGTCACCCAATCCCTCATCGTGGCGGCAACCGCCTGGCCCTGGACAGCCCGGGCGGTGCGTTCCCAAACCCTGTCTTTAAAAAGCCAGGAGTTTGTGAACCTGTCCCGCATTTCCGCGGCGCCCACCTTCCGCATCATCCGGGAGGACATTGCCGCGAACATGTTTTCCTATGTGTTCATGGTGTACATCCTGCAGTTCAACGGAACCATCCTCTCCTCTGTGGGCTTGGAGTTTCTGGGTTTGGGGCCCACGCGGGGAATCTCCCTGGGTTTGGTGCTGCAGAACGCCGTGAACTGGAACGCTCTGCATTTGGGCATGTGGTGGTGGACCATCATTCCCGGCCTCATCTTGACCATGCTCATTGTGTCGCTGTACTTCATCAACACGGGCCTTGATGAAGTGTTCAATCCGCGGTTAAGGGAGTTGTAAGCATGGCAGCAGACGTGATCTTAGATGTTCAGGAACTGTGCGCATATTACCGCATCCTCAAGGGCGATGTAAAAGCCGTGGACGGAGTGACCTTCCAGGTGCGCAGGGGCGAGATACTGGGCATTGCTGGAGAATCGGGCTGCGGCAAGAGTACTTTGGCCCACACGCTCATGCTGCGCAAACCGCCCTTAAAGCACATTTCCGGAAAGGCGTTGTTCCTGGGCCAGGATATCATGGCCATGGGCGCGGAGGAGTTTCGCAAACTGCGCCTGAGCAGGATTTCGATAATTCCCCAGTACGCCCTGGATGCCCTGAGCCCCACCAAAAAGATCGGGGAGTTCGTCACGGATCTAGTGCGGGAGCACGGCATTCACCCCGATCGCTCCTTCTTTGCCAAGGTGGAGGAGCGCATGCGCTTTGTCAATCTGGATCCAGCGGTGCTGGGCAAATACCCCATCGAGCTCTCGGGGGGCATGAAGCAGCGGGTGATCATGGTCATCTCCACCATCCTCAACCCAGAGCTCGTCATCGCCGATGAAATTACTTCCGCCTTGGATGTGAGTTCCCAGCGTTTTGCCGCCACTCTCCTGGTGGAGCTGCGGGAAAAGGGGATCATCGGTTCGGCCATCTTCATCACCCACGATCTGGCCATCCTCTACCAGATTGCGGATCGACTTTTGATTATGTACGGCGGGCATGTGGTGGAAACGGGCCCCGTTGAGACCATCGTCCACGAGCCGCGCCATCCCTACACCCAGGCACTGCTCAGTTCCCTGCCCAAGGTGGGGGTGCAGATCAAGGATGAAAGGCTGGAAGGGATTAAGGGCACACCGCCGGAGCTCTTGGAGATCGGCCCCGGCTGCCGCTTCCGGGAGAGATGCCCGTACCGCACCAAGCAGTGTGAACAGACGCCCGTTACCGAAAACATCGACCCTGACCACAGCATTGCTTGCTGGCATTACCAGGAGATTGGAGGGGAGCGCGTTGGCTGAGGTAAGCAAGGAGCCCATCATCTCCATTGAGAACTTGACGAAGATTTTCAGCAGCGGCGTTTTCTTCCGGGAATACACCACGGCGGTGAAAGACGTCTCCTTTGCCATGTACCCCGGGACAATCCTCTCCTTGATTGGGGAGAGCGGGAGCGGCAAGACAACCATCGGCCGCATGATGCTGAAGCTGCTCCGCCCCACTTCCGGCAGCATCTACTTCCACGGGAAGGACATCGCCCAGCTGCGGAGCAGAGCGGAACGCCGGGAATACTACCGCAGGGTACAGGGCATCTTCCAAGATCCGTTTTCTTCCTTCAACCCCCTGTTCCGGGTGGATCGGGTGTTTGACATGGTTTACGATGTGTTCATGCCGGAGGTGCGGGATCGGGAAGCCCGGACCCGGGAAGCCTTGATGCGCGTTAACCTGAACCCGGATCGGATTCTGTCCCATTTCCCCCATCAGCTCAGCGGGGGACAGCTGCAGCGGCTGCTCATCGCCAGGGCGCTGCTCATGGACGTGGAAATCCTTGTTGCCGATGAGTTAATCAGCATGCTGGACGCTTCCACCCGCATGGGCATCCTCAATTTGCTGGTGGATATCTGCCGGGACACGGGCATGTCGGTGCTGTTCATCACCCACGATTTAGCCCTGGGTTATTACGTGAGCGATTACACCATGATCATGCATCAGGGCCGGTTGGTGGAACAGGGCGCCACGGCTGAGGTTTACCACAACCCGGTTCATCCCTACACCAAGATGCTGTTCCGCTCCGTGCCCGATATCGGGCGGCGCTGGGATCCTAAGGAGAAATTCATCCCCGAGCAGGTCACGATGGAAATCGATGAGTTCTACGCCGAGAACCGCGGCCGGGGGATGGTCAGCGTCAGTCCCGAACACTTGGTGCTCATGAGCGTAGAATGACTTAAAGAAAGGCAGGCGGGTATCTTCTCCAGGAGATACCCGCTTCGATTTTCCTGGCGCCCTGGCGGTGAGCGGTGATAAGTACTATAATAGAACAAGCTAGGTCAGTCAGTTAGTCGAAGGAGCAGAACGATGAAGGAAAAGGAACTAAGCAAAGTGATTGTGGATGTACAACAAGTGCATAAATCCTTTGGAGCGCTGCAGATCCTCAAGGGGGTCAGCCTGCAGGTGCGGGAGAAGGAAGTTGTGGTGATCTGCGGGCCCAGCGGTTCCGGGAAGAGCACGTTTATCCGCTGCATCAACGGTTTAGAAAAGATCGACAAGGGCGCGATTTACGTGGACGGGCTGCCCATCCATGATCCCAAAACAAGATCCACTGAGGTGGCCAAGAAGGTGGGCATGGTGTTTCAGGACTTCAACCTTTTCCCGCACATGACCGTGTTGGAAAACGTCTCCCTGGCCCCCCGGAAGGTGAAGAAGATGCCCAAGGAAGAGGCCACAGAGCTGGCCCTGGATCTTTTGGCTAAGGTGGGCATCCGCGATCAGGCGGACAAGTATCCCGCGGCCACCTCCGGCGGCCAGAAGCAGCGGGTGGCCATTGCCAGGGCCCTGGCAATGCAGCCCCAGGTTATGCTGTTCGATGAGCCTACCTCCGCTTTGGATCCGGAGATGATTGCCGAAGTCCTAGACGTCATGAAGGGGCTGGCCGAAGGCGGCATGACCATGCTTGTGGTCACCCATGAAATGGGTTTTGCCCGGGAAGTGGCGGACAGGGTGATCTTTTTTGACGAGGGGAACATCGTGGAGCAAGCTCCCCCGGAGAAGTTCTTCACCGCGCCGGAACATGA
>CZCB01012226.1_pt1 | contig 11340 bp, 9 predicted proteins | sample 591991 | NCBI WGS metagenome assembly CZCB01 (sample SAMEA3556809, study PRJEB10932) | anaerobic digester metagenome | reverse complement strand
TCCCGGCAATATGCACAGAGCGGAATTTATCCTGCGGGTTCCCAAGCATGGCCATAAGCTTATTAATCCGTTCCAAACCGAGATTGGAGCCGAAACGGTACAGCCCGTGAATCCAGGAAAGAGCTTCATCATAATTCATTTCTCCAGACCTCCGGGTTAACGCAGTTTCTGCAGCCTTTCCTTTACTTTTTCATAGCGTTTTTGATACTCTTCGGCTTTGGCCCTTTCCTGTTCCACCACCGTCTCCGGAGCTTTGGCCAAAAAACCCTCGTTTTTCAACTTGCCCCGGACCCGGGCAATTTCTTTCTCCAGTTTCGCCAGTTCCTTCTCCAGGTGGCTGATTTCCTGTCCAAGATCAATAAGTCCGGCCAGAGGCAGGTAAATTACCACATCTTCCACCACAGCCGTCAGGGCTTGCTTGAGTTCTCCGGACAATTTACCGCTTATCTCCACCTTTTCCAATGCAGCCAGCTGCATCAGCAGCGGTTCACCCTCCCGCAGCACCGCGGCGGCAGCGTCTTTCTCCGCAAGCAGCACGACTGCGGCTTTTTTCCCCGGGGGCAGCTGCACTTCACTGCGCAGGTTGCGGATGGACCGTATTACTTCTTTTAACATGTTTATTTTCTTGTAGGCTTCTTCATACTGCAAAGCCGGGTCTTCTTCCGGCCAGGGAGCCAGCACGGTCGTCCGGCTGACCTGCGGCAGCTTCAGCCGTATTTCCTCGCTGATAAAAGGCATAAAGGGGTGCAAAAGACAAAGTGTCCGTTCCAAAACAAAAGCCAAAACGGAACGCACAGTTTGTTTCCGCTGCCTGTCATCTTCGCCGTACAGGGTAATCTTTGCCATTTCAATGTACCAGTCGCAGAAGTCGCTCCAGAGAAAATCATAAATCACGCGGGCCGCTTCTCCCAATTCATAGGCATCCATCAGACGATTGACTTCCCGCACCGTCTCATTATAGCGGTGTAAAATCCATTTGTCGGCATCCGCAAGCGGCCCGGACAAAGAAAAGTCCCGGGCAGTAAATCCTTCCAGATTCATAAGCACAAAACGGGAAGCATTCCAGATTTTATTGGCAAAATTGCGGCTGTTTTCCACGTTCTCCTGGCGGAAACGCAAGTCATTGCCGGGAGCCTGCCCGGTAATCAGGGTAAAACGCAGCGTGTCGGCGCCATATTTTTCAATGACCTCCAGGGGGTCAACCCCGTTGCCCAGTGATTTGCTCATTTTACGACCCAAAGCATCGCGCACCAGACCGTGAATGCAAACAGTATGAAAGGGAACCCGGCCCGTAAACTCCAGGCTCATAAAAATCATCCGGGCCACCCAGAAAAAGATAATATCATACCCCGTTACCAAAACATCGGTGGGGAAATAATGCTCAAAATCGGCGGTTTTCTCAGGCCAGCCCAGGGTGGAAAAAGGCCAGAGGGCTGAAGAAAACCAGGTGTCCAGCACATCCTCATCCTGCCGCAGCTCCCCACCCCCGCAGGCAGGACAGCTCTCCGGGTCGGTTCTGGATACAATAGTCTCCCCGCATTCACAGTACCAGGCGGGAATCCGGTGTCCCCACCAGAGCTGGCGGGAAATGCACCAGTCCCGGATGTTTTCCAGCCAGTTCAGATAGACCTTGGTGAAACGCTCCGGAACGAAGCGGACTTTTCCGTCTTTAACCTCCCGGATGGCAGGTTCAGCCAAGGGCCGCATGCGGACAAACCACTGTTTTGACAAAAGGGGTTCAACAACCGTATGACAGCGCTGGCAGTGTCCCACTGCATGAACATATGGCTTTGTTTCTATCAGCAGGCCTGCTTTCTCCAGGTCGGCCAGCACCTGCTTGCGGGCTTCGTAGCGGTCCAGCCCCGCATAACGCCCGGCAGCCTCCGTCATTGTGCCGTCCTCGGCAATCACAACCNNGGCCGATGGCAAAATCATTGGGATCATGGGCCGGCGTAATTTTCACAGCGCCGCTGCCGAATTCAGGGTCAACGTAATCATCGGCAATAACGGGAATCTCCCTGTTCATCAGGGGCAGTACAACGGTTTTGCCGATTAAGCGCCGGTAGCGGTCGTCGTCAGGATGAACTGCCACTGCAGTATCGCCGAGCATCGTCTCAGGCCTGGTGGTTGCAACAACGATGCCGCCTTCTTCACCTTTTAGCGGATAGCGTATATAGGCAAGGGAACCCTCCTGTTCCTCATGTTCCACCTCAATATCGGACAAAGCGGTATGACAACGCGGGCACCAGTTGATAATATAGTAGCCGCGGTAGATGAGACCCTTTTCATACAGGGAAACAAAAACCTCCCGCACCGCCCGGGAACAGCCTTCGTCCAGGGTAAACCTCTCCCGGGACCAGTCGCAGGAGACACCAAGCTTATAAAGCTGGCTGATAATGCGGCTGTGATATTCCTCTTTCCACTGCCAGGTCCTCTCCAGAAATTTTTCCCTTCCCAGATCGTGGCGCGTCAAACCCTCCTCCGCCAAATGTTCTTCAACCTTTATTTGAGTAGCAATACCCGCATGATCCGTTCCGGGCAGCCAGAGGGTATCGTAATCCTGCATTCTTTTTCGCCGGATAATAATATCCTGAATGGTGTTGTCAAGAGCATGCCCCATATGCAGTGAACCCGTCACATTGGGCGGCGGGATAACAATTGTGAATGTTTTTTTATCCGGATCCCGCGGAGCAAGAAAATAGTTGTTTTCCAGCCACTGCCGGTATAATCTCTCCTCCACTTCGTCCGGCTTGTAAACTTTGGGCAAATTTTTTGCGGTCATTAAAAAATCCTCCCATCTCCAGACACGCATAGCTCTTTTATCACTATAATGTATTTCCGCAATTAATGTCAAGAAAGTTGTCGAGCATGCCGGAAGGGGAAAAACCGTTCGCCGGTTATGCTGAAAGCGGCGCCTGGGAAAGGCCTGCCTGCAGCAGGAAAGGAGCAGTTTTCTGCTCCTTTTGGATCAAAGGTATTGCTTTAGAATACTCCAAAGTTCTTCTTTGCCCTGGGCGGTTCTGGCAGAATAAAGGATAACCGGCCCTTCCCCGCCCAGTCCCAGACCCAGCCGGATTTGTCCAAGCTGTTTCTGCCATTTGCCGCGGGGGATTTTATCAGCCTTGGTGGCAACAATTACCGTAGGGAGATTATAATGGACCAGCCACTGGTACATGGCTAAATCATCGGCCGAAGGCATATGCCGCGCATCCAGAAGCAAGACAACCAACTTCAGTGCCGGCCGGCCGGTCAGGTATTCCTCAATGATCTTTCCCCACTGTTTTTTTACTGCCTTGGCAACACGGGCAAAGCCGTAGCCGGGCAGATCAACAAAATAAAAACTGTTGTTAATGAGAAAAAAATTAATAAGACGTGTTTTGCCGGGAGTGCCGCTGGTCTGGGCCAGTTTTTTGCGGCCTGTCAGGGAGTTCAGCAGCGAAGATTTGCCGACATTCGATCTCCCCACAAAGGCAATTTCGGGCAGATTGCCCTTTGGATACTGCCCGGGCCCGGAGGCGCTGACAACAAATTCAGCCGTTGTGACTTTCATTATGCTTCCCCGGCTGCCTGCTTCTGCTCTTTGTCTTTTATGGCATACTGCAGTACTTCATCCATATGTTCCACAAAAACAAATTCCAGGCGCTTGCGCACGTTTTCCGGAATCTCAGCCAGGTCTTTCTTGTTATCCACAGGCAAAATAATTGTTTTTATCCCGGCACGGTGGGCTGCCAGCACTTTCTCCTTCAGGCCGCCGATGGGAAGCACCCTTCCCCGCAGGGTTATTTCGCCGGTCATAGCCACAGTTCGCTTGGTAGGACGCTGGGTTAAGGCCGATATTAAAGCCGTAGCCATTGTAATCCCGGCCGAGGGACCGTCCTTGGGGATTGCCCCTTCCGGTATATGAATATGAATATCAAATTTTTCGTGAAAGTCTTCTTCGATTTGCAGTTCAGCTGCCCGCGTACGGATATATGACAAACCTGCCTGTGCCGATTCCCGCATTACATCGCCCAGCTTGCCCGTTAAAAGCAGTTTCCCTTTGCCTTTCATCAAAGTGGCTTCAATAATCAGCGTATCCCCGCCCGTCTCAGTCCAGGCAAGTCCCGTGGCAACCCCTACCTCATCTTCCTTTTCGGCAATGCCGTAACGATAGAGGGGAACTCCCAAAAACTTGTGCAAGTTCCGTCCGGTAACGGCCGTTTTCCCCTTTTTGTCACGTACTACATTTCGGGCAATTTTACGGCAGATAGAAGCAATTTGCCTTTCCAGGTTGCGGACACCGGCTTCCCGTGTATACTGCCTGATAATCTTGCGCAAAGTTTTCTCGGAAATTGTCAGATTCTCTTTCTGCAGGCCGTTTTCTTTTATTTGCTTGGGCAAAAGAAAGCGCTTGGCAATTTCCAGCTTTTCCTCCTCCGTGTAGCCCGGCAGGTAAATTGTTTCCATCCGGTCCAGAAGGGGCTGCGGGATATTATAGAGAGTATTGGCAGTGGTAATAAACATGACATGGGATAAATCAAAGGGCACTTCCAGATAATGATCGGAAAAGGCATTGTTCTGTTCAGGGTCCAGAACTTCAAGCAGGGCGGCGGAAGGATCGCCGCGAAAATCGGTAGACATTTTATCAATCTCATCCAGCAGGAAAACCGGGTTTTGCGATTTTGCCTGGCGCATGGTCTGTATAATGCGACCCGGCAATGCCCCGACATAAGTACGCCTGTGCCCCCTGATTTCCGCCTCATCCCTGACTCCGCCCAGGGAGATGCGCACAAAATTCCTCTCCAGCGCCCGGGCGACTGAACGGGCAAGGGAAGTTTTCCCCACGCCCGGGGGGCCTACCAGGCAGAGGATGGGGCCCTTTATCTTATTTGTCAACTGCCGGACGGCCAGGTACTCAATAATCCGCTCCTTGACTTTTTCCAGACCGTAATGGTCTTCATCAAGAATTTTTTCCGCCGTCTTTAAATCCAGCCGGTCTTCAGTCTGCACATTCCAGGGCAGTGAGAGAATCCAATCCAGGTAGTTGCGGATAACAACGGCCTCCGCCGCCGCCGGGGGCATTTTTTCCAGGCGTTCCACTTCCTTGAGCGCCTTTTCCTCCACTTCCTCCGGCAAATCCACTTCAGCAATTTTTTCCCTGTATTCATCGGCTTCGGCCATTCTTTCATCTTTTTCCCCAAGTTCCTTCTGAATAGCCTTCATCTGCTCCCGCAAGTAGTATTCCTTCTGTGTCTTCTCCATTTGCTTGCGGACGCGAAGATTTATTTTGCGCTCAATCTCCAGAATTTCCATTTCATGCGCCAGTATCTCGGAAAGCTTTTCCAGCCGTTTAAGGGGTGTAGTGGCTTCCAGGATTTCCTGCTTTTGCTGTATTTTCAGCATCAGGTTGGAAGCAATCAAATCGGCCATCCTTCCCGGCTCTTCCAGGCTGGTAACCGTCACCAGCGTATCGGGAGGAATCTTTTTACTTAGCTTGATGTACTGCTCAAACTGGTAAATCACGCTGCGCATCAGCGCTTCTACTTCCACGCTCTTTTTTTCTACTTCCTCAATTTCTTCCACTTCTACCTGGAAAAAAGGATCATTACTCAGATACTTGTTTATACGGGCCCGCGCCAGCCCTTCCACCAGAACTCTTATAGTTCCCCCGGGCAGTTTCAAAAGCTGTTTTATCTGGGCAATGGTCCCCATTGTGTAAAGGTCTTCCGGTGCAGGTTCGTCAATACGCGCTTCTTTTTGTGAGACCAAAAGTATTTTATTGTCCTCCATCATTGCCTGCTCAAGGGCGTTGACGGAACGCTCGCGCCCCACATCCAGATGCATGACCATATTGGGGAAAACAATAACGCCACGCAGGGGAAGAAGGGGTAAAATTGTCTTTTTATCTGTCATGGAGCTCTGCCTCCAATTCCTGTTTCTCTGTTTTTGTACTATTATTATAATATATGTGGTTCAGATAACCAAAATTTTTTCTTTTCCGCTCCTCATACTTTAAGCTGTGTCGCCGTAAAAACACCGGAAGAAACTGCAGGCGGCATTTTTTGCATACTGCAGAGAGCATGCTGCAGTACCTCCTGCAGGCTGCTCACCGCCACAACTTCAATATCCTCCAGGCCAGAAAAAAGCTTCTGCCAGTTGTCAGCGGGAATAAGCGCTTTCTTTACTCCCGCCTGTCTGGCTGCCTCCACCTTACAGACAATACCGCCGACGGGCTTGACCCGGCCGCGGACGGAAAGCTCCCCCGTCATGGCTACGGTATTATGAACCGGGATGCCTGTTAAAGCGGAATAAATGGCACAGGCAACGGAAACACCCGCGGAAGGACCGTCTATTGGCGTTCCCCCGGGAAAGTTAACATGGATATCATAATCACGGGGATCTACGGGCAGAGTATCCCGCAGTACCGTCAGTACATTCTCAATAGAACCCTTGACCGCACTTTTCCGGCGCAAGACACGCCCGGTACTGCCCATTTCTTCCTCATCCACAATCCCCGTTACCTGTACCTTGCCTTGTCCCGGAGCTGCGCGGTGGACAGCCGCCTCTATTTCCAAAAGCATTCCCATATTGGGGCCGTAAACGGCCAGACCGTTGACGCTTCCCACCTGCGGCGCAGGCGGAATTGCCTGCTCCGGTCGCGGTGAAAGCTGGCTGGCGTTAACCACCCACTCCACATCTTCTACAGTTATTACCTGCTCCTTGCTTTCAGCAGAAGCAATTCCGGCGCAAATCTGTACAATATTTACGGCTTCCCGGCCGTTTTTGGCGTACTTGGTAATCAGCTGCAGGGCCGGCTCCTCAATGGTAAAACCGATGCGTTTGCCGGCATTAACGGCAACAACGGCTATTTCAGCCGGCAAAAGCCCCCGGAAAAAAATCTCCAGGCAGCGCGAACGGATTGCCGGCGGGATTTCTTCAGGAGTACGTGTAGTAGCACCGATCAGCCGGAAGTCTGCAGGCAGCCCCTTTTGAAAAATCTCATGGATATACGAAGGAATGTTCTTGTCTTCCGGGTTGTAGTAAGCGCTCTCCAGGAATACTTTTCTGTCTTCCAGTACCTTTAAAAGCTTATTCATTTGTGTATGGTGCAGTTCACCTATTTCATCAACAAACAGGATGCCGCCATGCGCCTTGCTTACCGCCCCCGGTTTTGGCTGCGGTATGCCCGCCATCCCCAAAGGACCGGCGCCCTGGTAAATAGGATCATGAACCGTGCCGATCAGGGGATCGGCAATACCCCGTTCATCAAAACGGGCTGTTGTGGCATCCAGCTCCACAAATTTGGCGTCAGGTCCAAAGGGAGAGACGGGACTCTTTTTGGCCGCCTCCAGCACCAGCCTGGCAGCCGCCGTTTTCCCCACTCCGGGAGGGCCGTAGATGATCACATGCTGCGGGTTGGGTCCGCACAGTGCCGCCTGCAGGGACCTGATGCCGTCATGCTGACCGATAATCTCTGCAAAACTGGCAGGCCGGGTTTTTTCCGACAGTGGCTCGGAAAGTGATATTTCCCGCATCCTCCTTAACTGTTCCATTTCCTTGGTTGATTCTTTACTGACCGCCGCTTTGCTTGAATGCTGTGATTTCAGCAGGCTTAAAAAATAAAGGCCGACTACAACTGCAATTGCAATCTGTAATATACCGACAAACGGTAAAAGGCCGGACAAGGCAATTCCCCCTTATGCGACAAACTGCTGTTAATAGTATGTCCCGGGGGAAAGTAATAAATAGCCTTGCAGACCTTTGTTATTATTAATTAATTGATTAGAAACCTGCCCTCCCACGGTAGTAAAAAAGCTGTTATCATTTTGCAATAAATAACAGCTTTTCATCTTTGTCAGGCCGATTCTTCTTTTTTCTTTTTGCGTTTGTCAACTGTTATCAGTATCGGCTTTTCCCTTTTCTTAACTACTTCTTTCGTGATAATGCATTTGGCCACGTTCTCAGTTGTGGGCAGCTCATACATCACATCAAGGAGTACTTCCTCCAGAATTGCCCGCAAGCCGCGAGCCCCCGTTTCACGGCGGATGGCTTCCTCGGCTATAATTTCCAGCGTATCTTCCTTAAATTCCAGGACAACATCATCCATTTCAAAGAGACGCTGGTACTGCTTGATGAGCGCATTGCGCGGTTCGGTGAGAATGCGGATTAAAGCATTTTTATCCAGCTGGTCCAAAGTAGCCACCACGGGTACGCGGCCCACAAACTCGGGAATCAGCCCGAATTTTATCAGGTCCTGGGGCAGTACATGGCGCAAGATCTCCCCGATATTCCTTTCCTGCCTGCCGGTAATCTCGGCGCCGAAACCTATTCCCTTATTGCCTATGCGGTTCTGGATGATTTTGTCAATTCCGTCAAAAGCACCGCCGCAGATAAACAGGATATCCGTGGTGTCAATCTGCATAAACTCCTGGTGCGGGTGCTTCCGCCCTCCCTGCGGAGGTACGCTTGCCACTGTCCCCTCCAGGATTTTCAGGAGAGCCTGCTGTACACCTTCGCCGGAGACATCCCTTGTAATGGAAGGGTTGTCGGTTTTACGGGCAATTTTATCAATTTCATCTATATATACAATTCCCTTTTCTGCCTTTTCCAGGTCATAATCGGCTGCCTGGATAAGTTTCAGCAGAATATTTTCCACGTCCTCGCCCACATAGCCGGCTTCCGTTAAAGACGTGGCATCGGCAATGGCAAAGGGCACATTTAGTATGCGGGCAAGTGTCTGCGCTAACAGGGTTTTCCCAACCCCCGTCGGTCCGATCAAAAGAATATTACTCTTTTGTATTTCTACGTCATCAGACTTCTGTTCGGTATTGATGCGCTTGTAATGGTTATAGACGGCGACTGCCAGAGACTTTTTGGCTTCTTCCTGGCCTATCACGTATTGATCAAGAATTTCCTTGATTTCTACCGGCCGGGGGAGCTCAATCAGGTCAAGCTCCATTTCTTCCGACAGTTCTTCTTCTATGATCTCATTACAAAGCTCAATGCATTCATCGCAGATATACACACCGGGACCGGCTACCAATTTGCGTACCTGCTCCTGTGTTTTGCCGCAGAAAGAACATTTTATTTGTCCTTTCTCATCACTGAATTTAAACATAATTGTCCCTCCCAAGGAGCTTAACGCTTTTGCAGTATACCGTCAATCAAACCATACTCCAAAGCTTGTTCGGCAGACATAAAAAAGTCACGGTCCGTATCACGGGCAACCTGTTCTACATCTTTTCCCGTGTGATTGGCCAGTATTGTGTTTATTTTTTCCCTGATGCGCAGGATCTCCCGGGCATGAATTTCTATATCCGCTGCCGGCCCCTGTGTTCCTCCCAGCGGCTGGTGAACCATTACCCTTGAATTGGGCAGGGCAAATCTTTTGCCTTTTGTGCCCGCTGCAAGCAGCACAGCGCCCATGCTGGCCGCAAGCCCGACGCAAATTGTAGAGACATCAGGCTTAATATACTGCATTGTGTCATAAATGGCCAGACCGGAATAGACGGATCCCCCGGGGGAGTTGATGTACAGATTTATCTCTTTGTCAGGGTCTTCCGATTCCAAAAAAAGCAACTGGGCAATAACCAGGTTAGCCACAGTATCGTCAATTGTACTGCCAATAAAAATTATGCGGTCTTTTAACAACCGTGAATAGATATCGTAGGCTCGCTCGCCACGGTTTGTCTGCTCAACAACCATTGGAACCAAACTCATCCAGATCACCCCTATTTCTTTTCTTCTGGTTCTTTCCCGTTGTCAGTTATCACTTCTTCCTCGCTGTCAACTTCCGGTTCTTTTCCGTTATTAGCTTGCTCGGCTATAGCATTGTCAGCTTCCGGCTCTTTCTCTTTTTTAACTATTTCAGTAACAATATCCGACTGTTCCACCAGAAAATCAATTGCCTTGCGGTACTTGATTTCCCGGTTGAAAGCATCCAGTTCACCTCTTGCAGCCAGTAAATCCTTAACCTTTTGCACGTCCTGTTTATAGCGGTCAGCTATCGTTTTAAGGTGCTCATCTAATTCTTCACCTGTCGCAGAAATTCCTTCTTTCTCAATAATAGCGTCCAGGACAAGACCGGCCTTTACCCGGCTTTGAGCTTCTTCTTTTCTGTCCTGCCGCAGGTCTTCCATGCTTTTTTTACTGTATTCCAGGAACTTTTCCATTGTCATTCCCTGTATATGCAGGAATTGCTCCATTTCCTGGATCATCGCATCCAACTCGCGTTCAACCAGTACCTCCGGCAGGTCAACCTCCGAGTCTGCCGCCGCCATCTCAATAAGCTTGTTTTTTAACTCGGCCTCAGCCCTGCTTTCTTCCTGTTCTTTCAGCTTATTCAGAATATCCTCTTTTAATTCGGCCAAGGTATCAAATTCTGAAATCTCACGGGCAAAGTCATCGTTGATTTCAGGATATTCCTTTCTTTTAATCTCATTTAGCTTTACTTTAAATGTCGCCTTTTCCCCTGCCAGGTCTTTCTGGTGGTAGTTCTCGGGAAAAGTAACCTCTATCTCTTTTTCTTCGCCGGGCTTCATGCCGACCAGCTGAACTTCAAACCCGGGAATAAAGGTGTTTGAACCAATTTCCAGGGAATACCCTTCCGCACTGCCGCCTGCAAAGGGTTTGCCGTCCCGGTAACCGGTAAAGTCAATTACGGCAATATCCCCGAGTTTTAAATCATCATCATCAACCACATTCAACCTTGCATGCTGCAGCTGCAGCTGCAGGAGGTTTCTTTCCACTTCATCGTCTGTAATTTCCCTGATTTTCTTTGTTGCAGACAAACCCTTGTACTTACCGAGTTTTACTTCCGGCTTGACTTCAACCTTTGCCGTAAAAATCAGGGGCTTGCCTTTTTCCATCTGCACCAGATCAATTTCGGGGTTGTCAATAGGACTGATACCCGTCTCCTTCACCGCATCTTCATAGGCTTTGGGGATAAGGATATCCAGAGCATCCTCATAAAGAATCTCAGGCCCAAAACGCTGCTCTAAAACAAAACGAGGCACCTTGCCCTTGCGAAAACCGGGAACACTGACTTTTTTGACCACCCGCCTGTAGGCTTGATCAAGCGCCCCGGCTACAGCTTCCTCACCTACCTCAATTTCTAGCGCAACTTTGTTTCCGTCTATTTTCTCCAGCTTTACCATACGCTATGCTCCTTTTAATCATAATTTATCTTATGCAATTCTCCCTTGCACAGTAACATTCCCGCAGAATTATAGCATATTTATCTAAAGCTTGCCAAATATTTTACCACTAAATACTGAAAAATGAAAGCCACTGCAAACAAAAGATAGTGTCAAGACACTTTAGGTTTTAATGCGAACCTCACACCACTCAAACAACACTACG
>CZCB01003209.1_pt1 | contig 11347 bp, 10 predicted proteins | sample 591991 | NCBI WGS metagenome assembly CZCB01 (sample SAMEA3556809, study PRJEB10932) | anaerobic digester metagenome | reverse complement strand
TCTACACTATCCTCTTCGTCGGCAGCGTCAGATGTGTATAAGAGACAGCTATAAAGCCCATATCATCTAAGGCTCTTTGAATATTGTAGTTTATTTTAGTATTTTTAATTTCCATTTATCTAACCTCGTTCTTTTTTTATGGCTTCTCATTATACAATGGATATTGAAATAATACAAACATTTTTAATTAAATTAGTCATTTTCTCCCAGTCTCGCAGTACAATTTTGTTTGCTCCTTCCGTCGCGCATTTGGGTTAGGTCATCTTTAGTATTGCTCAAATTTTATGATTATATTATAATAAAGCATACTGATTACCTATAATGGAGGAAAAAATGATAATAAGATATATTCACCACAGCTGTTTTCTTATTGAAACAGAAAATTCTTTTTTAATTTTTGATTACTATAAACATAGGGATAATGGGGATTTTAGCTTTACTAAATTGCTGGAAAAAATATTCTCAAGTCCTAAAAATCTCTACCTGCTTTCTTCCCACTCTCACAGCGATCACTTTAATTATGATATTTTATCATGGATAGAAAGAAAACCTAACACCTACTACATACTTTCTTCTGATATAAAATTATACAAAGATGCTGAAAACGTATATACGGTAAGAGAAGGAGATAGTTTAACTGTAAAAGATCTGAGCCTTGACATTTTTGGTTCCACTGATGAAGGAGTTAGCTTTATAGTAAATACGGAGGGACTTAATATTTTCCATGCTGGTGATTTACACTGGTGGAAATGGAAGGAAGATTCACCTTCAGAAGAAAAAGCCATGGAAGAATCTTTCAAGAAAATAATTGATGATATTAAAAAGTTTGGAAAAGAAATTGATTTTGCCTTCTTCCCTGTAGACAGACGTTTGGAAGAAAATTATCATTGTGGCGGAGAATATTTCATTCAGGAGTTAAATCCCTCTGTGTTCATACCAATGCATTTCTGGAATGATTTCAGTGTAACTAAGGATTTCAAGGAAGCAATGAAAAACTATAATTCAAAGATTATTGAAATAACCCACCCAAATCAAATTCTTTCCATTGATTAACAAAAGGGACCAAGTCCCTTTTTTCCTGCTATAGGGTCATCATATTATTTCTCATATTTTTTTAAACATACATAATAGAAAATTAATTGCATAATATTTTACAAATACATTTCCGTTTAAGGGGGAGTAATATGAGAATCACTATAATTAGTGAAAGTGGTGATTGGAAAGAAAGACTCTATACCAAGGATAAGGTAACCTATGAAGTAAGAAATCCAGAAATATTGGACTTTTTTGCTCAGCTTAGCGAAGCCTATAATAATAACGAAACTATGGAGGACATGTTTGAATGTCTGTATAACTTAATTAATTACGGATATCTTTATACGGATGATGATTATGAAGATTATGATTTTTATGATTATGATGAGGACTACTATGAATTAGAAGATGAGGAATCTTTAAGTTATCATAATGGTTTTAAGCTTATTGAAACAGAAGTGGAATACTTTGTAGATGAGGAAATGGTTACCAAGGAAGAATATGATCTTGCATGGGACGAAAGATTAGGTTACATGGGTTCATCCCATTGGGAAGACAAAGGAATTACTATTATTAATGCAGATACCGATGAAATAATTTTTTTAGGCAAAATGACCTAGACTCTATCTCTAAAATTAGGGGACATCCTCCTTATCGAACTAAGTGGAGGTGTCCCCTATTTCTAATCTTCATCAAATTTAAGCACTGCAAGGAATGCTTCTTGAGGCACTTCTACACTTCCTATTTGCCTCATTCGTTTCTTTCCTTCTTTTTGCTTTTCCAAAAGCTTTTTCTTTCTGGATATATCTCCTCCATAACACTTGGCAAGAACATCTTTTCTCAAAGCTTTAACCGTCTCCCTGGCAATTATTTTATTGCCTATAGCAGCTTGAATGGGTATGGCAAACAAATGTCTTGGAATTACATCCTTCAGCTTTTCAACAATACCTCTTCCTCGTTCATAAGCCTTATCCTTATGGACAATAATTGAAAATGCATCTACCAATTCGCCGTTTATGAGGATGTCCATTTTAACCAATTCTGAGCGAACATATCCTTCAAACTCATAATCTAAGGAAGCATATCCTCTGGTTCTTGATTTCAAGGCATCAAAAAAGTCATATATTACTTCGTTTAATGGCAATTTATAGTGAAGAATAACTCTTTTTGTATCCATGTATTCCATATTTATAAATGTACCCCTGCGATTTTGGCATAGCTCCATTATAGCACCTACATAGTCCGAGGGAGTCATAATGGAAGCAGAAACAATAGGTTCTTCCATATATTCTATTTCCTGAACTGGGGGCATGTTAGTAGGATTTTGCAAAATCATCATTTCTCCGTCAGTTTTATAGACCTTGTATATTACGCTGGGAGTTGTGGCTATTATGTTTAAATCAAACTCTCTTTCCAACCTTTCCTGAATAATTTCCATGTGAAGAAGGCCTAAAAATCCACATCTGAACCCAAAGCCCAAAGCTATTGACGTTTCAGGCTCAAAGGTCAAGGATGCGTCGTTTACCTGAAGTTTTTCCAATGCATCTCTTACACTGTTGTATTCTTCACCTTCTGCAGGATAAATACCGCAATAAACCATGGACGTTACCTTCTTATATCCCGGTAATGGTTCCTTGGCAGGATTATCGTTATTGGTAATAGTATCACCCACCCGGCAGCTTTTAACGTCCTTCATGCTGGCACACAAATAACCCACATCTCCGGAATATAAACAGGATACAGGCTTCTGTGTAGGTGAAATTACACCTACTTCTGTAACGTCAAAAGTCTTGCCTGTTGACATCATTCTGATTTTATCTCCCTTTTTCACCTTGCCTTCTTTTATCCTTATATATGCTACGACACCTTTATAGCTATCATAGTAGGAATCAAAGACTAAAGCTTTTAAAGGAGCATCTTCATCTCCAGCAGGTGGTGGTATAAGTCTTACTATTGCTTCTAATACTTGATCAATATTTATATTGTCTTTGGCTGAAATCAAAGGTATATTTTCACAATCAAGGCCTATAACATCTTCAATTTCCTGTTTTATTTCATCAGGTCTTGCACTGGGTAAGTCAATTTTGTTAATAACAGGGACAATTTCAAGATCTTGATCTAAGGCTAAATAAACATTGGCCAAAGTTTGTGCTTCTATTCCCTGAGCAGCATCTACCACAAGAACGGCTCCCTCACAAGCAGCCAAACTCCTAGACACCTCATAATTAAAATCCACGTGCCCTGGAGTATCTATTAAATTAAGGATGTATTCATTACCATCCTTTGCCTTGTATAACAGACTCATAGTCTGAAGCTTTATCGTAATTCCTCTTTCTCTTTCTAAGTCCATATTGTCTAAGACCTGATCCTGCATTTCTCTTTCAGAAAGAAGCCCTGTATTTTCTATCAGTCTGTCTGCCAAAGTTGATTTTCCGTGATCTATATGCGCAATTATACAAAAGTTTCTTATGTACTTTTTTCTGTCCAAATAAATGTACCCTCCCTAATTAAAACTAAGGGTATTATATCAAAATTTAAATAAAAAGTAAAACTGTTATTTATTGATTTCCTTAATATATTCATACAATATTTCAGAAAGCAAGTCTGCCGTATACTTAACTTCTTCATATGTATTTAAGGTGGAGCCTACCTCTATAAGAAAAGAATAATCAGACAAATATTGATTAAAATATGCTCCTTCCCTAATAATAATTTCTCTTAGTAGCCCAGGATACATTTCATAAGCCTTTTCGTACAAGCTTCCTGCATTTGCCTTTAACTTATCAGCATTATTATTTTTGTTCCCGATTACCAGTGTGCAGGTTGCAGCTGTTTTTCCGTTAATTTCAACCGTTTTTACTCTGGACAAAAATCTTTCGTAACTAGAATTTTCATCAGCACCGTCTCTATGTATATCTAGGAGCACATTGGTTTTTGTGTTGGACAATACTTGTCTCACTGCATAGTTGGAGTTAGCATAGGAAGAATTATAGTCGGGATAATCATTGTAATCTTTTAAATGAATGGTTTTAACACCCTTCTTCAGCAATTTGGAAGCAATCTTACTTCCGATTCCTACTATATTGGCGCTTTCATCCAAGGTACGATAATTGCTTTCTTGATTTTCTTTAAAGGCTTCCGTACCATGGGTATGAAACAGGACAATATTTAAGCTATCACTGACAGAAGCAGTGTTCACGAATAATTTTCTTGAAGCACTGCTTCTAGAGGCTGTTGTAACTACCTTGAAAAAGTTTTTCCTTCTGTCGCTATTCAACTTTACTTCTTGTTTATTACCTTTATAATTATGTTCCCTTTCATCATATATCTCTAATTCCTTTTCAGTATTCACCTTACTTATAGAATTCACTGCTTCTTCATTTTTTGATTCTTCATCTTCGATTATTTCCGTGTCTTCACTATCCTTAAAAGTCTTTTCAAGAAACAAATTAAAGTAGGACATTATCTTATCAAAAGTACTTAAATCTTTATTTTTCTTCTCCACATTGTAACTGATTGAAATTGTTGTAACTTCCTGTCCGGACTTCCTCTTCTCGGACAAGTTATATACAAAACTATATCCTAAGAATAGCACTGTCAAACAAATAAAAGACATCACCATGTAATACTTCGTACCGCCCTTATTTCTTCGTCTCTTCATGAACTCAACTCCACATATTTTCTTAATGTATATATTAATGTATATGTGTATTGTTTCCTGAATAACACTGTTTTTTTTTACAATTATATTACGAATTTACATATCCGGGATGTATTGCCTTGTTAATAGATTCTGCCAATAAATTTGACAAATAATCAATTAACTCGTCAACACTGCTGGGGGTTACGATTGATTCTCCATACAAGGGATTAAGAATTTCTTTTATAAAAGCATGTTTCTCATTGTATTCCAAATCGCTTAGAATTCCCATTATCTGTCCTACATCGTCTGTCTTGGTCTTTAATGTCTCCTCCATCATTTCAATAGTATCATTAACTATAGTTGCAGTATCCACCACCGTAGGTATTCCCACTGCAACAACCTTAACACCTATGGTTTCATAATTAAGGGAGCCCTGCATATTACCAATACCTGATCCTGGCTCAATACCTGCATCCGTTATCTGAACAACAGAACAAAGTCTTCTCATTTTCCTTGAAGCTAAAGCATCAACTACAATTATTAAATTTGGTTTAATTTTTTCTGCCACACCTATTATAGTATTAATAGTTTCAATTCCCGTAGTTCCCAATACACCAGGCTCTAATATGGAAACTTCGTTATAATCCTCATCAAATTCTTTATTATAAGCTTTAAAAAATTGCCTGGTCACTTTTATATTGTCCAAAGTTTTAGGGCCTAAAGCATCTGCTGTTATATTTCTGTTTCCTAGTCCAACAACTAAAATCTTGCCCCTATCCAATCCTGAAACATCTTTTATAGCTTGAGATAATATTTCAACTACTTCCTGTCGTGATTTTTGAGAAAGGCTTTTTAGACTTTTTGTTTCATAAGTAACGTACTTACCTTTTTTCTTTCCGATAACTTTTTCAGCCTCATCATCTTTAATTTCAAGCTCTATTACTTCACCATGGGTGTAATTCTTGGTTTTTAAAGTAATTCCCTCAACCTTACGGGCAAGGGATTCATTAGCTTCATATGCCAAATCTGTTCTGTAATACATACTGCCTCCATAATATCATATACTATTCAATATATTAAAAATTTATTATAGTTTTATAATTTTTAACTTTTTTATTCTTTATACTTGATTTTTATGAGAATTATCTGTATAATTGTCTTGTTGCAAAAATGCTGTAGATGTGTAGGTAAGATATATTAGCCATACTGTTGAGGGAGGTGAAGATTTTGGCAAATATTAAATCAGCAAAGAAAAGAGTTTTAGTAACTAAGAAAAAAACTGAAATAAATAGAAGAAGAAAATCTGAAATTAAAACATATATTAAGAAATTTGAAGCTGCGTTAAATGAAGGAGATTACGAAAAAGCTAAAGAATACTTAAGAATATGTGAAAAGAAATTATACCAGGCAGCTGCTAAGAATACTATTCATAAAAATGCAGCAGCAAGAAAAGTTAGCAGATTAACGAAAAAACTTAATAGTGTAGCATAAATAAAAAGACCCGATACAGGTCTTTTTTCTGTTAAGAGGGTGGTACTCCCACCCTTATTACTTAATAATTCCGCTAATGAGTAGTTCCAGGCCAATCCTGCTGTCAATTTCACCAGTCTTTATCTTCCTGTCTAACTCCATAAACTTCATCATATAATGTTCTAAAGTCTCTATGTTGAGATTTTTGGATTGAATTGATAGTTTTCTTGCTACAAAATTTTTTATATTCATTTTATTCATTATTTCATTGTAGCTGTATCCCTTGTTTTGTAAAAGAATATATTGATAAAGCATTCTATATTGCCGTACAACCATATGAATAATAAATTGCTCCGGTGTATTGTTTAAAAGCATTTCATCTAATATTTCAAAAGCATTTTCTTTATTGCATTCACATAAGTAATCAATAAGTTTGAAAATATTGCTTTCCACAGACTTAATCATTAAATCCTCTACATCTGCTGTAGTTACTTTCTTTCTTTCTTGAATAAATGAAATTATTTTATTTATTTCATTGTTTAAGTGGTAAAGACTGACCTGACTTTCATATTCCAAGTAACCGCAATTGTTTGCCATATAATTGGCATCAAACATAGAGATACTGCGATTTTGTTGTTTGAACTCATTTACAATATAGTTTGTAAGTTCTCTTTCATTAAGTCTTTTAAATTCATAGATAGCCTTCTTTTCCTTTAATTTTTTTACAATCTTCTTCCTTGAATCAGGCTTCCCATCCTTTATTACGAAAATAGTAATACAGCTTTCATTGCTGTCCATATTTTTTATTAGCTGGTCTTCATCAATTTTATCCAAACTCCCTGTAGAGGTCAAAAAATTTGCTTCCTTCAATACAGAAACTTTCTTTTCCGACATAAAAGGAAATGTTTCCGAAAATTCAAAATAGTCCTTTAAGCTATTTGTATTTTCAAACTCAACATAGTTCATATCTTCGTAACTTATATCAATATATGTACTTTTAATATACTTAATTGAATAATCTATAAAATATTCTTCGCTGCCGTAAAACAAAATGTAATTGGGTAGATTATTTTTATCCACCATATTTTTTACTATATTAAAGCTCATATTTTTCCCTTCCCATCCACATAATTAAAAAGCACAATGCTAATACCTTAGGAATAATTCCGTCAAAATACAGTTGGTAATAGTTTGGAGATTTTTCATTGGTATAAGTATTATAGTACAAATTATCCCCTTTTAAAATGAAATTAATCTCTCCCTGCTCAAAGGTTGATAATACTTTACTTCCCACATTTTCATACCTGTAAACAACTTCTTCAGAAGGAATGCCATAATAATTTCTCCCATAACTTAATAAGGCATACTTGGGTCTTACAGCTTCAACGAATTGTTCCGTGGAAGAGGTCTTACTTCCATGATGGGGAACCACCAAAATATCATGATGCTTTAAATCATTATAAATCGCATATTCTGCCTCTTTTCCTATATCTCCCGGCAACAGGATACGCCTGTCGTTATAAATAATGGAAACAACCAAGGAAAGATTGTTCTTATCGTCCCAGTCTATATTTTTATGGGGCCACAATATTTCCATCTTCAAATTGTCCATTTCCATTTTTTGACCCATGTTAAGTATTTCTATATTATTAAAATTCTCATTTTTTTTAGAAGAAAATACTTTATCTACTTTAATATTGCTGCTTAAGATATCTCTTAGTCCTGAAAAATGATCCTCGTCCCAATGACTTATAAATAATGCATCTATTCTATTAATTCCCCTCTTGGTTAAATAAGGTACTACCGTGTATTTTCCCATATTCTTATTTGTTGTACTTCCACAATCGAATACCATGTTAATTCTTTTATATCTTAAGGTGGTGAATACTCCCTGACCTGCATCTGCTACATTAAAATACAGGCTTTTATCCATAAAGGGAAACACTATATATGTAATGGTATAAAAAATTACTATTGCTGCAATACCGTATTTTTTACACCGGCATGTCCTGTTATTGTATAAGTATACCATAAAAAATACAGCAGTATAGAAAAATATTGTATGACATATGGACAGGGTAGGCATAACTAGTCCGTTAAAAGGAACTCTCTCTGAAAAATCTATAATGAAACCTAGGCTGTACAATATATAATCAAATATTTTAAAAGGAATAAACAATATAAAACTAAAAAAGGGACTCAATATCAGCAAAATAAACCCATAAATCATTACTACAGTAAATACAGGCAAGAGAAGCAAATTATACAATATACCCATAACAGGCAGGAAGTTAAAATAGTAAACTACAACAGGAAGAGTGAAAATCTGAAGAAATAAATACATATATACATTTTTAAAATAGGTATTTTCCGATTTTATATAATTATTAAAAATAATAAGGCTTAAGGCTGCAGAAAAGGATAACAAAAAACCCGCATCGAAAAGCCAAAAAGGATTGTAAAGGGTTAATGCCAAAGCTGCAAGGCCAATTGAATTTAAAGAGTTGTACTTCCTATATAAAAGCTCTGAACCGAAAACTAAGGTAAACATAACTAAGGCTCTCATAACTGACAAAGGAAAACCAATTAAAAAGCCATAAAACCAAAGAAGGCACCAGGCAATTATCCATCCAGTTCTCCTACTTAGAAAGAACTTAAATACGCTAAGTAAAAACATATATATAAGGACAATATGAGTACCAGAAACGGCAAAAATATGTGCCAGTCCCATTACTTTAATGTTATCATAAAACTCACTATCTAAATAATTTACATCTCCTAATATTATGGATAGAATAATATCAGCGTTCTTTTTATTTAAATTATTGTAAAAAGTTCTTTCAGTAAAATCTCTGAAACTTAGCGCAACCTTTCTAAAAAAAGAGTAGTTTTCCTTGACAATTTCTGCTTTTTCTGTTGCAAAGAGAGAAGCGCTTATCTTCTTGCTTCTCAGATAGTTTTTATAATTAAATAGCATTCTGTTTCTGCTTAATTGATTATCTGCAACATTTACTTTTACTTTTACAATACTATTTTCATCTATGCTATCATTTTTATATCCATATAAAATGGCATTTTCTTCACTATTAATATATTTGTTGTTTATACTGATTATAGAGGCATGGTAACTACTACTTTCTGCCTTGTTTACCTTTTTGATTCTTGCTTCAACTAAAACATTTTCGTTAATATATTGTGAAAGAATTGAATTTGAATTATAATGGCAATTGATGTATGATAGAATAACAAACATTATTATTACGGCGTTATATATAAATTTCCTGTTAATTATGCTGTTATAAAAGAGCACAGCAAAAATAACAATAAAGTAATAACCGAAAATTCCTATTTCATAGAATATTATGCCTGCTGCATATGCTAGGAAAATAGAAATTAAAATATACATACAACACCCCTTAAATATTTTATCAAATAACACTGAGAAATTAAAGAAATTATTGGAGTAACACATGATAATTAATGAAAAAGAAATTGAACCTATAAATAGTAATATGTATTTAGATGAGCTTTTTAAAAAGTCTGTATTTATAGACATTGAAACGACAGGATTATCAAGAAAATATTCTCAAATAATATCTATAACCCTATTGTTTCACGACTGTGAAAAATATAAAATAACACAAATTTTTTGTCAATATAAAGTGGACGAGCCTGAAGCCCTTAAGTTTTTTAAAAATATAATAAAGGAGAAAATATATATAATAACATACAACGGCAACAGTTTTGACCTTCCTTTTTTAATGGAAAGGGCGGAAAAATACAATATAGATATTGATTTTAATTCCTTTATTAAAATCGATTTATATAATTGTTTAATAAAATTTAAAAACAAAATTAAAACAGCTAATCTAAAATTAAAAACTATAGAGGAATATTTCAATATAAACAGACATGATACCCTTACAGGTAAAGATATACTTACCCTGTACGAGGCTTATAGATTAGAGCCAAGGCAAGAATTTTCATCTTTAATATTAGAGCATAATTATGAAGATGTATACAACCTGCCTAAGGTAATGAATAGTATTTTCACCCTTTACGATGAAGTATTATTTTTACAAAACCTAGCAATTCCTATAAACTATAGGGATATTTCCATAAAAAATAACTTGCTTCAATGTAAGTTCAACGTTATAACAGATATTTGCAAAGATTTCATAAGTCACAATATTAATTACAAAATGTATTTATCCATAGATAAACAGGTATTGGAAATGGTAATTCCCTTAAATTATTTTAAGGATGAAACCATTAAAGAATTTTGTTTTATCAACAAAGATGAATATGGAATTAATAGCTTTACTGCCATAAGGGGTATAAAAAGAAACCTAATTCCTATAAAATTTAATGATAAACTCTATTATGACAACATTATGAGAGTAATTGAAAAAATTGTTTTCGAAAATTTCAAATAGTAACGCATCTGATCTTAAAAGTAAAGTAGAAGAAATAAGACCTATAAAATACTGGTATATTCCAATACTTTATAGGTCTTACTTGGTGCCCAGACGCGGAATCGAACCACGGACACGGAGATTTTCAGTCTCCTGCTCTACCGACTGAGCTATCTGGGCGTAAATATTCAATATTTATTAGATGGGCCTTCAAGGACTCGAACCTTGGACCTACCGGTTATGAGCCGGGCGCTCTAACCAACTGAGCTAAAGGCCCATTATACTTTATGGTGGGCTTAGATGGACTCGAACCATCGACCTCACGCTTATCAGGCGTGCGCTCTAACCTCCTGAGCTATAAGCCCGTATCGGGGCGGCAGGATTTGAACCCGCGGCCCTCTGGTCCCAAACCAGATGCGCTACCAAACTGCGCTACGCCCCGTCTTTACCTCTGATGATCCATCGGCGATTCGAACGCCGGACTCCTTGATTAAAAGTCAAGTGCTCTACCTGCTGAGCTAATGGATCGACATATTTGAGGACATCTTAAAGGTTATACCTTACAATGACCCATCAGGGACTCGAACCCTGGACGCCCTGATTAAGAGTCAGGTGCTCTACCAACTGAGCTAATGAGTCATATGGTGCACCCAGGAAGATTCGAACTCCCGGCACACGGATTAGAAGTCCGTTGCTCTATCCTACTGAGCTATGGGTGCATGAAGCTGGTGAGAGGACTTGAACCCCCAACCTACTGATTACAAGTCAGTTGCTCTACCGATTG
>CZCB01002088.1_pt1 | contig 11356 bp, 12 predicted proteins | sample 591991 | NCBI WGS metagenome assembly CZCB01 (sample SAMEA3556809, study PRJEB10932) | anaerobic digester metagenome | reverse complement strand
GAAGAGTTGGCAGAAGTCTATGTGAAGGAACTCAAGGGAATAAATAAGGACTATATAGAATTTATAGCCAGTCAAGTAATAAAAATAAATGGAGAAAAGGTATATAAATATACTCGATCTAGAGTTAAATGGCATAAGAATAGTGGGCATAAGGTGTTTTTCATATCTGGAGCTCCTGACTTTTTAGTTGAGAAGATGGCTAAAAAATATGGAGTTACCGAATATAGAGCTACTGAATATGTGGTAGATGAAGACAATAATTTTACTGGAGAAATAATAAAGATGTGGGATTCTGAAAATAAACAGAAGGCTTTGGATGAATTCGTAGATAAATATGATGTGAACTTGGATCTTAGCTATTCATATGGTGACACCACAGGTGATCTATCAATGCTTAAGATGGTGGGCTATCCTGTAGCTATAAATCCCAATAGGAGATTGCTAGAAGCTATCAAACAAGATGGGTATCTTCGAAGTAAGACATTAATTATAGTAGAGAGAAAAGACATAATATATAAATTAAGTCCAGATGTGGAGATCTTAGATGTTTAAAAAGTTGTGGGTAAAATATGAGGAATGATATTTCATTGGATTAATCCAGCTTTTTATAACCATATGGTTGGTGTATGTTGAGGTTTTGTCGTGGAGTGAATTACACTTATGAGGTGATGAAAGCCAATGGTGGATCCTTCATATTTAAAATTATTAGAAACTGGTGAGCTTGAACATAGAGTAGAGAAATTAAAGAATATATTAGAAGATTGTACAATCTGTCCTCATCAATGTAGAGTGAATAGGTTAAATGGTGAAAGGGGATATTGTAGGACATTAGATAAGGCTATAGTATCTTCTTATGGACCACATTTTGGTGAAGAAACAGAGTTAGTAGGCTATAATGGTTCAGGGGCTATATTTTTCTCTAATTGTAATTTAAGATGTATATTTTGCCAAAACTATGAAATAAGCCAATATGGTATTGGTAGTGAAGTTGATTCAGAGAGATTATCCCAAATAATGCTTCATCTTCAGCGACAAGGATGTAATAATATAAATCTTGTATCTCCAAGTCATGTAGTGCCACATATAGTAGAGGCTATATATTTGGCTTCACAAAGAGGACTCAATCTGCCCATAGTATATAATACAAATGCATATGACAAGGTGAGTACACTTAGATTTTTAGATGGAATCATAGATATATATATGCCTGATATAAAGTTTGCAAATGATTTAGTTGCCTATAAATATACAGGTGTGAAGAATTATTACAGTGTTGCAAAAGCTGCGGTTAAGGAAATGTATCGTCAAGTGGGAAATTTAAAGACAGATAATAGGAATATAGCTTATAGGGGTCTTCTTATAAGGCATTTAGTATTACCGCAAAACTTAGCTGGAACAGATAAGATAATGGAATTTATTGCGAACGAGATATCAAAGGATGCATATGTAAATATAATGGCTCAATATTATCCAGCCCACAGGGCATATGAATTTAAGGAATTAAATAGGTTATTGACTAGAGGCGAATACGAAAAAGCAATTGAATCTGCATATCATGCAGGACTTAGAAATTATAAAGCAAGTATGTAGTATTTTCTTAATATATATATCAGAATAAATTCAACATGACATTATCATAGAATAATAACACTAGTGCGTCAATTTACTTGACTTTTAGAAAATTCATGCTAAAATCAGATACAAGAGTCGACAGAAGTCGATGTAAGTCTACATTTAAATAAATTTATTTTGATAATTATACCATGAAGGTATTTACTCTCCGAAGGAGAGTAGAATCATGGTATTTTTTTATTTGGAGGGGAAAATATGGAGAATACAACGAGAAAATTAGTACTTGCAGGATTATTTATTGCAATAGGACTTGTATTGCCTTTTATCACAGGGCAAATTCCAGAGATAGGTAAACAATTATTACCTATGCATATTCCAGTTTTAATAGCTGGTTTTGTAATAGGATGGAAATATGGATTGGCAGTTGGTTTTATTCTACCAATACTAAGGAGTTTGCTATTTTCAATGCCGCCTATGTTTCCCACTGCAATTGCTATGAGCTTTGAATTAGCTACATATGGGTGTCTTACAGGGCTTTTATATGACAGCCTTCCTAAAAAGACTCCATATATATATATAACTTTAATATTATCAATGCTCGGTGGAAGAGTTGTTTGGGGTATTGTGAGTTTAATACTATACGGGATTAGTGGGACAGGATTTGGTTGGGAAGCCTTTATGGCAGGTGCATTTATGAATGCACTTCCAGGCATAATTATTCAAATAATAATCATACCTATAATAATTATAGCTTTGGAAAGGTCGAGTTTAATTGAAGTTACAGAACAGGAATGAACTAAGGGAGTTACTGCTGAAGCAGTATGAGCTGCATCCGAAGATGCAGCTTCAAGATATGATCAAATTAATCTATCAGAATGAATTTGCTGGTGGACATATGATTGTAGATGAGAGTGATAGTTTAGAGCGTTTAAAAGACGAATTAGATGTCTTAAGTAGTAATTCTTGTGTTCATTTAAGACAACCTCTCTTTGAATATATAGGTAATGATCTCTATAGGATGAATTTGGAACCTTTAAAGAATTTTAAATTAAATATAGAAACAGCAAATAAATTTTTTATAAACACAGCAAACTCAGCTAAAGGAAATATTACGAGTTTTGAGGAGAAATTAGGAATATTGGAGGAATGCTGTAGAGATGGATTGCTACCATTTTCCTTAGATGAGTTGCGATGCTATATAGATAATTATAAAATAAAAGGTTATCCGCCAGTTGGTCACAGTGAGATTTATAAAAAATCTTATTTACCAGCATATCGTATTGTAAGAAAAGAATATAGACATTTCTTTAAAGTATTTGAGTATATAGATATATTGATGCAGTCGGATAGAATTGTTAAGGTTGCAATAGATGGGAACGCCGGCGCAGGGAAGAGTACACTGGCTTCTCTTATAGGAGGGATATATGATTGTAATATATTTCACATGGATCACTTTTTTTTGACGCCTGAATTAAGGACTGAGGAGAGGTTGAAAGAAGTGGGAGGGAATGTGGATTATGTTCGATTTAAGCAAGAAGTAATGGAAGGGCTACAAAGTGGTAGAGAATTTGAATATAGGGTATATAATTGTACAAAGATGGCTCTGGATAAGACCATATCGGTGAAGCCAAAAAAGCTTAACATAATTGAAGGTGTATATAGTATGCATCCTACTTTAATAGACAGCTATGATTTAAAGATATTTTTAGAGATTGATGAAGAGGAACAAAGCAGAAGAATCCTTGAAAGAAGTGGAGCTGTAATGCATAGACGATTTATTGAAGAGTGGATACCATTAGAAAATAAATATTTCGATAAAATGGGAATAAAAGAAAAAGGCGATCTTGTATTTCAAGGAAAATTTTAAATCTACTTAATTATTGACTATAGTTTTTGCTTAAAAAAAAGTGAATAAATATTTATTCTAATTTGGATAATTTGATGAATTAAATATATAAAGGACTGCAGCAAAACCAATCGATTAGTTTTACTGCAGTCCTTTAATGTTCTACAATTTCTTTTATATATTCCACAGAAAGTTTGACATATTCACTCAAAGATAATTTTTGTATACCCACTACTGTGTTGTTGCATTTATTAATGGGTATGAGGATCTTTTGTGCCCTACTTTGACCTATTGCTAGGGCCATTGATGGGGTTATTTCACCATGAAATGAATTGGCAACTACAATTCCAAGTGATCCTACTATTATATCAGCGTCGGCGCAATTGACTATTACTGGATTTTCTCCGGTTGCACCAAAATCTGCTCCAGCCCTGAGCATTGCAGATGTAGCTATGCTATTTGTACCAATTGCTATGAGTTTACAATTGGGTAGTTCTTGTTTTAGTTGTTCCACTAGTGTTTGGCCTATTTTACCACCTTGACCATCTATTACAACTATTTTCAAATTGACATCCTCCTAACGCAAAAATTAAATATTCATATATAAGTATACACGAAAATTATACACTAACATAGTAGTCATTACCAGGAATTTAGTACTGTTTACCGATTCAATAATGATGACTCCATGATTATAGGATCTTTTATCGGATGTAGTGGGGTAGAAAAACAAGGAATACGGTATATAGTGTTATACGTCTATATACCGTTTCAGATAATTGGGGAGAGTACTGTTTGTAAAGATATATCTATCGAAAGTCAGATGGAACTTTACCTGTGACATTCTTAAATGCCTTATAGAAGTTGGTAGTGTTATTATAGCCACATAGGCTTGCAATCTCTATAACTGTCTTGTTGGTGTTTTCAAGATATTCTTGTGCTTTGGCAATGCGCTTACGCGTGATATACTGGGTTGGAGTCAATCCATTGTAATTTTTAAACATTGTAGAGAAATATGAAGGACTCATGTATGCAATATCGGCTAAGTCTTTTAGTCTTATATCTTCATCTAGGTGGGTGTTAATATATTCTATGACTTTATTCATGGCTTTTAAATCTTTTTTTGTTTTAGAGGAGATATGTGATTTTTCCTGTGTATAGCCATAATGTCTCAAAAGGGCAACTAATATGTTTAAGAGCTTTACCTTTATCATGAGTTCGTATTCTGGTTTTTTTTCATAGAATTCCCGTTCTATTTCGAGGAATAACCGTCTAATTTCTTTAGTTGCAGGGTTATTTCTATCTAATCTATTTTCAAAACTCTCACTTCTATTATAAAAGATATTTAGATATCTGGCATCAAATAAGTTCCCGCCAATATTCCAAATGAGTTGGGGATCAAAGTGTATAACCATGTTTATCATTTCTTCTGGGGGGTATACTCCTATTGCATGTGTTTCAATATTGTTAAATATGAAAATATCTCCTGGTCTTATATCATATACCTTATCATCTACTACGTATTCGCCTATACCCGCTTTTATACAAGAAAGTTCAAGATTGGTATGGGAATGGAGATAGGGCTTAGCTGGGCGAGGTTGAAGGTGATGATTATCTAATGTGAGTAGATATTTACCGTCAAATTCAATATGGGCATGAAGAACTTCCACTAAGGTCCCTCCTTTTATCATAAAAAAATTTAGGGTGTTATCACGATTAATATAGTATGATTTTCAATATATATTAGCTCTCCAGTATTAATAAGCTAAGCATGTTCTAAAAGACATTATATATAATAAATAGATGTAAATCAAAAAAAAGTTGAGACAAGACTAAAAAAAGTTGATGAGAAGATATAACTATTGGGTAAAATAATATATAAGTATAGAATAATACATTGGGGAAAGGAGCCTAAATATGTCTGATAAGAAGTATAATGATAAGTTGCGAATTGGTATAATTGGATGCGGAGGTATTGCCAATGGTAAGCATATGCCAAGCTTAGCAAAGTTAGAGGATGTTGAGATGGTTGCCTTTTGTGATATTGTAGAAGAGAGGGCAAAAAAGGCTGCGTTGGATTATGGAGTTAAAGGCTCCAAAGTGTTTAAAGACTATAGGGAGCTTTTAAAAGACGATTCCATAGATGTGGTACATGTATGTACTCCTAATAAGTCGCATAGTCAAATAACAGTTGATGCATTAGAAGCAGGAAAGCATGTAATGTGTGAGAAACCCATGGCAAAGACTTCAGCTGAAGCTAAAAAAATGGTAGAAGCTGCAAAACGGACGGGACAGAAGCTATCTATAGGTTACCAAAATAGATTTAGACCAGATTCTAGATATCTATATAAGTTATGTAGAAGAGGTGATTTAGGAGAAATATATTTTGCAAAGGCACATGCAATACGGAGGAGGGCAGTTCCAACATGGGGTGTGTTTTTAAATGAAGAAGAACAAGGAGGAGGTCCCCTAATAGATATTGGGACGCATGCCTTGGATTTGACACTATGGATGATGGACAATTATACTCCTAAGTATGTAGTTGGTACTGCATATCACAAACTTGCAGAGAGGGAAAATGCGGCAAATGCTTGGGGACCATGGGATCCTAATAAGTTTACTGTGGAAGACTCTGCATTTGGTTTTATAGTGATGGAAGACGGGGCTACTATCGTATTGGAGAGTAGCTGGGCTATAAATATGCTCCAGGTTGGAGAGGCAAAGACAACCCTGTGCGGAACAGAGGCTGGAGCTGATATGTGGGATGGACTTACTATAAATGGTGAACAGTTTGGGAAGCTATATACGTTTAAACCAGAGTTCGCAGCTGGTGGTGTAGATTTCTATGAGGGAGAGACTGAGGATCCAAATATATTAGAGGCAAGGACTTGGATAGATTGTATAAAAAACGATACAGAACCAGTGGTGAAGCCGGAGCAGGCATTAGTCGTGACGGAGATATTGGAGGCAATATATGAATCGTCAAGGACTGGAAAACCAGTATATTTCTAGTTTTAAAATAAGTAGTTGTAGTACTAGGGAGGAATAAAATATGGCAAAGTATAGAGTAGGTATCATAGGTTGTGGTAATATATTTCCTATGCATGCTGTGTCTATAAGAGAGATTGAAAATACAGAATTAGTTGCTGTCTGTGATATAAAAGAGGATGTGGCAAGAAAGCGGAGTGAAGAGGTAGGGTGTAAATATTATACAGATTATAAAGAAATGATAGAAAAGGAAGATCTAGATGTAGTGCATATATGTACTCCCCATTATCTTCATCCACCTATGGCCATATATGCAGCAAATAAAGGTATCAATGTATTTACAGAAAAGCCCATGTCAATAACCTTAGAAGATGGGCAAGCTATGGTAGAAGCTGCAAAGGCCAATGGAGTAACTTTAGGGGTTGTGTTCCAAAATCACTATAATGCAGGTTCAGTGCTCATAAAGGAAATGCTAGAGTCGGGAGAGCTTGGAAATATATTGTCGGCTAAAGCTATAGTTACATGGAATCGCTCTGATGAGTATTATTCAAAAAGTGATTGGAAGGGTACATGGGACAAAGAGGGTGGAGGTGTAATAATAGATCAGGCCATACACACATTGGATCTCATGCGTTGGTTTGTAGGTGATGAAATAGAATATGTGGATGCAAGTATAGGAAATAGAGGACATGCCAAAATTGAAGTAGAAGATGTTGCAGAAGGTGTAATTAAATATAAAAGTGGAATAATCACAGGCTTTTTCACTATGAATTATTACACATATGACGCTCCTGTAGAGATAGAAATTCACTGTGAAAATGGCCTTGTTAAGATGATAGGTGATGAGGCTAAGGTATCCCTAAATAATGGAAGAGAATATATAGCTAGACCTAATCCCGATGAGACAATCGAATATGGGAATGTAAAATCCTATTGGGGTACTAGCCATGTGAAACAGATAAGGGAATATTATAACGCACTTGACAGAGGTGTGGCACCTGAGATAGATGGTGAATATGCACTTGAAACTCAGAAGATGATATGTGCCATATATGAGTCAGGCAAGAATAGGAAACGGATCATTTTCTGAGTTTGATGACATATTTTGATTTTATAAAAATGAGATAAGAGTATAAGATACTTTAGGTTATAATGTTTAAAGATGCTGTAAGAGATATAAAGCGAATAGTAAGTTTTTTAAATTAAGGGGGCAGTATAATGCCCCTTTTTACTTTATTTATTTGTTTTTTTATGATACATTAGAATGTATACAATGTTTATAGAGGATAGAGGGAGAAATATGAATGAAATATTGAAGTATATAGAGAAAAAACATGGGATAAAGTTTACACAACAGCAGATAGATATGCTAAATCCACTTGTACTCGCTTATATAGGGGATACGATATATGATCTATTTGTCCGTACTTATATTATTGCAATGGAAGAAGGAACTGTTCATAGACTAAACAATATGGCTATACAATATGTAAATGCCGCTTCACAGTGTTCTGCCCTACATAGTATAGAGAATGAGTTGACGGAGGAAGAAAAGAACATAGTACGAAGGGGCAGGAATGTAAAATCAGGAACAAGTCCGAAACATGCCGATATTGGAGAGTATAGATGGGCAACAGGTTTAGAGGCGCTTTTAGGTTATCTATATCTGACAGGTCAAAAAGAACGATTATTCCACATTATGGAACTTATATTAAACGAAGATAGGGGGAATAGAGATGGGGGAGACTAATATGAAAGTGGAGCTTATAAGGTATACGGATAATCCAGAAGAAACAGTGGCAATGGCGGCCAAGCTTTGTTATTCTTCGGCAGATTTGGCGGAGCTTATAGCAGGTATTGAAAAGAAGGATCAATCTAAGTTTATAGATAGGCTAGTGGATATGGGGCATTTATCTCCCATAGAACATATAAGTTTTACATTTGCAATTGAAGGTGTATCTAGAAGTTTGCTAGCCCAGATAACTAGGCATAGGATAGCAAGTTTTAGCGTTCAATCCCAAAGGTATGTGGAGGCAAACCCCAAGGATCAGAAGGGGGATACATTTAACTATATAATACCTCCCAGTATAAAGGCATTGGGCAGTGAATTTGTTGAGAAATATGACAGTCAAATGTCTACCATTCAGAGCTGGTATGATGAATGGGTAGAGGTATTAGGTGGCGGTGGGGAGAATGTGTATCAGGATGCAAGATTTGTACTACCTAATGCTGCTGAGACAAAGATGATGGTCACTATGAATGGCAGAGAACTTTTACATTTTTTTAATTTAAGATGCTGCAATAGGGCTCAATGGGAAATAAGGGAGCTTGCAACTCATATGTTACGTCTAGTCAGAGGTGTGGCACCGAATATATTCAAAAATGCCGGACCTTCTTGCGTTAGTGGTAGGTGTCCAGAAGGTAAGATGACCTGTGGCAAGATAGAAGAAGTAAGGAAAAAATTTAGGCAACTTTAACGTGAAAGGGGGTGGCAATATGTATGATAGACAAGCCCATGATAGGGGAACAAAGAATCAGATAGAGGGGAAAAACCCTATACTTGAAGCGTTGCATTCAAATAGAGCTATAGAAAAGATATTTATTGCAAAGGGAAGTCAGGATAAAAAAATCTCAAAGATCTTAAAAAAGGCAGCAGATAGAGATGTAAAAGTAGAAGAGGTGGATAGAAGGGAAATAGAAAATATGGCTGAGACATCTGCTCATCAAGGGATAGTTGCCATTGTCTCTCCCTATAGATATGTAGAAATAAGCGATATAATGGAATTAGCCCAGTCTTTGGGAGAACCTCCTTTTGTGCTTATATTGGATCACATAAAAGATCCCCATAATTTTGGTGCTATTATAAGGACTGCTGAAGCATGTGGAGTACACGGTATTATAATCCCTAAAAGGCGTGCAGTGGATGTTACGCCAATTGTGGCAAAGGCATCGGCAGGTGCAGTTGAACATATGTTGATAGCTAAGGTTGCAAACATAGCCAATACAATAGATAGATTAAAAGAGTTAGGGCTTTGGATAGCAGGGACCAGCATGGAAGGGACTATATATACAGAACATGATCTCACAGGTCCTTTGGGTATTGTAATAGGTAGTGAAGGTGAAGGTATGGCTCGTCTTGTAAAAGAAAAATGCGACTTTTTATTAAGCATACCTATGAAAGGACAAGTAGAGTCATTGAATGCATCTGTTGCTGCCTCCGTAATAATGTATGAAGCAGTTAGACAGAGGGGATAGAGGTGGCTGGACATAATGAATTTTTATTGGTGGATGGCTATAATATAATAAATGCATGGCCGAACTTGAAAGAGATTTCAAGGGATAGTTTGGAAGATGCAAGAGATAATCTCATAGAAATACTCCGTGATTATCAAGGTTACAAAGGTATCAAGGTTATAATTGTATTTGATGCCCATTTAATAGAAGGTGGTACTGAGGTACATGAGTATTATGGCGATGTGGAAGTAGTATATACAAAAGAGGGAGAAATAGCAGATCAATATATAGAACGTTGGGTCAGTCAAATGGGTAGAGATTATAAAGTTAGGGTAGCCACATCTGACTATATGGAGCAAACTATAGTTCTTTCAAGGGGAGGCACGCGCATGTCGGCTCGTGAACTTTATTTGGAGGTTAAGGCAGTTAGAGAGCAAAGGGATAAGAGATATAGATATGCTAGTAAGGAAGACAATAATTTCCTATTAGATAATGTGTCAGAAGATGTATTAGAAAAACTAGAGAGGATGAGACGGCAAAGATAGCTTGACTTATGAGGTTTGTCTAATGTATAATCATGGATAAGGGCAAATGTATATATAATTGACAGATAAAGGCTTTTTTTGGGGGAGATAAAAATTGGAAGCCAATGCAATAATGGATCAAACCAATCGTTTCCATATGATGGCTGATGAGGAAATTGTGGAAGAAGCAAGGGCTGGAGATAATGATGCTCTCGAATTTTTGCTACTAAAATACAAAAATTTTGTACGTGCAAAAGCCAGATCGTATTTTCTTATAGGTGCTGACAGAGAAGATATAATACAAGAAGGGATGATAGGGCTTTATAAGGCTATACGAGATTATAGACAAGATAAACTATCATCATTTAGAGCATTTGCAGAATTATGTATTACGAGGCAGATAATCACAGCTATAAAGACAGCAACTCGTCAGAAACATATACCATTGAATTCTTATGTATCTTTAAATAAACCAATCTATGATATAGATTCAGATAGAACCCTATTAGATGTATTATCTGCTACCAAAATATGTGATCCAGAAGAGTTAGTTATAAGCAGGGAAGAATATAGGCGAATAGAGAATGATATGGGAGAGCTACTGAGCGATCTAGAATGGGATGTCCTTATGGCATATCTACAGGGAAAGTCATATCAAGAAATTGCTATGGAGCTTAACAGGCATGTAAAATCGGTGGATAATGCACTTCAACGTGTCAAGAGGAAACTTGAGAGATATCTTGAGGAAAAAGAAAATATCTAAAAAAATGGCTGACAGAATAATAAAAAAAGATGGTTGACAAAATAACATTCTAGGTTTAGAATATAGATTGTTATTTATTGATGTTATATATTTTAGAAGTATGCGGGTGTAACTCAGTGGTAGAGTGCCAGCTTCCCAAGCTGGTAGCGTGGGTTCGATCCCCATCACCCGCTCCAAAGGATAAGCCCATGTAGCTCAGCAGGTAGAGCACCGCCATGGTAAGGCGGAGGTCACCGGTTCAATCCCGGTCGTGGGCTCCACATTGATTCTCTATAGTATGAGACACCAGGCGGTGTTGTCTAGGTATTTGCTAAAAGTTCTCTCAACTTCAAAAGGGAGATTAAAAAGTTATCTACATATGTATTAAAGGAGGAATAGGGATATGGCAAAAGAAAAGTTTGAAAGGACAAAACCACATATAAACATAGG
>CZCB01011814.1_pt1 | contig 11378 bp, 9 predicted proteins | sample 591991 | NCBI WGS metagenome assembly CZCB01 (sample SAMEA3556809, study PRJEB10932) | anaerobic digester metagenome | reverse complement strand
CCACAATTTCTTTAAATTTATTCAAGACAGTCTTGCCTTGAAACAGACACAAGTTTATCCACTCCCTTTTAATTAAACTCATTTAAATATTTAACCATTACTTCTTTGGGAGTAAGCTTTTTAAAGATTATAGGTTCCAAAGGTTGTAAATATGGTGCTTCAAAGAAATTAAGTTCTTTATTAGCCATAAAGAATAAATCTTTAGCTAATTCCAGTAAAGGATTATCACCAATTTTCGCCTGGATACCTTCTTTCAAGATATCCTCTTTAGCTTTCTCTACTTCTTCAGGTTTTATAGTTAATACAAACTCGTACAGGGCATCCAGATTGTCTTGACTGTATAAAAGTCCCTTCCATAAAGCCACATAAGCCATATTTAAAGGATAGGGTAGGGCATCAGCCATCCGAATCTCGATGAAGTTTTTCAGCCTTATATCAGGAAAGACCATGGTCAAAACGTGTTCTAAAGCGTCAATAGTCAGCTCTTTTTCCGCATAAATTTCCCTTACTGTTTTTGCACCTGTGTAGATATATTCCTGACCCTCTTTAATAAAAATAGGCGGTGTGTTTAAAATAAACTCTGCATAGTCGGCAAAACCAAAATCACTCTTCAGGATATCATCAATAACACACCTTTGGTCATCACAGTTATCCCAGATTAACCGGCGCAGACAATGTCCTTGATATGGTTTTCCCTCAAAAATTGGACTGTTATCAAATAAAGCGGAAATTAAAGAGGATAATACATAAATAACCTGAAACTTTTTCCGGAAATCGTCTTGATGAGCATAATCAACAGTTACCTGAGTAGAGGCGGTACCTTTCATCATATTATGAGCATACTGGCCCTGTTCTTTTAAGTATTCCGACATGTACTTATATCTAATTTTAGGGTTAAATTCAATTTCACTGATTTTACTGACAGGATGATAACCTATATTTAACATTACTTGATTTCTTTCTTCTAAAATAGGGAAAATATCACGCAGAAAATCCAGGTATACTTTATTAATTTTCTTTAAAGAATCTGTGTGCCGGACACTTAGTTCCAGTTGGCAGCCTGGTTCCAGAGTAATGGTTGCGTTCTCATTATGTAACCCTATTAAATACTCTCCCTCATAATCACCCTGCCATCCTTTAGTTAAAAGTTCTTTTAATAAACTTTCTACACCTTTTTCGCCAAAGAAAGGTACCCATTGTAATGTACCCTTTTCAACTAAAAGGTGCTCAAACTCCGCACCTATAGTAAATTCATCATGGGGTTTAGCTCCGGCTCTAAAATAATCAATTAATTTCTCTCTTAACATACCATCATTCCCATCTCTTAATTTTTTAAACTCTCCGGCCAATATCTTACAGTTTAACTTCTTAAGTAGTAGAATACCCATTGCTTAAACTTGCGTCAACTAAAATAACAAAGAATTTTAAATATTATAATATAAAAAACCTGAAAATCTAATGCTTAGTGTTTTAAAAATTTACCTTCACTGCATCCCAGCATTGCCTTCTTCAATAATTCGAATTTTCTTCTCCCATTCAGCGTAAAGGAGGGGCAGTTCTTCTTCTATTTTTGTAAACTCTTCCACCTTCCCTTTACTTTTTACCTCATCCTGATAGGTTTGCGGGTCAGCCAGCTCTTTACTTAATAATTTCATTTGCTCTTCTTTAAACATAATTTCTTCTTCCAATAACTCGATCTCCGCCCGTAATTTGGCTTTGTTGATTTTCGGTTTTGGTTTTTCTTTAACCTTTGTTTGAGTATCCTGTTTTAATTCTTTTTCTCTTTTTATTTTTTCCAGCTGGATTTTTTTCATTTTATAGTAAGTGAAATTACCTAAGTAATCAGTCAGTTTGCCCTCTGCTAATTCCAAAGTTCTTTCTGTAACTATATCTAAGAGATAACGGTCATGGGAGACTAATAAAATGGTTCCGGGAAAATCCTTAAGAAAGCTTTCTACGATTTCTCTAGAGGAAATATCCAAATGGTTAGTCGGTTCATCTAACAGTAGAAAATTAGGCTGTTCCATAATTATTTTCAGCAGAGAGAGCCTAGCCTTTTCCCCACCGCTTAAATCTCCTACCTGTTTGAAAACATCATCGCCCTGAAACAGTACCTGGGCTAATTTATTCCTGGCCTCCCCTTCAGAAAGATTATAATTAAACATAATTTCTTCTATGACTTTTTTCCGGTTATCCAGGTTGGCATGTTCTTGATCAAAATAGGCCATTTCCACCCGGGAGCCTAATCGCAGACAACCCTTCTTAGGTTGTAATTTTCCGGCAATAATTTTCAGAATAGTAGATTTACCGGTTCCGTTTCCTCCGATTAAAGCTATTTTTTCTCCCTGATAGACAGTAAAGGACACATCACTAAAAACTTCTTTTTCCCCATAGGCCATTTGTAAATTTTCCACTTCTAAAACTATTTTTCCCGTATCCTTTACCCTTTTTATATTTAAAGAGATGGCTTTTTCCCGGGAAATTTTTTCCACTCTTTCCAATCTATTTAGTTGTTTTTCCCTACCCCGAGCCTGTTTGGCTTTAATTCCCGCTTTATAACGCAAAATATAATCTTGTGTTTTTTGAATCTCCTTTTGCTGTTTTTCATAAGCACGGGTTTGACTCAATTCTTGTTCAGTTTTTAATCGTAAATACTTAGTATAATTTCCCGGAAAAGACTTCAACCTGCCTTCCTTTAGCTCTAATACCCTGGTCACAACCTGATCTAAAAAATACCGGTCATGAGAAATTACCAACACCGCTTTGGGATAATTTTTTAGAAAGCCTTCTAACCATTCTAAAGCATTTAAATCTAAATGGTTAGTGGGTTCATCTAATAAAAGCAGGTCAGGTTCCCTTACCAGTAGGCGGGCTAAGCTAACCCTTGTTTTCTCACCGCCACTGAATTTATTTATTTCCCGGTTAAAATCCTCATCTGTAAAACCTAAACCCCTGATTATCCCCTTAGCCTTACTTTCACAACTAAAACCACCGGCCTCTTCATAGGTCTGAGTCAATAAACTATACCTGTCCATTATTCTCTCCAATTCACTACCTTGAACCTGACCCATCTGTTGTTCTAATTTCCGCAACTCTTCACGCATCATAAAAATATCCGTAAACATATCTAATACCGCGTCCAAAAGAGTTGTAGCAGGAGAGTACTGGGGAATCTGTTCTAAATAACCTAAGCTATATTTATTACTTAACATTATTTCCCCTTGATCCAAAGTTTCTTCTCCGGTTAGACATCGAAAAAGGGTGGTTTTACCTGAACCGTTGGCTCCAACTAAGCCCACCTTTTCTCCTTCGTTAATTATAAAGTTTATATCGGTAAAAACCTGACTGGCGCCAAAAGACTTAGCCAGGCCCTTAGCTTGCAATAATATCAAAAGATCACCCCAATTTGTTAGTGGCTAGTTTTTAGTGGCTGGTGGCTAGCATTTAGTGACTTGTGACTAGTGACTAGAATTATTAACCACGGATAAACACGGATAGACACAGTTTAACACAAATAGTTTAATGGTTTTTCTATTAGTAACCAGTATTTTACTGGATAGTTGGTCAGCTGCCAGTGGAAAATTTTCTTGCGGCTGTATTTTTAGTGTAAAGTATCTGAATTTTAATTATACTATACTTCGTTAGTAATAAAAATGAAATAAGTTTCTAAAACATTAATAATAAAGAACCCTTAGAGGCATCATGCAGTATAACCAAAACCAAATGCTGACCAAAATGTTAGCCGGATAGCCGTAATGCTGACCCGATAGCTAACCTGAAAGCTATAATGCCGCCATGCATTTTAACCCGTAAGACGTCATGCCGTACTAATAGCTAGACCTCAAAGACGTCATGCTATCATGCAGTTTAACCCTAAAGCAAAAAAAAGACCTGCTCTGGGCAGGTCAAAAAAGGGGCATATCTAATTAAATTTTCGTCTTAAATTACTGGTCTCTGGGGGTAGGTCAATAACTATCCACATTTATGGTATGCACAGCCAGGGTTGGTACAGCCCCGACAACCTTCTTGATAAGCCAGCTTACTTCCACACTCAGGACAAGTACTTACTCCATCACCTTTTTGGTCTTTAACTTTTTCCTCTGTTTCTTCCTCAAAGGTTAAAAGCAACTGTTCCGGCTGAACCATAGTATCTTTTTGTTTATTAGCGATATATAATTCAATAGCTTGTCCGATTGCCGCCGGACAGGACATAACATCTATTCCTTCTTTGCGGATACAAGCGGAACAGTGAATCCTCCGTAAGCGTTTGGTAATCTCGTCAATGGCTACCCCACACCTTAAGAGAAGGGTCACTAAAGTGGCAATGGCATTGGTTTGCGCTTGACACCCACCTTGTCCGATACTATTGCAAAAGACCTCAAAAGGTTCCCCATTGCCGTTAACGGTAACGTAAAACTTAGAACAAGCCGACTGAAAACCGGAACTTACGCCGGCCATGATTTTAGGCCTTTTCCGGGGTCGAATATTAGTTAATTCGTGACTTGCAACCTGAACGTTATCGGAAGTCTTTGTTTCTTTTTTGCCTTTGTTTAATACCTGTACTTCCCGGGAACCGTCACGGTAAACGGTTAATCCTTTACAGTTAAGCTCATAAGCTAAAAGGTAAGCCTTTTTAATATCTTCGACAGTTGCCTTATTGGGGAAATTAATTGTTTTGGACACCGCATTATCACAGTATTCCTGAAAAGCAGCCTGCATTTTAATATGCCATTCCACAGGAATTTCACCGGAGGTTACAAATAACTTTTGTATATCTTCCGGTATCCCTTTAATCCCTTTTACGGTACCTGCTTCCAGTATCTTCTTAGGTAAATCATCACTCCAGAAATCTCGTTCTCTGGCGATTTTTTCGAAGAGGTCGTTAGCCTCAATAAACTCCGTATCTGCCCGCAATGATTTATAAACAACACCGAAAAGGGGTTCGATGCCACTGGAAGTATTAGCTATCATGGAAATACTCCCGGTAGGAGCAATAGTTGTAACCGTAGCATTGCGAATGGGTTCTTCACCCCGTAAATCATAGACAGAACCCTTGAAGTTGGGGAAAGGACCCCTCTCCCTAGCCAGGGCTCGGCTAGCTTCTTTAGCTTTATTATCAATAAATTTCATTATTTCTCTGGCTTTATTAACAGCTTCCTCTGAATTATAAGGTATACCTAAGAGGATTAAAGCATTAGCCCAACCCATTACACCTAACCCTATCTTCCGGTTACCTTTTGTTAATTTCTCAATTTGTTCAATGGGGTATTTATTGGCATCGATAACATTATCCAAGAAGTGAACACTTTTCTCAATAACATCAGCTAGATGTTCATAGTCAAATTCCCCGTTTACTACAAACTTTTCTAAATTTATACTGCCTAAGTTACAGCTTTCAAAAGGAAGTAACGGCTGTTCCCCACAGGGGTTGGTGCTTTCAATTTCGCCAATATGTGGTGTAGGATTGGCTTCGTTAATTTTATCAATAAAGATTACACCAGGTTCCCCATTTTTCCAGGCTTGATAGACGATTTTGTCAAAGACTTTTTGGGCACTTAATTCCCCGACTTTACTACCATCTTTAGGGTTATACAGACTGTAGTTTCGATTTTCCGCTAAAGCCTCCATAAATTCGGTGGTAATGGCTACAGAAATATTAAAATTATTAATATGCCCTTCCTGATCCTTGCAGGTAATAAATTCTTCAATATCAGGGTGGTCAACCCTTAATATGCCCATATTGGCCCCACGGCGCTTACCGCCTTGCTTAACCTCTTCCGTAGCGGAATTAAAAATACGCATAAAAGAAATAGGCCCGGATGCTTCGCCTCCTGTACTGCTTACAATATCATTTTTAGGTCGCAGCCGACTAAAGCTAAAGCCCGTGCCCCCGCCAGATTTGTGAACTAAAGCTGTCCACTTGAGGCTGTCAAAAATAGCTTCCATACTGTCTTCTATGGGCAAAACAAAACAAGCAGAAAGTTGCTGTACCCTTGTCCCGGCATTCATTAAAGTTGGAGAGTTAGGGTAAAATTCCCCTTTTGCCATAATATTATAAAAATCCAGAATTACTTTTTCTGTCTGGTCCAAGGGTTTATTATAAACTTTATGGTCAATAAGCCCAATATTTGTAGCCACCCTTTTTAACATTTCCTGGGCATCCTCAATAATTTCTCCCTTACTATTTCGACGTAAATACCTTTTTTCAATTACTTTCAGGGCATTAGGTGTAAACCTTGGCTCTATAAAGTTAGGGCCTTCCAAAATCTCTACATTATCTGACTTTTTGATAATTACCAAGACAATACCTCCAATTCTTCCACAATTTTCATAATTAGTCCACGCTATAATAATTTCCACGTTTTTTAGAAAAACCCTTCAAAACTTCTTCTATATATAGTATTTTTTTTAAAAAAATTTTGTTTAACCACTAGATATAGTAGGCGTAAAAATAAGACCCGGTACAAACCTGGTCTTATTATCTAACATTATAAATACTTTTGCAATTCCTCAAATTCTTTTTTGGCTATTTTACCTAATAAAAGAGTGTCCACACTGTAGGCAATATATTTAAATCCTTGCTCTATCCTCCGGGCAGCTTCCTCCGGGGTAAGAGCCAGTGTTCCGGCTATTAAACCGGAGTCTAAAGTAATATCTAAAACCCTTTGAATAGTTTCTTCTACCTTAGGGTGATGGGTTTCTCCCGGTAAGCCTAAAGACTGGGATAAATCCATAGGTCCCACGAAAATAACATCAATACCGGAAACTTTTACTATTTCCTTTAAATTTTCTACCCCCTGGATGTTCTCAATATGGGGGATAAGCATTGTTTCCTCATTAGCTTTTCTAAAGTATTCATTAACATCCAAAAGGCCATAACCGGAAGAACGAGCCAATGCGGAACCCCGGCTGCCTAAAGGATAATATTTAGCTGCTCGAACCATATTTTCCGCCTGCTCTTTAGTATTTACCTATATTTAGCTGCTCGAACCATATTTTCCGCCTGCTCTTTAGTATTTACCTGGGGGACATGAAGGCCGTAAGCACCTACATCCAAAAGGCGCAAAATATTTGTTTCCGTATTCTCTGTAACCCGGGCAATAGGGGTACACCCTCTGCTTTCTGCTGCTCTGATTAGACCCATGATTCCTTCTACACCCATAGGACCGTGTTCAGAATCCAAAATAACAAAATCGAAACCGGCCAAACTTAAAATTTCTACATTATCCGGTGAATTAGACATAACAAAGGGCCCTACTACAGGTTTACCTTCTTTAAGTTTTCTCTTCAGCTGATTATGCAACTCATTCAACTCCTATTTTTAAATAATTATTAAACAATATTTTAATACTTAATTAAGGTTCTTATATTAATATTTAACAAAACTTCTTTTATTCCTTTTTTATAAGCTTAGCTATTCCCTAAAATATTCTTATTTCATATTCTATAATAACCGGAAAAATGTCTTATTAAGGGAGGTTATTAATCATGAACTATCCACGGACCATGGCCTGGGCCAGAGTAAAAGGCGGACCTCTGGCTCCGGAGATAACCGGTTTAATTACCTTTCGCGACGTAGGGGAGGGAACACTTGTTACCGCCCAGATATATGGTCTTCCCCCCTATCAACCGGCTCAAAATGGCCAAGAGCCTATAGGTCCTCATGGCTTTCATATTCATGAAAACGGTACCTGTCAGATAGGTGATCCTCAAGACCCCTTTCAGGCGGCAGGAGGACACTGGAATCCTACTGGTCAACCCCATGGCAACCATGCAGGAGATTTCCCAGTGCTGTTTTCTAATAACGGTTATGCCTATATGACTTTTTTCACCAATAAATTTAAAGTCCGAGATATTATAGGAAAAACGATTATCATCCACCAAAACCCTGATGATTACCGAACCCAACCGGCAGGTAATGCCGGAAAACGCTTAGCCTGCGGAGTTATTTATTAACTCCGCTTATTTTATACATTTACTCTTTACAGTTTAGTAAAATAGGTATATTATTTCTTTTAGGAGTATTAAGCATATGCACAAAACTAGAAAGGAGTATTTTTTATGACTGAGCATAATGAACATAGTTGTAATTGTGGAAGTTCCCAGGAAAACAGTTGTGACTGCGGAGGTTCCCACGGGGAAAGCTGTGGTAGTTCCGGCTGCAACTGTAAAAACGAGGAAGAAAAAAAAGCTCCCGATTTTAACAATATTAAACATGTTGTTGCGGTAATGAGCGGTAAAGGAGGAGTCGGAAAATCTTCTTTTGCATCCCTTTTAGCTATTGCTTTAAATAAAAAGGGATACAAGGTAGGAATCCTTGATGCCGATATTACCGGTCCCAGCATACCCAAACTATTTGGGGTTAAAGGATTACCGGAACAAAATGAAAAAGGAGTCCTTCCTAAAAAATCTAAAACCGGTATAGGTTTAATGTCCATTAACCTCCTCTTACCTCAAGAAGATGAACCTGTAATCTGGCGTGGTCCCATAATTTCCGGCGTCATAAAACAATTTTGGGAAGAAGTTATCTGGGATGATTTAGATTATTTAATAGTAGACTTGCCGCCCGGTACCGGTGATGCACCTTTAACCGTCCTCCAATCCCTAAACCTAGACGGTGTACTAATTGTAACTTCTCCTCAGGATTTAGCTAATATGGTAGTGCGCAAAGCCATTAAAATGGCCCAAAAAATGGACATCCCCGTACTGGGAATTGTGGAAAATATGAGCTATTTGCCTTGTCCTGACTGTGGTAAGAGAATTAACCTCTTCGGAGAAAGTAATGTAGAAAAAACCTGTGCAGAACTAAATGTTGATTTAATAGGTAAATTCCCACTGGATCCTGAATTAGCCTCTCTTTCCGATAAAGGTGCTATTGAAGATTACCAAGGTAATAACCTGACTTTGCTGGCAGAAAACCTTGACTTCTTAAATAAATAAAGATTTTATTACAAAAACAAACGCCAAGTGCTTAATTTACAAGTACTTGGCTTTTTTATCCCTATAAACATCCTCAACCTTAGCCTTAACCTTTTCATCTAAAAATACATAAATTAATACTAACTATTTTATACAGAGGGGCGAAAATTAATGAAAGGTGATGTTATTTATGTAGTCCGTCTGCTGACAAATAAAGAAAGAGAACTTATCCGTCTTTATATAAAAGATGCGCAAAAAAGGATATTTTGGCAACAATTTGAAGACGGTTTTCCCAGTTATCGACATTATGGAATCGATGTCGGCGATGGTACAGTTGTTCATTTTCGCGGAGATAAATTTATCATCCAACCCTCAGCCTGGATTCAAAGGACCTCTTTAGCTAAATTTCTAGACGGTGGAGAATTAAAGGTACAAAAAGACGTTAATTATAAATTTACCAGAAACGAAGTAGTCCGAAGAGCTTTAGGAAAAGTGGGAAGCAATTTTGGCGGCTATAATTTTCTCTTTAACAACTGTGAACATTTTGCTTACTGGTGTGCTACAGGCAGGAGAATATCCTACCAGGTTTTATTAAGACCTTTTAATTAAAATTGTTACTAATTCCCAGTAAAGTCACCCTTTCCGGGGTGACTTTTGGTTTCACTGCACCAAGTAATTATAGAGATTCATATTATAAAGTATAAGGCAATAGGCCTAACATCTCAAAGGAGGGATATCAGTGTATTTCCATTATCTTCAACAGCCTTTTCAAATGCCCTGGCAAGGGCCATGGCAACAAACCTGTAGGGGAATGACCTATATGGTTCAACCGGGAGATACTCTTTTTTTAATCGCCCGTAGATTCAATGTAAGCTTAAATGCTTTAATTGCCGCTAATCCCCAAATTTCTGATCCTAACCTGATTTTCCCGGGACAGATTATCTGTATACCCATCGGAAGATGCCCCAGAGGCTTTGTTTATATCGTTCAACCAGGTGATACACTATTCTTAATCGCCCGTAGGTATAATATCAGTCTCCAAAGCCTAATTGCGGCTAATCCTCAGATTTCAGATCCCAATTTAATTTTCCCGGGCCAAGCCATTTGCATACCTCTAGCTTCCTGTCCCGGTGGCTTTATGTACACGGTTCAACCCGGTGACAGTTTATTCTCTATCGCTCAACGTTTTAATGTTCCCCTACAAGCGATTATTAGGGCTAATCCCCAAATAGTCGATCCTAACCTGATTTTCCCGGGGCAAATGATTTGTATCCCTAGGGCCCAAAGCCCAATGCCTTGGGGTTGGGGCAATTGGGGGAACTGGGACAACAACAATGAAGACTGGGATAATTGGGAAAACTGGCAATAAAAACAAATACCTTTTCTCCCAAGTGGGTACTGACTAACTAACAGTACCCACTTTTTTACCAATACCCCAGCCTCTATCTTTCTTTTTAAAACCTGTAAAAACACTTATTTTATTCCTAAAATTTTCTGGGCATTACCTCCTAAGATCTTTTCTTTGGCCTCCTGGGAAATATCTAAACTATGTATTGCCTCTATATTCTTTTTTACGTCTACACTGGGCCAATCAGAACCAAAAATAAATTTATCAGAAAACCTCTCTAACTCAGGGAAATACTCCAGTAACTTCTTCGGAGGAAGCCCTGATACTTCAATATAAACATTTTCGTGAAGTCTAGTCATCATTACCGCTTCATTATACCAGAATCCTCTTCCCCCATGAGCCATAACAATCTTTAAATCGGGAAAATCTACAGCCACATCATCAAAAAATATGGGATTGCCATATTTTATTCTTGAACCTTTAAAAATTGAAGAACCAGTGTGGAATAATACCGGAATATTCAACTTTTGAGCTACTGCATACAATGGATAAAGTTTTGGGTCATTAGGATAAAAATAATTATAAGTTGGGTAAAGTTTCACCCCTTTAAACCCATGGTTGTAATATAAATCTTCCAGAGTTGATCCTAAATCCGGGGTATCGTAGGGGTTTAAAGTACAAAAAGGAATTAACTCATCACGTTCTTTACAAAAATCCTCTACCAGTTTATTAGGTGCCACACCTGTAGTAATCGGGGCAACCTCTGCTAAAATTACAGCATAATCAACCCCGTTTTCTTTTAATAATTCACAAAAGGTATCAGGATTACTATATTTTTCCCTGAATCTTTCATATTCTGCTTTAGTTTCAAACATTTGAGCAAACCAGGTATAAGCTGATTCTCTAAAAAAGTCATAATCGGTTAGATGGACATGAAAATCAATGACTGGTGTTTTATTATTATGCATATTTAACCTCCTCGTATAGTATGTTTAGATCCACTTTTTAAGTGGTTCAAACATATTTTTTATTTTAATTGAGATATCCCTGTGCTAATCTATTCTTATAGAACGATTGGCGAAGGATAATTCTGTTTCCTCCTTGCAAAACC
>CZCB01008245.1_pt1 | contig 11378 bp, 10 predicted proteins | sample 591991 | NCBI WGS metagenome assembly CZCB01 (sample SAMEA3556809, study PRJEB10932) | anaerobic digester metagenome | reverse complement strand
GTACTGCCACAAGGCAGTGCCGAGAAGGGAGAGGACTACAAGCAGCATAATCACAACTCCCATGGCAGCAATGCCTTGTTCTGATTGTATGCGCATAGTAGTCCCTCCTGTCTAACAAAGAATTAAACCTGAACTATTAATTTGGACTCACTGGCTTTTTTAATGAAACCTCGATTTTTTTTACATTTTTGTGTTCATCAACTTCAATCTCCACAGTGTACTCACGTCCATCGTTCCATGGCGAGTCTGGCCATTCTGCTAAATAATCGGGAACTAGATCCTCTTTTCCTATTGTTTCTTTATCATCTGGAACACCTTCAAGCAAAGCATACATCTGCGCTGCACTGGTTAAAACCTTAACATTAGCTATGTCAGCAGACTCACGTGCTCGTTCTTGAACATTCCCAAACTGCTGAATACCAATACCAGCTAGAATACCAAGGATTACAACAACTACTACCAACTCAACCAGGGTAAAGCCCTGTTCTTCCTGTCTGAGTTTTCTCCAAAGAGCTTTTAACATTACGAGTTCCTCCTCACTTTATATGTAAATAATTTTTCCAAACCGCTTTTTACAGCAGTTTATTCCGCCCCCATGTCATCACTCCCTTCACAGCCGCTTATCAAACTACCAGCTGACACCTATCCCTATTCTTGGATAGCCGTCATCTTTGGACCAATAATAGCCGACCAGTGTGTGAAAATTCAGCGCCGTTGAGTCCTGAAACAGCGGCAGACTAAAATCAAACCCCAAACTTACTTTGGAATTCGCAATACCTGCTTCAAGTGAAACTGCTGTCTTAACCCCCTTAACTTCAAATCTATGGGCTAATTCCAGCAGGAGAGTAGGGCTGTTTTGCTTTGGTTTTACTCCAATTCCAACAGATGTAGCTTCCAAGTTGAAACTAATCCCGGCTGCCAACTCTGCTTCTTGCCACGGGTACATCTTCACCCAGTAACCAACATCTACCTCAGCTTTTTGAATCTGACTTGGTTTTTGTTCGGGTGTCTGAGAAATGATTACTGGGCTGCTGGAAAAAAAGAACCGGTTACCAGCCCCTCTGAACCATCAACAATCCTTGGAATCAGAATAATGTTCATCTCAGTCTTTTCTTTGGTAGTGCTGGACTTCTGGAACAGTTTACCCAGCACTGGCAGATTGCCAAGGAATGGAACTTTGTTGATCGTTTCTCCCTCTTGCTCTTGAATCAGTCCTCCAATTAGAACCGGCTGTCCGTCCTTTACCCGCACTGATGTTTCTGCTTCTCTGGTTCTAATCTGCGGATACTCAGTTGTATCTGAATGGACAAACAGGCTTACTTCCGGCCGCACATCAATAGTGATAAAGTCATCATTGGATATGCGCGGAAGCACCGTTAGCGTAATTCCCGATTCCAGAAACTCCATCTGTTGTCTGCCTTCATCATCTGTCAGCACGATTGGGATTCTGTCGCCTACAAAAAATGTCGCTTCCTGTCCGCTGATAGCTGCAATTTTGGGACTGGCCAGAATTCTGGCTTTGCCCTGTTCTTCTAAGGCGTGGAGAGCAAATAAGATCTCCCACGGCTGCCAATTAAGTTCTGCGTGAAACAGTGTGTCAGGATTATCCGAGTTCGCCCGCAGTGAAGGCAGAGTACCGCTCCAGTCAATACCCAGCACCTCTGCAGCATCATCCGCTATCTCGTGAATCCAGACTTCCAAGAGGACCTGCGGCAGCGGCTGGTCATATTCCAGAATAAACTCGTCAACTGCAGCAATCTCAGTTTCGGTTGCTTTAATGATGAGTGACTTGGTGCCATCATCAATCTGGATCCTTTCTGCCGGAACTATCAGCTGCAGCATGCGGCTTACCACCGAAGGATCAGTGTAATTTAGTCTATAAACCTTTATTTTCTCCCTGGCAGCTGCAGGTTCTGGTTCCTGAACACCCTTGCGAGAGACAATTACAGTATCCTGATTAATGGTCAGATCTAAATCTGCTTCCTGAGCCGCTAATTTAAGCGCCGTCATCGGATCTAAATTTTGCAGGTTAAACACCATGCCGATTGAGCTTAAGCTTGGGTCTGCAATCAGGTTTAAGCCCAGCTCCTCAGTTAACAACTGCAAGATTCCTAAAACAGAATCTTCCTCCTTGTAGCTTCGCTCTGAAGGCACATCCAGTTTGCTGACTATACTTTCAACTTCCCGCAGCATTTCGCTACTTCCGTTAATTATTATGAGATTGCTGTCGCTTTTAACGTAAATATTTTCAGCTGGAATTACCATGCTCAATATCGGTACCAACTGTTCCGGATTAACATAGCGGGTATGGATCAAATGAATTTGGCTTTTCTCAAACTGAGCAAGCTTTTCTCTGGCCGCCACTAACAAAGTGTTGTTGGTAATCCGGTAATCTGCTCCGCTGAAATGCGCTACCAGATCTAAAGCCTCGATCAGATCGACATCACTGAAGTTGAAACTGCCTCGGCCAGCGACAGATGCGTCAACCAAGACATTTAACCCGGCAGCTTCACCTAGGGTTCGAAAAACATCTTTATACTCTGCATCTATAAACTGAAAAGTTACTGTTTCAGCTGCAGCCACTCCCGCTCCAACGATCAGAATAAGAGCTAATACTAGGATCAGTCCAGCTGACTTAGGTTTGGCAATTAACATCTTCACTGCCTCCCCATCTCAAGGGTAAAACTGCGGTCTTCTTTAGCAAAGAATACACGCTTATCATCTACCTCTTTTAATACCCACCCGTCAAGAGAATCACCAAGGTTGAGCAGGCTCGTTCTGTCGTTATACTCAATTAAAACAAGGGTTTTATTTGTACCCTGAACAATACCCTTCACAATAAAAGCAGGATGATCTTTGGCCGCCACTATAATTTGAATCTGTTCCCATTCGCTTTCCCTGGCCGCTCCCGTTAGGATTCTCAGCTCACCATCCCAGATAAACTGCCTGAGGGGAAATGACCGCTGCAGCATGCCAGCAATTTCGGGACCATTTCCATATTCAATATAAATTCTCTTGGTCACCAGCTGTCCATCCATTTCTGACACACTGCTCTGACTGGTGCTGATTGAATCATAGTTTCTCAGGATTTTCTCAGCATACTCCAGCTCCGCAACTGACCCAAATAAAACAATCAAATTGAGGTCGTGATCAGTATAAGTACGCAATCCTGGGATAATCACATTCAGCAGCTGATTGGCATCGGCTGCTGCAACATTGTTTAAGACTACAAATGCCGAGTCAGTCTTTTGAAACTGTTGAGCAAGCTTTTCTTTGGATGCCACAATTAAGGTATTATTAACAATCTGATAATCATACCCAGTTGTTTGAATAAGGAGTTCTAAAGCCTCATTAACAGTCAGCTCTTTAAGGTAGAAACTGACATTTCCCGTCACTGTTGGATCGATTAAGACATTTAAACCGGCAAGCTCACCTAAAACCTGAAAGACATCGCCAATAGGAGCATCCTTAAAATCCATATCGATCACATCCTGAGCAGCTCCCATCTGCGCTGCTGCTAAAACCACCAGTACAGCCACAACAACACCCCGAAAACCTTTAGCCTTCACCGCGGTTCCCCCCCATATTAATGCTTAACCTAACACCGTGGACATCTAGAACCAGTTCAGATTCATGAATCTCCATGATGGTGCCGATCCCCAATGAATCTCCAATTTTTTTCCACTCCTGCGTTCCATTGAAACTAACCAGAGCACGATGTTCCCCTCCATGCACCCTGACAATACCAATTAGTTTTAGGCTGTTGGCAAAGAGTTCCTCGATATACTGCAGGGGCACTCCAAAAGCTCCTGCAATTTCACTGTTTGTTTCCTGCCACACTGGTCTCTGCCAGCTCCCCCTGACTGCCCACTCCACAGGAACAATATATAAATTAAAATCGGTTTCTAAAAACACTTGTTCATTAATGCTGCTGACAGCAGTTAATGAGCGAATGGAAAGGGATGGAAAGGCAGCAGTTAATGCCTCAATCGCTTTATAAACATCACCATAGCTCCCAGCAATTGTCAGGCTCATGGAATACCAAGCATCAAGATTCTCGGTCTGCACCGGCAGATAATTGAGGTTGATCAGCTCCACCCGGTAACTGCTGGTTAACTCATTAATCGCTGCCAGGATCTCGGGAAAATTATCAGCAGTAGGGATCACATTTTCAAATGCCTTTACCGCTTGAGCCTGCTCTTTGATTCCTGCCTCAATCTGAGAGCGCCGCTGCACAACCCGCTCCATAAGCTGAACTTGGTTTTCTTCTTGAGCGATAACACTCTGGAGCCGGTGCACCTCACCGATGCGAGGCCGCAGAATGACCAGAAAAGAAACTGCTGCAGCTAGATAGATCAGCCCGATTAAAGCAAATTGGAGCAATGATTTTTTATCCTTAGCAAACTTAAGCTCAACCAAATCATTCTCCCCTTTGTGAGGTAATAGTAAATCTGAAGAGGCTTGCGCCAATCTCCGATTGGTTCAGGCTGTTCACAGCTGCATCAAAACCGTTCTTCCGCAGACGCTGCAGGTATAAGCTCACTAAAGACGAGTCAGTAGTGTAGCCAGCTATGGCAATCCCAGTTTCCCCCAGCTCAAGAAACTCCAGCCACACCCGTTCTGGAGCAGCATTAACAATCTGCTGCAGATCCTCGGGAGCTGTATCAACATCAGGAGAACGGACAATGCGTTCATATTGGGCAATTTTATCACTGAGCTCCTGATTCTCATTCTGAAGAGCACTGACCTTCTGGTACTGATGTTGGAGCATATTACCATAACTGACCAGATTATCATACTTCTGCTGCTGCATTTGAATTGTTAGGGTCTGGAGATAGGCGTACGTATTTATTGTAATAAATAACACGAGTCCAAAAAATATTACCAAAAATTCCCAGCGTATCGCATTCTGTTTTAATGGGCGCTCTGCTTCAGGCAGGAGATTAATCCTCATCTTTCTGTCAACCCCCTTACCGCAAGGCCGATAGCATTAGCATAAACACCATAATCCTGCGGTACCTCTAAGTTATTAGCCAAAGAGAAATTGGTTAATGGATTTAAACAGGTCACCTCTATATCCAGTTCCTGCTGCAAAATTGTATCAAACCCTTTAACATCGGCCATTCCGCCCAGGAGCACCACCTGTTCCAGCACCTCACTGATAGCAGATGCCCGCGACTTTGAGCGCAGGTAATCCAAGGTTTGCAGCAATCCGCCGACATACTGCTGCACTACAGACCGAAGCAGACTTTTGGAGCCAGTACCCTGAGTCAGCAGTTCCTCCAGACTGAGTTCAGATCTAAGCCTCTGTGCATCCGCCAGATCAACTGCAAAAGCTTCTGCGATCGCTTCATCGAGCAGCCGACCGCCCAAGGGCAAAATGCGGTAAACTCCGTAAACACCATTAAGCTCGATGTAAATCACTGTTTGGCTGTAGCCAAGATCCACAAAACAGACACGGCTGCTGGCAAAGCTGGGATTGATCCGCGGCAGGCTAAATGCGGAAATATCAATTACAGTCGGCTCAAGATCTGCTTTTTTCATCATGCTGATGTAAGGATCGAGCAGACTTTTTGGACAGGCAACCACCACCACCTCCATGGTACCCCCCACTTCGCTGGCAATATCAAAGCTGTGATACATTGCCTCTTTATTCAGATGAGAAGGCAGATTTAGAATATCGGCTAAATCAAGTTCTATTGCCTGCTCCAGCTCCTTCTTGCCCATTTGGGGCAGTGACGCCTGCCGGATTAGAATATCTGGACTGTTCAGTCCTAAAACCACCCGTTCTGTTTTAATCCCATGCTGAACTAAAACACGCTTGAGAGCAGTCCCAAGGATATTGGGATCAAGCAGTTTATGGTTTTCTATACTTCGCTTTGGCGGTACAAACTTAACCAGCCGATTGATGCGAAAACCACTTCTGCCCTGTTTTGCCACTTCCGCTATTTTTATTTGATAACTCCCAACATCTAAACCTAAACAGCTCTTTGCCATATTAATCTCCTTATAAGCGAATCTGGGTAATCATCTGCATCATTGGCAGGTACACCGAGATCACTATAAAAGTGACAACCACAGCCAGCACCAACATCACTAAGGGTTCCAAGACCTTCGTAAACGATCCGACCGCATAATTCACTTCATTATCGTAGTAATTGGATAAGTGAATTAAAGTTCGTTCCAGATTACCTGTTTCTTCGCCAACAGCAACCATCTGCACCAGCATTGCCGGAAATACTGGATGCCTTTTGAGCGGTTCTGTCAGACCTTGTCCCTTTTCCACCGCTTGGCGTGCATCCCGCAAAGCTTGATTCACAATTCGGTTGGCAATTAGACGCTCCACAATCTCTAAAGCTTTCACCATGGATATACCGCTGTTTAACAGCATCCCCATTACCCGGCAAAAGCGGGAAAAGATCACCATTCGATTTAAATTACCGATCACCGGCAATCTCAGATTGATTCGATCCTTAAGAGCTTTTCCATGCTCAGTACGAAAGTAAAATGCGACTAAAATAATCAGTGCAGTTAATAATGCCAGCACAAAATACCAATATTCCACGGTAAAATTGCGGAAATCTAAAACCAGCTGAGTGATTTTAGGCGGCTGCACCCCAAAAGCAGTAAAATTACCGATCAGCATCGGCAGTACAAAGAAAATTAAAACAAATACCATTATTACAGCCACCGTTGCAACAATCGCTGGATACATCAAAGCTTCCGAAACCTTTTTTGCAAGCTCGTCTTCCTTTTCATAATACGCTGCTAACTGGTTAAATACTGCTGGCAGCTCCCCCGCCAGTTCGCCAGCCTCCACCAAGTGGATAAACTCATGGGGAAAAACCCCCGCCAGTTCGCCAGCCTCCACCAAGTGGATAAACTCATGGGGAAAAACAGATCGATGCTTGTTAATGGCATCTGTAAAGGAACTTCCACTAGCAATGTCTAATCTAATTGTTCTTAAAGCTTCAGTTAAACGTTTATCCAGACTCTGCTCTTCTAACAGCTGTAAACTGGCAATTAGCGATACTCCTGCTTCCAGCTGAATTGCAAACTGGCGCGCTAAAATTGCTAAGATCTTAGCTTTTACTGGTTTGCGCGACACAGGCCGACTCAATGAACTAAAAGCGCTCTGAGGAGCTTCCTGGATCTGAGTAACAATTAAGCCTCTGCTTTTCAAAGCTGTTAAAACTGCATCCTGGGACTCCCCTTCATATGTCCCGCGGATCTGCTTTCCCTGCAAATCCCTCGCTCTATAAATATATTTAGCCATACCTTTTCACCACCGCTACAGAGAACGATACATATTCGCTTCTGCAGGATCAATTAACCCAATCTGAATCAAATCATCAATTGCCGCATCCAGAGTCTGCATGCCATATCTAGTACCGGTTTCGATGGCAGACTGAATTTGGTGAGTTTTACTGTCCCGAATCATGTTCCGAATCGCCGGAGTTCCCAGCATTACCTCAACCGCTGCCACCATCCCACTGCCGTCTGTGCGGGGAATCAACTGCTGTGAGATCACTGCTTGCACTACTGAAGCTAACTGAACTCTAATCTGCTGCTGACTCTCAGGGGGAAACGCGTCAATAATCCGGTCAATTGTGTTAGCAGCCCCCCTAGTATGGAGAGTTGATAAAACCAGATGTCCTGTTTCCGCTGCCGAAATCGCAGTGCTGATTGTCTCTAAATCCCGCATCTCACCAACTAAAATTACATCTGGATCTGCCCGCAGGGCTGACCTTAACCCGCTGGCAAAACTTAGGGTATCAGTGCCAACTTCCCGCTGATTGATGATGCAGCCCCTGTGATGATGGAGATATTCAATGGGATCCTCAAGGGTGATGATCACCCCCTGCCGTTCCTGATTAATCTGATCGATCATTGCTGCTAGCGTTGTGGATTTACCGCTTCCCGTCGGTCCAGTTACCAAGACTAAACCGTCCTTTTTGCGGGCAATGTCTGCAAGAATATCTGGCAGTCCTAAATCGCTCAGCCTAGGAACTTTAGCGTTAATTACTCGAACCGCACAGGATAAACTGCCCCGCTGCCGGTACACACTGCAGCGAAAGCGGCCGATCCCCCTCAGACCAAAAGAAAAGTCAACTTCGCCTTTTTTCTCTAACGTCTGCTGCTGTTCTTCTGGAACAATGAGCTGGAGCAGACGGCTGACATCCTGCGGCACCAATGCTTTATAACCCGTTAAGGGAGTAATTTTGCCGAAGATCCTGAGAAACGGCGGTATCCCCGGAGATAAATGAAGATCTGATGCTTTCTGGTCGACAGCAATTTCCAGCAGTTCGTAGATATTCTCTACAGATGTCAACCCAATGCCTCCTGTTCATCAATGCTGTAAACAGTACGGATAATCTCTTCAGTAGTTGTAACTCCATCCACCAGCTTTTTAACCGCATTCTCCTGCAGGGTAGTCATCCCAGCTTGAACTGCAATCTGCTTAAGCTCGTCCTCACCAGCGCGGTTATCGATTGCCTGCCGCAGTCTTTTGTTCATTATCAACACTTCTTCAACTGCAACCCGACCAAAATAGCCGGTATCATTGCACAGCGGACAGCCTCTGCCTTGATAGACCACTTCCGGAACCGGCAGATTTAAGGATTTGATAAACTGGATCATCAGGCGATCTGTCAGCGGTACCGCCTGCCTGCAGTCTGGACAGACTTTCCGCACTAACCGCTGGGAAATCACTGCAGAAACAGTGCTGCTGATCAAATACGGTTCTATATTCATATCCAGCAGTCTGGCAATTGTCGCTACAGTATGATTGGTATGAAGAGTGCTCAAAACCAAATGACCTGTTAAGGCAGAGCGCACAGCTATTTCCGCAGTTTCTGTGTCCCGTATCTCACCAACCATGATAATATCCGGATCCTGGCGGAGGATGCTCCGCAGTCCGGTTGCAAAGGTAAGATTCACCTTCGGATTGATCTGCACCTGGTTAATACCTTCCAGCTGATACTCAACTGGGTCTTCAATGGTGATGATATTTTTTTCAACCGAATTGAGGTGAGATAAGAAGCCGTATAGAGTAGTGGTCTTTCCACTGCCGGTAGGTCCGGTAACCAGAATCATCCCCTGGTTCAGTTTTAAAATCCGAAGCAGCTGTTCGGTGGTCTGGTCACTAAAACCCAGCTCATCTATGCTTAAAAGTCCATGGGCTTTGTTCAAAACCCGAGCTACAATTTTTTCACCATGAATCGTAGGTAAAGTGGAAACCCGCAGGTCAACCTCGGCATCACCGACCTTCAACTGCATCCGTCCATCCTGAGGTCGGCGTCTTTCAGTAATATCAAGATTAGCCATCACTTTAATCCGGGACTGCACACCACTCCGCAGTCTTTTTGGCACCGTCATCACTTTGCGGAGAATACCATCAACCCGAAACCTGACATCCATCTCATCTTCTTGGGGTTCAAGGTGAATATCGCTGGCATGTTCCCGCACTGCTTGTTCCAAAATTATGTTTGCTAAACGCACCCCTGGTGCATCACCAAGGTGCTGATCCTGCTCCAGTTCCTCTTGGTCTTCGTCATCGTCGCTGTCAGCGTACTCATCAAAAACTTTCCGGGCTGTAGAAGCTATATCTTGCGCGCGGCTGAGGGCTGTTTTGATTTCCTCAGCAGTGGCAATCACAGGATTAACCGCCATACCGGTGATCCGCTGCAGTTCATCAATGACAAATATATTAAGGGGATCAGTCATGGCAACAGTCAGGATGCTGTTCTCAACTGCTAAAGGTAGGACATCATGGGATTGGAGAAACTGATCCGGAACAAGTTCAACAATTTCTGGAGCGATATATTGGCGCGCCAAATCGACCCGGGGATAACCCAGATGAACACTGAGGGCATCTGCCATTTTTTCTGCTGTTATGTAACCCAGCCGAACTAAAATATCGCCTAATTTATCACCGGAAGTTCGCTGGTCCTCCAATGCCCGCTGCAGCTGCTGTTCGTTCAATAGGCCTCGTTCAATGAGAATATCGCCTAGCCGCTTCCTTGCAGTCACTCAGCCACCCCCCTATCCCGATCAACTCCTTATTAAGTGGATTATTCTACCAAAAGTAATATAATCCTGCTCAAGTATAGCAATTGTCCGAAATAAGTATAATCTTACGTAGTTCCGGTTATTTATCCCAGTTCAACTGCAGAACACAAAGTAAAGAGGGTCAGAAACCAATCCGACCCTCTTGCCAATTATTTGCGGTTCCAAGTCCTGCCCCAAGTGCTGGCCCATCGATGGGCAGCTGGGCGCTTAGCTTGAACATATGCTGAATAATCCATCTCTACTTGATGTGGAAAAATCCGCTCAAATTTGCGGTTTAAACTCTGGCTTTGCAGTCCGGGATCTGAATAAACTCTTCTAAGCCTATTATGCAGCATCGATAACCCCCCTAACACCTTGGCTTTAGGCTCTCATAACCAAGATATGCCGAGAAGGTGGATGGGCAATAAGAATAGGTTACTATTTTAGAATTTAAATCCGTCAGCAATCATTTCATCCCGCACCTGGACAAAGACATCGACTGCAAAATCAAGATCAGCTTTGGTGTGGGCAGCTGAAACTTGAGTCCGAATTCTGGCTAAACCCTTGGGCACCACAGGATAGAAGAACCCGGTAACATATACGCCTTTGTCTAAAGCGCGGCGGGACATCTCCTGAGCTAAATTGGCATCATAAAGCATAATCGGCACAATTGGATGTTCTCCCGGGATAATATCAAAGCCTGCTTGGGTGAGAGCTGACCGGAAGTGCTGGGTATTTTCATGCACCCGATCGCGATATTCGGTGCTTTCCGCCAGCAGATCAAAAACAACGCAGGCTGAAGCCGCGATTGCCGGCGCCAAAGTATTGGAGAATAAATAAGGGCGGGAGCGCTGCCGCAGCAGATCAATGATTGCCTTTTTACCGCTGGTATAGCCGCCGCTGGCTCCCCCAAGAGCTTTACCCAATGTTCCGGTCAGGACATCCACGCGATCAATCACACCGCAGTACTCATGAGTTCCTTTGCCTTGTTTACCCATAAAGCCAGTGGCATGACTGTCGTCTACCATCACCAGGGCGTCGTACTTTTCTGCCAAGTCGCAGATCTCAGGCAGTTTAGCAATCGTACCATCCATGGAAAAGACCCCATCGGTGGCAATCATTCTAATCCGGCAGGAACTCGCTTCCTTTAGTTTCGCTTCTAAGTCTTCCATATCATTATTTTTATAGACAAAGCGCTTAGCTTTGCACAGCCGTACACCATCAATGATGCTGGCGTGATTCAGCTGGTCGCTGATAATCGCATCTTCCGGGCCCAGCAGTGTTTCAAACAAACCAGTGTTGGCGTCGAAGCACGATGAATACAGGAT
>CZCB01009715.1_pt1 | contig 11392 bp, 14 predicted proteins | sample 591991 | NCBI WGS metagenome assembly CZCB01 (sample SAMEA3556809, study PRJEB10932) | anaerobic digester metagenome | reverse complement strand
AATGGGGCATTGAATACCGCAACATAATCAGCAACAGTATTTTTATATGAAATGTCATTCTTGATTTCCAAAACGTCACCCTGAGCCAATACAGTAGCATAGGTGATCGTAGAACCGCTGTTTTGATTTTCGATTACGAGGCTTGTCACGTTTCCATTAGCTGTGATTTTAATTTGGGGTTTTCGCTTAACATTACCAGTATTATCTATAGTGATGGTTTGTCGGGTCGTTATCCCGGTAAATGTTTTGGTGGTTAATACCTCTTCAGCTATAGCAATATTTGTCTCCATTGCGATAATAGGGCTTGGCAATCCGTATCACCACCTTTGAAAATGGGTTATCGATCTTTGTCAAACACAGAGGCATATGCGTCTCTAACGGTTTTATTATCTAGACATGCATAGATTTGTGTAGTCGAAATATCATTATGTCCAAGTATAGACTGAACAGCCTGAATTGGCACACCATTCTGTACTAAACGAGAGGCTAGGCTATGGCGAAATTTATGTGGTGTGACTGGTCTTTTCATCCCAGCGTCTTTGCCAGCCTGTGATACAAATTTTTGCACGATCCTCTTAGATAATCTCCCGCCACCCTTTCCCACAAAAAGAGCAGGGTTATCGTCATTCCTTGTTGCTAAATATTCAAGTAGCAATTCCTTTGTTTCTTCATTAAACTGGGAAACCCGTTCTTTGTTACCCTTGCCTATAACCTTCATTGATTTTGTTTCCCAATCCATATCAGTTCGATTAAGTTTATACATTTCATCAATACGCATTCCACTACTATAAAGTAACATCATAACTGCTTTATCTCTCGTGCATTTTGCAGCATTAATAATCTGCATTACTTCATCATGAGTAAAATATTTTGGTACTCGCTTTGGCATTTTAGGAGACTTAAGTGCTTTTGTAGGAGGAACATATTTTTCTCCTTCCTCTGCCTTAATCTCCTCAACCCACTTATAAAAAGAGCGAACGGATGCCATTTTTCTACCAACTGTTCTGGGTGATTTTATACCAGCCATTTCATTAAAATATAATTTTATTTCCCTAAAGGTGATATCTAGATAATTTTTACCCATCGCTTCAAAAAATTTTGTTAAATCTAATTCATAACCACGGATGGTGTTTTTTGAACAACCCTTTGCACTTAAATCACGCAAGAATTCTTTTACTATCTTTTCATTTTCTTCGTGCATTCTTTTGCCCTTCTTCACTTATCGTGTTAAAATATATAAACCTTACGGTTATATTCAAAGTGATAAGCGGGGTTTTACCCCCGCTTTTGAAATTATTTAAATGCAGCTACAGTAACATCGGTAACAGAACTATATTCAATCGGAACCTGATTACTACTATTATTTAAATAAGAAGGTGGTTTAATATATTCGGTTTTACCAGCTCCAACGCCTTCAGAAAGATCATGGGTAAAACCCTGACTACATGCGCGTGTAGCAGTGGCAGTTACAGTAATTGCGGAGTCACTGTCATTTTTAACGGCAACAACTGAACCCCCACCATTATTAGGAACTAAATCACCTGTAGCAGAAGCAGCGGTAAATGTAAGCTCTGTGCCAGTAGCAGTAAGGGATTGGAGGGCTAATACAGCCACACAATCACCCTCATATTAATTTTTGATTTATTTTTGACTAAAATTAAGAAGCAGCAACAAAGTGATAATCAGTAGCAGTAAAGTCGGCAGAAAATGTCATTTCGGAAGTGTCGTTGAGGTTTCCGGGATTAAACCGAAGGTTATCAAGGTCAACATTTTTAACATAGCAGGTTTCAGACTCCGTAACGCCGTTATCAGCAACAACCAGTTTCAGTGCTACAACAGCATCATCATCACCTAGTTTCATAATAGAACCAGCGTAGTTGGTATACAGTTGACCCAAGGAACCAGTAACCTCAAGACGACCATTTTTAGCACCCTGTTTTTCATACTTGTTGTAATAAACAATTTTGTTCTTATTTTTGGTAATGCTAAAATCGGTAACATAGCCTAACTCAACCCAGCTTGCGCCAACGGTGTTTTCGTCAGCATCGGGATCAGTGCAGTAGTACAATGTACCTTCTAGACCGTATTTTACGGTATCGGAAGCAGCCACTATAAATCACTCCTTATCAAGTTTTGAACGCTTGAAGTAGTTGTTAACCCTGATGACTTGAGGAACAAAATAGCGCAACTTATCAAACAGAACTTGCTTCTGGTGATACGCTTGTTTTGTCAATTCGTCATCAGGGAAACTCTCATCAAGAATATTAAAGATTTTTTCTATGACATCTCTAGGTCTCTCAATCATCGATATCCCTCACTAATCTCCGACCATATCAGGTTTAGGCGGGAAAAATAATCATCCCATGTGTTATACGCAAAGCCTGCGCCCGTATAGCGGTGTTCGTATTCAATCTCATCATACATATCCTGAATCCGCTTCATATCGTCCTTTTTACTGTTATATGACACCTTAATTGACGCAAGAGTATAACTATAGGTGGTTTCCCAAGCTCCCATCATCAATGCTGTTTTGTGAACATATAACATTTGCCTCCAAGTCGGAGGCTCTGGAGAAACAAAATAGTGGGTATTGCCCCCTATTGTTTCAGTAGAAAACGTATACCCACATTCCCAAGAACCTTCAACTTGGTAAGCTCCCATTCGCAAATAGGATCGCAATTCATCATCGGTGTACTTATAGTCACTCGGATCATTATCGTTCACCGCTTTGCGAATAAAGGGAATTAGATTATCTAGGTCAAACATAAAACTTCACCGCCTTATTCGGCAGCTACGACAGCACCATCTTCGCTAATCGGATACCAGTAGCAGTATAACTCAACTTCACCAGCAGTAAGATTGGCATTACCAGTTACAACAATATCTTCGCCAGTCAAGTAGTAAACCGGATCGAGCGACACAGCCTTGGCCGGAGTAGTAGTATTCCAAATTTGACCAGCGGTTTGCATTGCTGTACCAGCAGTAGCAGGAATAAAAATTTCTGGCGAATCAAGGATACCCACGCTCGTCTCGGCAGCATCATTCGTCAGGGGAGTCGTAATACGACCTATAATTTTGGCGGCAACAAGCCCAGTAACACTAAAAGCAGCATAGGACGGTTCGCCAGTATAAGTAATGGTTTTAGTGACCTTGTAACCCTTTCCGAAACGGTTAGTAGCCTCTAGGACATCAGCAATATCCGCAGCAAGACTTGCGCCAGTAGGAGTGCCAATAGCACTTTTAATATCATCGATATCACCAGAGGGATCGTCCATAACAGTAAATGCCTCTGTAATAGTAATTAACCCAGCGGACTGATCGGCGGCTGCCTTTACGTAGTTCGCATAAGTGTCATTAACCGCATATTCGGTATCGCTTTGATACAATGGCCTGCCATCATACATTACGGCAGCAGGGGTATCGACAGTAATTTTAGCCAAAGCATTCACCCCTCTATTTATTTACCAGGTGTTAATTCTTCAATACGATATTGAGCGAGTTCGGCAATCTTGTTTTTCCCGTTAGCTTTCGCTAAAGCCTCAACCTTAGCGAGTTCATCTAGGTCAGTCATTTCAGCGATGATTTTTTCTCCACTCTTCCAATGACCAAAAACAACTTCTTTAATTAACTCTTGTTTCTTCCGATTGATTTCAGCCATTTCTTCAACAGACAAAATCTCTACTCGATCATCTTTTTCAACTAGCTCTCGGTATCTATCTTCCACTTGGCGATATTTATCACCTGGGTATAAAAAAACACCATACCTCGGAGCCTCTTTTACTCCCTCTTTCAATCTCGCATAAAACATTCCCATTCTCCTCTTTCATCGATAATAAATAGGAAGAGGGGGGACGTGCCCCCTCTTATTTATTAACCAATCTTAAATTTAACAATATTTTGCTTGCGATAAGCAGGAATGACAAACGAACCAGTGATGACAGTTTGAGCATAATGCCAAATACCTTCATCTTTTTCGTCAGTGATATGGAAAGCTGGTTTCTGGAAGAAGTAACCAGGAGCTTCATCTAAAATTGCATAACCGTAGATAGAGCCAGGGGTTTCGCCCTCTAACACGTTTGTGAAAACAGTCGGAGGCATAAGTGCGCCACCAGTAGTACCACTATTCCAAATCTGCTCGGTCACAGAGGTCGGAACAGTATCGGCAGCCGTCGTGCTTACGCCATCACTCACACTCACCCAATCAAACAGGTCATGTTTGCGGGCGGCGGGCAAATAAACGGCACGAATGGGTTTGCCAACACGGTCAGCATGTTCGGTAATCGCCTTAAACAAGCCTTTTACAAGCTTACCATTACATTCGGCAGACAAGTCCAGGAGATTGCTGGTGGGAGCGTTCTTAATCTTAGGATCAAGAATCCAAGTATTTTCATTAAGAGTGCCAATACCAGCTTCAATAGCAGCCCATGCCATGTCATCAAGTTTATTAATCAGGGAGTCAGCAATATCCTGATTTAATTTGTTATTTTTGTTAGTAAAGCCTTGATAAAGGTCAAACCGCTGAACACGAACGCGATCAGACTCAAGCATACCAAGCTCGAATTGAGCGCGGCTCAGGTTGTCAGACCAGATGGTGGTAGCGGAACCGCCGAACTGAGAAACAACAGTAATCGGAATCCGGGGACGACTGGCTTCCACCTCATAGATGGGTACTTCGTCGGGTTCCAGGGTTCTTAGCTCGAAGAAATCCAAACCGATCATCTTAGCCTTAACGCGCAAATCAACAGCCTCAGTACGTAGAGCAGCTCTAGCGGTATAATCTAAGGCGTTATATTGGTTAAACTTTTCTTTATCTGTTAGTTTATTTGCCTTGGCAGCACCCAATTTAGCAACTGCGGTTTTATAAACATCAGCATTCGAAGGAAGAATACTACGCTCAACAATATTCATCGACAATTGAATTCACCTCTTATTTTTGTATTATTTTTGATTAAAGAATCTCAACGTCATATAAGGTGTTACCAAGGGAATCGGTAACAATAGCCTTCAACAACCCTTTAGTCCCGTTGTTGCCAGCATTAGTGGCATAGACACCATCGACGATATCGAGTAAGTTACCAACGGCAATGGAAACACCATTATTACCTTGGACAACCCATTTGGTACGAACAATATTACCCTTCCTCGGAATCAAAACGGTCACTGCGGTATTCTCGGAAGCTTTCTTCTCATACTGGAAATCCCCCAGGGCATGTTCGAGTAAGCTAGGGCCATCTTCCGTTACCTCTTCTAGCAGGAAGTACCCGTAATCGTTCCCGAGGGATAGAATACCAGTCGTATTGGCGGGTACAACAATTTTCCCGTAGGCAAGTGGGCTAGCCGCCTTAAAACTATTGATAACATCCTTTTCGAGATCAAACCCATAGCGCGGGGAAAAAACGGTTTGCATTAAAATAGCCAATTAAATTCATCTCCTTGTTTTTTATTATGTTTTAGGTTAAAGAATGGGATTAAGTTCTTCTTCGTTGTTACTACCACTACCAACAGTCAGATTAGCAACAACCGTCTTGACTTCTTCTGCGGCAGAAGCGGTAGCGGTTTTTGTAGTCTGAAAATGAGAAGCGATAGCTTCAAATTCAGCAACAAATCCATCAAACTCTTCAGGCGATGCTTTTGCCATAAAATCAAGTTTTTGCTCAATTAGTCCTTCTGGATAGCCCTTAGATGCCAACACAGATTTGCGTTCATTGACCAGTTTTTCGGTTTCCATTGCCAACACCTTAGACTCTGCACTGTCAGCCCTCTCTTTCTCAGCAGCAAGCGCAGTCTCCAGTTCGCTAATCTTGGACTCCATTTCGGCAACTTTCGTAGTCAATTCATTCACTTTCTCGTCATACTCAGCAGCCTTAGCATTAAAGGAAGACTCAGCTTCTTGCTTCGCCAATGCCACTTTCTCATCTAATTGTTCCTGAGTATAAGTCATTTCCACGCCTCCTTCTTCAATATCGAAAACACCGTTTAATTTACGAGCTACGGCAACAAGAATCCCGGATTCTTTGTCACCAGGCTCGACGGTTAAAAGCGTATTTGCATTAAAATCAACAGTAGCATCATCATCGACACCACCAAGAATTAGACAAACACGCTCACCTTCCCAATAATAAGCAATACCTTGAACCAAATCATCTAATTTAAGAAGCCATTCGCTCGGAGCGTCTTCGCGCATTACGATTTGACCCTTATACCAAAAGTCAAAATCGCGAAAACCAATTTCGAACGACGTGGCATAATTAATGAGGTCTTGTGGTTCGATACCATGATCTCTTAGGCGATGACGATAAAGAACACCCATACCTAATAGTCGCATGGGTGTTTCAGGTATGAGTTCATCTGTGTCGTTAAAGATCTTATAGCCAATTACCGAACCAATAATGTCGTCTGGCGTATGGTTGAAATCAAATTGCGAAAACCTAATGCTATCCATTGAGTTCTTAATACATTTGGCAGTTAACGCATGTCCATTACCATTGCAATAAGGCAGCGATCTTAAGTAAGAAAATCCCACGCCAATCTTGCTAATTGAAGGGACTCCGTTTTCATAAAGAAAATTTTTAATTTCCTCAATGGTTGCATCGTCTACTTCAAACCCAACACGGAATAGCGATTTATATTCAGCCACTCATTAATTCACCACCTTTCATTGAGATGGGCGCGGCTGTCTAGTATCGCGCACATTCATATTGTTTGTTTTAGGTCTCCCTTTGTCATCGCCACCCTCGTTACCACCGTCATTTCTAACGCCAAACATATTTGAGACAATTCCCTGCTTCTCTTCGAAATGTGGAACAAATACATCACGGTATTTAGCGTCTTTACGCTTCTTAGCGAGTTGTTCGTCAAAGTTTAGTCCAAACTCACGACAAAGATCCTCGATACCATACACACCAATACCAACAAGGTATTTAACCCTCGCTAAGAAATCCGCGTTGTTTTCGAGACTTTCTCGAGCCCATACTGGCTTAGGAACCTTGCGAAAACCATTTTTCTTGTTAATCAACCTGCAGTAAGCAAATAGGAATCTTTCAAAGTTTTCTCTATCTGCTAGAAGTTGTTGTCTTAAGCCACTTAAGGAAACTATAGCAGTAGCGTAAGCAGATCCCTCACCAGAAATAATCGTGGTAGAAATACCAGACCACTCAAGAATCCGCTTCTCTACCGCCTCATATTTTGATGCACTCCAAATCTCCGGTTTGGGATAGTGGAATTCAAGATCGACATCACTATTTGTGAACAACATAAATGCCCCAGGTGGCTGGGACATCACTAATTTCTTGAGTGCTTCAATTTTTGCTGGATCTTTTGACTTCGGTTCTTTGTCATTACCAACCTTAAAGTGTAAAATACCCTTCTTTAAACCATATGTTGCAGTATAGTCCATATCAGTTAAGGCATTTCTTAATTCAAGCGGTGTACTAATCTTCATTAGTGGCGGGTCAGAATACTTTTCATACTTCCTCTTATAAAAGTCAACTCGATACATATTATCGTTTCCAAGAGGAAGTTTATTCTGAATCATTCCGTTAGGGCCAAATAAATTTTGCAGATAACTGGGCAGCATATCTAACCGTCCACGATCTTTTAGTTTCCGTACATCCTCTTTGAATTCGGATGATATCTCAACATTAAACTGCTCAATACCAAGTGCGGTTTCTATTTCGACCCGTTCGGGATCTTCAATGGTTAGGAACATTGGTATGGTTGAGTTCGGCCTGTCTGCATAATGGAAAAATACATCGCCAAGCGTATTTCGTTCGTAGATGTACGATGGAATAATATCTTGAATCATCGGCAATACATAGTTATTGTAAAAATCACGCTGTCTTGCAGACTCAAAACCATCAAATTCCCGAAGCCTAAAACCAAAATCAACCTTAATCCGTAGTATCCTATCAACTATATCAATATTGCAATACTCTTTTGCCTTCCTAATTCGCCTTTTTCTATCCCTTGGCATTGTCGCGCCAGTAAAGCTACCGAACCTCTCGTCAAATGGACTCGGCATTATAAGCTGTTCCGCAAATGCCTCTCGATATTCTTCTTCTCGCAACCCAGGAGCAACAGACAGGTTAGGCATAGATCACCACCTACCTATCGTTTTGTTTAAGTTGAGATAGCATAGTTTCAGCAAATGTATTAAACATATATCGTACAGCTTTAAATGCCTCAATTGGCGCAGACACAATACCAATCAATGAAATCACGCACCATAAAACAATACAAGATACCGCCATAACCCCCATAAACACAAATGCAAATATTTTATTCAAATATATTCCTCCTTTTTATGCCCACGAACCAACATAGGAATCGTCATTATTCTCAAGACTCTCTTTGTAAATCCTTACCGCCTCAGAAGCCGAAAGTATCATGCTCCAAAAGCGGTCGTCTTTAATTTTTGCACCAGTACCAGGAACTAAAGAGAATGCGGTATTTGTCTCGGTCTGTTTAATCTCCATATTTGACATTTCCCGTTTTAAAGCAGCAATTTCATAATACATATCAATAAGTTCCATTTCGTCGCTATCGATATTGGGATTGTCCTTTCCAATCATAATTCTATATTTGTCCTCTGGAAAATACAGAATTCTCTCTTGCATTGCTTTCTTTACATCCCAAACACGCTCCCACATTTCGGTCTTGTTTGCAAAATTCTGACCAATGATAAGTTGCAACGCACCAGGGACACTAAAATCATCCTCTAAAACAATTGGTGGCAATACCTTGTTTGTCTCTTCGTCTAGCGATGGTTTCATTAAACTATCACGTAGGGCGTACCCAAGCTTTTCGTTGTCCATTACTATTTTAGAAATATTAAAATCACGGACTAGACGACCGATAATCATGCGTTGCTCATCCATTGTTGCCCCATTAACCGTAAGTACATATACAACCCTTACTCCTTCGCCGGGAATCAACTGACAAACTGTAAACGCCGAGTTATCGCCGCCCTTTACCCTACCAACGTCAATGCCTAGCACGGTAATATATCCATCACATGATTTAATTGGCTTAAATGCGAGTTCACACGATTTAATCAAAGCACCTGCGAAAAATCCATCTCGTAGGTTAGTAAATTTACAATACAGTTCTTGGTCAATTTCTTCCGGTAGCAAATCCTCTTTAATGCTCTCGACAGCATCTTTATCAATAAATGTAAATGGGCCGCTAAGAGCATCGTCTATATCAAAACTTGTTAATGCGTATCTTGGGTTCCCCTTTTGTACCTGTTCTTCAAACTCTTTGTACTTAGCGTAGAAATGATTTGTCTGATAGGTTGCCGTTGATGCTATGAGCATATGATTCTTTTCTGTTACGTGTTTAGCTAAGAGATATGGCTTAATTACCGCAAGTTGTTCTGGCGGCAAATCACGATACTCATCAATTACAACCTGGTTAAAACGTGCGCCACGCTTAACTGCATACGCTTCAATCCTTGATTTATTAATAAAAACTAACTCCGCTTTATTTTTGGTTACTTTAGGAGGGCCAGTTGTCACAGCCTGTAGAAATGGTGAATCATCCCACAACTGTTGCAGTTTTTCAAATGTAAAACACGCCCTGTCTCTTATACACCNNATAAGTAAACCGCAATTAGCCAGGTCTTTCCCAGTGACCGACACGCCAACCATAAGCAGTTTGTTGAACCAAAAGCAGCACGTAACATCTGTCGTTGAGTCCAATGTAACCTTACCCCTAATAAGTCTCGCGCCGCTAAAGTCGGATGCTTACGATAAAACTTAAGCTGTTCAATAGTTAGCGCCATACAAATTCCACCTCAAGAGAAATAGAGGCATGTGCCTCTATCCTCGCTTGCGTTTTCTCTTTAATAATTCTTCTTCTTCTTTTAATTCGGCCTCTGCCTCAGCAATTAATTCTTCTTCGGTCTTGCCAATATAACTTAACACTTCAGCCAAATCACTATTGTTATCTTCTTGAACCTTGTTTCTGGGATTCTCAATCTGCTTCTTCAAAGCATTTAGTGCTTCTTGGTTCTTAAGAATCATATCGTTAATAGTTTTCATTTGTTTTGTAATTTCATCAAAATTCTTAGGTTCATTAAGAAGTTTAATGTTTAACTGCTGTAAAAGCATTTCATAAAAAACTGTTTGAAACACAATTGGTCTATCTTTATCTTGAAGATTGGGTAAGTCTTTTTCATATACGGATAATCTCGATTGTATGAACTTCTTTTCCTCTTCTTTATATCCAGCGAATTCATCTAATCCTAATGGCATCTCACGAACATCTATTTTGTTTTTTCGATTATTCGGATGCGTTGGTAAGAACTCTGGATTGCCAGAATTCAAGTTGATCGAAGAGTTTAGGTTTTTTATAATATCATCCTCGGTGATATATTTATCAGTCAAAATATCCTCCAATGGAGTTCGACTTCCTCTGAGTCTATATTTTCGACATCCAACAAGCTTATTGACCGTTTTTATTAATAGATCCTTATTGACAAGAACACCACTAGGAGTAGTGGTGTTTAGTAAGTGACCATATGTAGCAATTGCCCAAGTCTCAATTTGCTCCCTTTCATGTTCTTTTAGTGCCATGTTAAAACCCCATTTAAGCCGGTATTACATGAGAGTTTTCATAAACCAAGTCCCCATCTTTATTAATTTCGATAATTGCATACGCCGTGGTCCAAACATCTCTGCGCTTTTTTGCACCAAGCCTGTAGTCAGGCTCGAAACACAAGCATCCAGTTTCAAAGACCGGAATGCCACGATATAGCTTCTTGAGGTCGTAATGGGTATGTCCAATAACTACGCCAGACAACTCACGATGGGTTGGTAAATATGTATCTACCATATCCATAACTGTTTTCCCAGGAGATGAGCTAAAATGATCTGGATGGCAAAATAGTACATTACCAAGCCACAACTCATTTCCTTGGGTATAGTAAATATTACTAATGCCCTCTTCAACATTCAACTCATCAATAGCAGTCTGTATGGCAGAAATGTTTTGGATAAAACGCTTTAACCCATTTTTAACCGATTTGGTTAATTCCTTAAATAGTCTACTATCGTGATTACCTTCAACTATGATTATTTTTTCAAATTCATTAGCAAACACAAGCAGTAATTCTTTAACCCTATTTAGCTCTGCTTCTGCCAATTGGTCTTTTGTAACCGCAAAATTAGAGGCAGCATCTAAATGAAACAAATCACCGTTAATAATAAGCTTCTTAATCCCCCTGCGCCTCGCATCGAAAATACCAGCCTTAATTGCGTCCACATCCTCAAAAGGAACATGGATATCGGAAAACACAAGGTATTGGCCATATCCAGCCTCTTTCTCCGCAGACGCAATTCTTTCCATTGCTTCAACGGAATGAGTGTATCGTAAAAGAGATGTGTCACGACCC
>CZCB01006170.1_pt1 | contig 11424 bp, 15 predicted proteins | sample 591991 | NCBI WGS metagenome assembly CZCB01 (sample SAMEA3556809, study PRJEB10932) | anaerobic digester metagenome | reverse complement strand
GGGATACGGTTTTTAGCATTCTCTTGGCGGCCGGGCTTGTAGGGAAGTTCTCTAAATTCATGTGCTTCCACCTCCGCCAGTAGGATCAATGGTTCCGGTTACCGGATATTCATCCTCTCCAAGCTCAATTTGTAGGGAAGTTCTCTAAATTCATGCGCTCCCACCTCCGCCAGTAGGATCAATGGTTCCGGTTACCGGATATTCATCCTCTCCAAGCTCAATGTTGATGGTACCTCCGTTCATGGTCAGCCCCGTGAAGTCCTTTACCCCTTCGGTATTGGTTAAAATTGAAATTACCCTGTTGTACCTCACTACTCCTTCCTTCTTGGCCTCGACATAATATGTTCGAAGCTGTGCTTTGAAGCGATCCAGAACAGTTTCCTGGTTCTCACCTGCCTTTAATTCGAGCGCGAAGCTATAATTTATCTCCTTGGCCGTCGGTGCCTCTACGGTGACCGTGGCGCCTATTGGGGCCTTTCTCTGCAGCCTGTCGTCTGGCGACATTATGTTGTTATATACTGCAGTAATTATCGTCTGGCTAGCCGGCTGGCCGTTTGCATCAATTACAACCACCTTCACCGTTCCTGGTCCTGCCCATTCCGGCGTTACCAGCGCTGTACCTACACCAGGAACTTCCTCCGCCCATCGCTTATAATCAACATCGCTGCCTACAAAACTGGCCTCGCTGGCTGCGTCAATCTCCATGATCCTGTTGCGTAGCTCGTCGTCGCTCTCTACTTCGGTTCCGCCTGTGATTGCTGTTTCGTTGTTCACTGATGTAATGCCCTTGATTGGTGTCATCATCAAAGTGACCGTATTAGCCGGCACATTTCCTTTGATGCCAGGCTCTACTGCCGTTACCTGAACTCTGACGGTTCCGTCTTCGCCGATGGTATACTTTTCAGTTGTCTGGTATTCAATCGCCGGCGTGTCCGCTGTGGCCGGTGCAGCAAATCTGAAGCCTGCAGGTATAGTCGTTCCTGGTACTCCTGTTATCAGAAGCTCTCCTGAAGCTGGATTTGCAGGTTTTCTTGTTATGCCGCGTCCTTTGGCATGATAGTCCAGCCATTCGCCATATGCCCACATCGGGAACATGATCTTCAGCGTTTCTACGAGGTGGAATTCCAGCATTTCCGCTTTTTCAATTGCCACTGGTCGTGCGACATCCCAAAAAAAAGAGCCTTCCGATGTATCTAAATCAGCCGGCACATTTGATTTCATTCTTTGATATATCTTTTCTTCATCCTGGTTTTGAAGAAAATCAGGTGGCGTAAAAGGTATGGGCATTAACTCACCCCCTCAATATTTCTGCTTATTGTTGCAGTTTCCTCCAGCACCGACGTAATCGTGCAAGTAAAATATACAGAGTCGCCCTTCCATTCGAAAGTAAAGTTATCAACGGATTGAGTATAAGGATTTACGAGTAAAGCTTCTTTTGTCATTCGCTGTATTTCACTTTCAATCGCCGCCCTTGTGTATGGCTTGCCAATAAGATTTTCGTATTCACTACCGTAATCAGATGAATAGGCCAAATATCTGTATCGTTGTGTTAGCAACGCTTTTTGACACCATTGAACCCAGGCAGTATATGAATCAGCTTCAGCTACCCTGCCCGTAGGACCTAAAACGAAATCGCCCTTATCAAAATCAAACTTCCAAGAACGGCCATATGTTCTCATCTGTTGTTCTGAAGTTTCTGTATATACAACTTCCTCCCCTATCGGGAATAAATTCGGCATATCACACCACCCTCGCTATTACAACAAAGTCCTTGCCACCGTTGACCGGTACTGCAAGGACTCTGTCGCCTGGTTTTAAGGGTTTTAATTGTTCTGGCGTTTCAATTGTATGTGTATGACTCTCAATGCCACCAACTTCGGTTTGTATCGTTGCTGGCAATGTAAGGTATTCAGCTACCAAATAATCCTGAATTTCGTGTTTAAATCGATCCAGCTTAAGCCCGCTGGCTGTAATCGTACCAAGCTCAGCTGATACCGCCGATGTCGCCATTGTTATGCCTCTTTTTGCTCTATCATCAATAAGCCGTGCTAACTCTTTATATGGATTTGGCATAATACTTTTTCTTCACCACCTCTAGCGGAGCAAGCTCCATATTCATATGCCCTGGTTCTCCGAGCGCATGCTCCACAGATGTAACTATCAGGTCCCTACCATCAAACCTTACTTTATCACCTGCACATATAGTATTTATATCAATACCGCTGTAAGAGAATGTCTCTATGGGACCCGATAATAACTTCTGACCCGCTGTTTTTGCCTCGCTGACATTTTTGATCTGGCTGTCGTTGTACACCCTCTGTATGGTACCATATTTTGCAGTATCCCCCGTTACTATTGCCAGTACAGGTGACAGCTTACTGTCGCTATCGCTACTACCGAGTACTTTTACTTTTGTAACCATGCCATCCATAGTGATAGTATGTTCGGCACTTTCAATGGTTTCTAATGACCAAACGGTAGAATTAGATCCTATAGGTACCAGTTCCAACTTTCCGCCAGCCATTCGTGGAATATACATATTCCCACCTTTATCCACAGTTTCGGCGAGTACATCTCGTATAATGCTATACAAATTCTTTCCGCCACGAAATAATTGCTTGGCCAGCTTAATCTTTGTATCGGCTATACTACCCAGTGGAATATTCCAGTCAGACGCAATCCTTTTTATTATGCCACTAGCTGTCATGCCCGCGTTGAACAGGTATTCGTCTTCGCTTTCGGCCATGTATTTTGTGCGTTCGTATGCTGTTATGCTAATATAGTGCATTCCTTTATAGCTGTCGGTTACGTCCCACACAACACCATCAAACAGTGTTACCATGCTGTTACCACTGGCCGGTATACCTTTCAGTACTATTGGCATTGGTGGCTTAATATCCGGTAATCCTGGGACTACAATTACAGTCGTCTTAAACCGCATCGCAATATCATCGAGCGCATCGGACAGGTTCATACTGTCAGCCTGTACAGCCTCTGTTATATCGTATTTACTGCCTAATATCACTTGATAGCTCATACCGGCATCACCAGTTTCTGGCCAGGATAAATTCTGTTGGGATCGGGACCGATGGTCTTTTTGTTCTCTGGTATGTTATATATGCTCGGCCACTTGCTGCCGCTCCCAAGCTGCATCTTTGCTATCTTCCATAGTGAATCCCCACGTTTGACCACATATATCTTTGGTACCGGTTTTGTGTCTGGTCTCTTTGTGGTTGTTGCTGCTGTAGCGGAAATAGTTCGAATTTTTACATCCTGCCATGATCTAAGTGTAATATCAAAGTATATGTCGCCTACTTCTCCACCTTTAATGGTCCAACTTAAACTTGCTATTATCACCAACGTATTTATAGGCGTACCAGTTATAATCAGTCTCAACGGTTTGTCTTCTTTACGCCAGGTATCTAGCTTGTTTATTGCTTCGACCGGATTTGGTATATTAATGTACTGGCAATAAGTGTCGTACTCTGCAGGCAAAAAAGAAGAGAACGATATACTTGCTCTCTTCTCACCCTGTGGAAAATCTATTTCGCCTAACCGATATATGTCCACTGTTTCTATTTGTTTTTCAGTCTGTACTTGTACCTCTTCTGGGTTAACTGGAAAATGGAACGTTTCATTGGTAGCTGTATTAGTAAGATAAAAATCCATGAGTGTCACTCCATTACCTTAGATTCTCCTTCACAAGTAGTACTATATTGGAGGTAAAACATAAACAAGACTATGAGGCTTTATTTTCTAAAACTTCCGTTAGCTGTCGAACAACTACATCAGCTGCGATGTTAGCTACTTTTTGTATATCACCTATATTGTTTATTTCCACGCTACTTATTAGCCCATCCATGTAAATATTTACAACCGTTCCAGCTGGTTTTACCGACTGGACACTTGCTAAAATGGGGCCTGTATATCCGCCCTCGGAATAACCTTCAACGCCAAGATAGCGCCCTGTTTCTTGCCATAATTTTAATGCTCGCCCCCTACGTCTAGGTGACAGCGGAATAATAGCCTCTGGTCCCTCTTCGGCAACCATAGCCAGGTGTGGTTTAGAGATTATAGCCCCTCTAGCATAGCCAATTTCTTGAGGTTTTGCAGGCCTTCTTACTGTAAAAACTCCAGCTACTTCTGTTGATGTGTTCTGGCTAGCAGCTAATTTGCTAATTATCCAACGGGTTATATAATTGGCTCGACTATAACCAGTATATACTCCATTAGCAAAGCCACTACCAAGATTATATCCAGCAGCAAAAGCTGGATCGTTGAGTCTTCTGGCAGTAATATCTGCGATATTGACCACGTTGTTCATCGTATTATTTACCGCATTAGCCATGCTGTCCATTCCGCCATATACTAATTCGGACGTTTTTAGAGCTGAATAGCCAACTTTACTGTATCCGCCTGCTAGCTCTACGGATTTACTATTTAAATCCTGGAATTTGTTTGCTGTGTCTGTTGTGGTTGTCCCTACTTTGTCTATTTTATCCTTGTATTCCTCTGCTTTTTTTGCTCCTTCGCCAAAATTGATCAGCTTACCCAAATCCCAGAATTTCTCATGCCCAAACCACCCAAAAGGATCCCACCAGGCAGTTCTTTTCTCTTTAGTTTGAAAGAACTTTTTATAGGATTCTACACCTCTTTTAAGATCGCCTACCCAATCAAAGTTAATCACTGCCGGTATAGTAGCAGCTCCAGCAACCCAAGGTAATATCGAAGCAAGTGCAGTTGCAGTTCCGATCCCAGTTACAGTAGCAGCTGCTCCAGTTGTTGTTGCTGCTGCTCCCGTCGCTCCTGCAGTACCTACTGCTCCAGCTGTCCCCGCTGCCGTTGCCGCGCCGGTTGCTGAGGTCCAGCCTAATTTACCGCCTACCCATTTCAATGCAGGCCATATTGCTTTACTGCCTACCCATTTCAGAGCTTTAAACCCACCTAATTTCTTAAATAACCAAGCGCTAATGCCAAGGTTCAACCATGAAGCCAATGTGGGTTCTTCGCCTCCAGGAAAGACCTTTAGAGCTTCCTTTTGTCCTTCTTTAAACGCCTCCCAGGCTTTATCTGCTATTTTCTGTGCATCAAATGCCTCAAGAAACGCTTCAAGAAATGCAGCCCCCGCTGTAGCTCCTGCTTTAATAAATGGGGATTCATTGGCAAGTTTATCTGGCTCCTGCGCTACTCCTAAAGCTGCCATTAAAAAGCTTCCTATACCACCACCTAGGGTTTTCCCGATCATAGCTGCTTTATCGGTAACAAATTTCTCTCCACTACTATCCCACCAGTCACTAAATTCTGTTTGTATTGTATCCCATACAAATTTCACTTTACCTTTAAAGTCAAGCTGCATGAATTCCTCATTGGAGAAGAAATTTGTATCAAGCCATTTGAATGCCTTCTCTAACCTACCTAATATCCATTCACTGGCTTGGCCCGAGATCTTTTCTAGCCTGTCGCCCCATTTCTCAATAGTTTTTTCGTTCTTATCAAACCAGTCTGTTATTGCTTGTAGCCTTGGCTGTACAGCTTTTCTGATACCCTCACCCCAGCGCCATAATACATTCATCTGGAATGTATCCTTTATGTTGGACCATAGACCTTTCAATGAGCGCGATTGTTTATCCATAAGACCGCCAAAGCGTTTTTCCATACCGCGTAATATCGCATCTATTACTTTCCCAGAGCTAATACCTAGTTTACCTATTTCACCTACCTGCTTTGCTGTTAATCCCAGTTCCTCTTGTAAAATTTGTGCTGCTGGTACTCCTAATTCTTGCAATTGCAATAACTCTTCCGCTTGAATTCGACCTTTAGCCTGCATCTGTCCCAGTGCTCTCACCATTCTCTGGATACCTTCAGAACCTGCGCCAAGGCCTGCAGCAGTATCCCCTATTGTCCTTAACATAGGCAATATTTTCTCTGCGCTAAATCCAAAAGCCATTATTAACTTTNNCTTTTCCATATCTTTTATGAAACTCTGTGCTTTCTCTGCACTTCCCAGCATGGTTTCAAAAGCTATACGAGTCTGTTCCATCTCGCCAGCTAAATCAAGTGGTTTTATAACGCCGCTGGCAATAGCTCCAGCGGCGCCAACACCAACACCAAGCATAGTCAAGGGCGATGTTATAACACGGCCTATAGTACCGGCAATGTTTCTTACAGCATTAAGCGCGCCGCCAGCAATCTTCACAGTTATACTCCAGGCTTTAGAAGTTAAAGACTTCAATCCTCGTCCTATAGTGCTTATGCTCTTTGTAGCCATATCCCAGATACGTACTTTAGGTCTTGCTGTCATTCTGTCAACATTTTTCATCATACTTTGCGCTTTAGACAGTTGATAGAATAGTTCGCCTTTTAGCTCTGCAACCGGCCCAGTTTTGACGTCGCCCAGATCTGCTACTGCCTTTTTTGCTTTTACTAGTTCATCTATAAGTGGACCTTTCATCTCAGCTACAACTTTTGCATCTTTGCGATTTACAGCATCAATTAGGGCATTTACACGGGTTACAACATTGGTAACCCTATCCTGAGCAGCTATAATCGGGGAGGCGTGGGTAGCATCCAGCTTCTTAACAAGCCGATCAGCTTTCAGTACGCTGGAGGTAAGTTTATCCCGCACCTGCATCATAGGCTCGATTCTTTTGCCGTCCAAGCCTTGCGCTAACTTATTTACCCTATTCATTGATTGCCTGAATTTTTGCTCAAACTTGTTTACCTTCGCTACTGCACCATCATCTCTTACCTCTATTACTATTTCCTCTCTATACAGTTCATTGTCTGCCACCCTTACTCGCCTCCTTCACCTGTTTTTCTTCCATTTCAAGCTGCCACATCATGCTGGCCAGCATAAATTTGCGAGCGCCCTCCGGCTTGTCCCAGAACTCATCGGGCGTTAATCCCGTGCGCTGGAATATATGGTGAATTAGAGCCAGCTTCGGGCGCTCTTTTATTAGTTTTTTATCTCTTCAATCTCCTCAATTCCCTCATTAAAACCGCACAACTCATAGACTATATCAGCCAGCTGGTCCAACTCTCCAGGCAGGAATATGCGTTTCAATACTTCTTCAGGACCGCTCGCTTTATATTTGTTAAGCAGTGCTTCATCTTTGAAGTTTGGTTTTACAGCGCATACTGCAATGAGTGCTAAAACAAAATTCTCACTGTCAAACTCCTTGGTATCAGGTGCTCCTCTCTTGCCTCGCACAGTATACGTGTACTTATTCCTGAGTGTAGCCAACTGTTTTTCCGATATACCCTGCAGTACGACAGGGATGCCTAGTCGTTTTATATAAACCGTTTTCTGTGGGATAGGCGCTTCTTCTGCATTGAGTAATTTTTCAAGTATCTGTTCATCGGTCATATCTTTGTACTTTTCTACGCTCATGCATTACACCTCCACAATTGGATCCAAGAGTTCAGGGTCTTCATCATATACAAACTGCACCTCTTCAGGCACCTGCTCACCAGCCGTCCAGTTGGCCCACTGTATCTGGCTAAACCTGCACGAACGGAAGCGGATCCGTTCATAGCCGTAAGCCTCCGGATCTGCTAGTTTTGATATAATTTCAAACCTAGCGTTCTTGGGCATCTGCAGTATTCTGCTGGTTACCTTTAATCCGCTTATTGTCCCTGTACCTTCAACCGGTCCCGTTTTGTGCTGAGTTCTTGCCTTACCTGCCACGTTGAAGGCAATGAGATTATAGTTGTCGGTTGCTTCAAGATGATTGAAGTTGGCGAACAGCTCGCCGTTGATATAAACCTCACCGTAACTACCTAAGATAGTTCTATCAGGATTAAGATATGCCATAATTCACCCCTCCCTTACCTTACAACAAATGTAGAATAAATTTTCTCCATACTATCTGTGATAGAAGCTTCCCAGTACAGATATACTTCATCGGGAGCTGCTATTGGAGGATTGCCATGATACTGCGGATCCAGCTTCACCACAAAATCAGCCATAATTACATCGTCCGCTGCTAATGTTTCCATATACTGCTTACATGCTGAGATAAGTGCCGCTTTACCGTCATCATTGTTGGTTATCTTGCCTATATAACCGTCCCTTGCTGACTTAAGCAAGTCATCATTTATCGCATCCATAACTCTGATAGCTCTAATCTTCTTCCACTGGTTGTTCTGTCCTTCGCGAAGTGAAGACAGGGTGTTTATCCCCTGTTCAATTATTACCTTTTCACCGTCATTGACTAGTACCAATGATCCAGCCTGCAGAGCTGCTATAACCTCGCTGTTTGTCAATCTCCTAGTAACATCCTCAAACGGTGCTGCGTAGTAAGTGATACTTTCATTTAGTCTCTGTCCAGCAATAAGACCGGCTACATATGGCGCTATTTCTGCACTGGAATAAGATACACCGTTAAACACGGCACCAACAATAACGTTTATTACTGCTTCATGGTTAAACCTTCTGGACCTAGCATTACCTACAGTTGGATTCTTGTCGTCATCTGCAGAACCTCCCATAACCACAAGCACTTTCTTGCCTTCTTCACGTACTCTCTCGACCCATGCCTTAACCGATGCTTGCAAAGCCTCATCGCTTATACCATCCAATGTCAATACATTAAATACAACGCCCTCAAAAGCATCCAGGGCATTGAGGTAGTCATCAACGGTTACTCCTGATATACCAGCATTACCACCGGTAAAAGGTTGGGAAGATACAAATGCCAGGGAACCGCTGCCATCTGCTACCTTGGTTGCTGTTATCCATTTATTGCCCGGGTCATTGTTGATAGCAGTCACTGCATTATCAACCATAGGAGCTCCTTTATCAAAAGTAAATACATACAACAATGTAGTATCCTCATACAGGACTATGTCATACCTGTTGTTATCTATTACGTTATCTCGCACCGTTACCTTGAATGGTCTTATAGTTTCATATTTTGTAGTTAACTTCAATACATCGGTCCCATTCGTATCTTTAAGCGTTATAGACGCCTTTGCCGCAGAAGGGTCCGCTAGCCTGTATGCCAATACTTTTTTAGGAGCACCCATTAATGCAAATTTGATAGCGGTATAAGCTGTTGCTCCGTTTTCGGTATCCGTTCCATATGTTTCAATCAATTCTTTTTCATTAGTGATCTCAACAAACTGGCGTATAGGCCCCCAATTTGCCTTAACTGGCATCGCTACTATACCTGTCTCTTATACACATCTCCGAGCAGTAGCCGCTGCCTGAAAATTGATATAAAATCCAGGTCTTATTTTTGGTTCACTAATTGTCCAGGTTCCGCCTGCCATCATCTATTACCTCCTTTAACAAGTTTTTTGTTCAAAAATTTGTTAATAGCTTCTTTTACTTCTGTTTTGGTCAGTTCTTCTTTTATGTTGTCATGTAAAGCGCCAATTACCACCTCCGGTTTAACTCTAAAAATGGCTTGTGCATTCTCGATCAGCATACTTTTAGGATATCTGCTCTCCCGAGCAACTGCTTTTTTATCGGCCATACAATCACCTCCACTGACCATTTGTTTGTACTTTTTGTATGAGGATACCCGCATCTTCTGTAGGCTTTACTACTCCTCTTAAAGTCAGCCTAATTTGTCCCTGCCTAAAGCCATCCACCTGGAGATCCGAACGTACATTCAGTACTGTCAAGAACCCGCCATCACCAGGTATTTTTATGGCGAGCTGTAATGCTTTTGCCAGTTCTGATACCATTGCATTTTGTTCGCCTAGCGCAATACTAACAACATGACCAACTATATCGACGTATCGCCAACTACTGTGGATATTAAACAATTCATACCTTTCATTTGACATACGCCACATTATAGCAGGCTTCTGGTATCCTAGCGGCCATATCTGTCGGTATACATGCCATTCCGGGTACTTGCTTTCTGTCCAGGTGGCTATAGTTTCAATGAATGGATCTGGTAGTGTATCATCTACTACACTTACTGGTTGTAACGCCAATACCGCAAAGCGCAGTCCCCTTGTGATAGCATCCCAATCCTCGTCCACGTAGTCCTGGCCAATGGTACCAAGGTACTGACATGAAAAAGCCTCACCTGTTTGTTCATCTGTTATAAGCTGTTTATCCAGCGCTGATATAACCTTACCAGCGAGGTCATCCACTTTTTGGAATGTTGTTCTAGCAACATAGGGCCATACTTCAATAATACGCCTGAACCCTGTCCACAAACTATCTCCACTGTCAACGCCCTGCCTTATTACCAGATATGGTTTTGATATATTCGGGCCGGCAGCCTGCGGCTCATAACATCTGCCCTGAATATCCGGTATATCGTGTATAAGTTTTTGCCTTATAGCTGCCCTCATAGTTAATCACTCCAGTACTCATGAATGGTATTGCGTATGCGGCTTATATGGGCATCAAACGTGGGTTTTATTATTGCATAGTTACCACCGTGAGCTATCTCAAGCCATATTCCATACTCAACACCATGGGATAAGTACAATGTAAATTTATTGCCATCTGAATCCACACCTCCGTGAATCCCTTGCCGTGCATGCCCTGTTCTGTCAGTCCATGGTGCATTTTCTTTTGCGTATCCCTCAAGCTGTCCGGCCCAGTTTTGCAGCAGTGCATACGTACCTGCTACCTTGCGGTTTATTACTTCCTGTACACGATCTGCTATCTCGCCCATTTTAACTCACCTTCTCCAAGGCCACTTGGTAGCCTACTAACTCGCCTTTTACTACTTGCGAGTATACGGCCAGCACCTGAAATTTTCCTAAGCCCGGCACTTCAAACTCATCTAACACGTTGGAACCTGCCTTGACATCTGCCTCATAGTCCATCAGCATCCCCCATGTTCTGTCCACCTGTTTAGTGCCGGCTAGAGTGCTAACTTCCTGCGGTACCCATGTTCCATATTGATAAATCCTCACAGTAAAGGGACCTACTTCGCTTTCTACTTCCTCGAAGTAACCTCCCATATCAATTTTTTCTGTGCGGCGAATTGTAATTGTCGTTGGGTTCTGCTGAATAGCCCATTTGGTATGTTGCCGCCGGAGGGATACTAAATCCATTATATCACCTCCGGCGGTTTGAATTTTAGAATCACGCTACCTATGCGGCTGGTGGCCATGTAGCTATAAGTTTCTGCCATCTTCAGTGCATAATTCACCATATCTTGAAGCTTCCGCATATCATAGCGCTCTTGGCCTACAGCATAGCTTTCTATCTGTCCAAGTTCTCGCTGGAACATCCCGGCCTTTATTGTCCACCCTGCAGCAGTGGCTTCGTATATGTTTATTGCGTCAATTAGTAGTTCGTCTATATCCGCATCCGAAAAGCGGGTATCTGTATCACTTCCGCCTTCTGGGATTCTTTCGTCCAGAAGTTTCCGAAGCTTTGTTCTCAGTTCTGTTGTCGGCGTCATTATCCTTCACCGCCTCCGGCCCGTGGTAATACGGACAGTTGTG
>CZCB01002699.1_pt1 | contig 11432 bp, 8 predicted proteins | sample 591991 | NCBI WGS metagenome assembly CZCB01 (sample SAMEA3556809, study PRJEB10932) | anaerobic digester metagenome | reverse complement strand
ATCTCCGCGGCTAAATAATCGGGACCACCGCAAGATCGCTATAATTGACGGTTATGTTGGTTTCACAGGCGGGATAAATTTAGCTGATGAGTACATCAATAAAATTGAAAAGTATGGCCACTGGAAGGATACGGCTATTATGCTCAAAGGAGATGCGGTTTGGAGTTTAACGGTAATGTTTCTTTCCATGTGGGATTATATTCGGGGAATCGATGAGGACTTTAATCAATTTAAAAAATTAATCCCTGAAGAAAGCAAAGATTTTAACGATGGTTATGTGCAACCTTTTGCTGATAACCCTCTGGACGATGAACCTGTGGGGGAAATTGTTTATTTAAACCTGATTAATAAAGCCAGGAAGTATATCTATATAACCACTCCCTATTTAATAATTGATAGTGAAATGGTAACAGCATTAACATCTGCTGCAAAAGCAGGTGTCGACGTGCGAATAATAACACCTTATCGTGCAGACAAATGGTATGTGCACCAGGTAACTCGGTCTCATTACAAGGTTCTAATAGAAAATAAAGTAAAGGTTTATGAGTATACACCTGGTTTTATTCACTCTAAAACTTTTGTAGCAGATGATGAGTATGGTGTTGTAGGTACTATTAACATGGATTACCGAAGTTTATTTTTGCATTTTGAATGTGGTGTCTGGCTTTATAAGAGTAGTAGTGTAAAAAAGATGAAGGAGGACTTTGAACATACCTTAAAAATGTGTCAAGAGATCACTCTAAAAGACTTAAAAAACATAAAATGGTACCAAACCCTGATTGGTACCTTTTTGCGGATTTTTGCTCCTTTGATGTAGCTTTAAGCTTGCTTCATTGCTTTTTTTCTTCTTGTTCTTCAAAAGGTTCCAGGTGGATAATCACCTGGGCCTTTTCGTTTACTTCTTTTTGAATTTTTTCCTGAATATCATGAATTAACTTATGAGATTCCACAACATTTAAGTCTGGTTCAATCATAATATGCATGTCAATAAATAAATTAGTGCTGCTTCCGCGACTCCTGATTTTATGGGTGTCTTTAACCTGCTCGAAGCTTTGGGTGATGCTTTTTATTTGCTCTGTATCCACAACGGCCTTATCCAGGAGAACATCGCTATTGTCCTTATATATTTCGTATGCAGCCTGGATAATGAATACTGCTACAATTAGAGAAACTATAGGGTCAATAATGGGGGAGAACCCTAATTTAATACTAAGAAGAGTAATTAAAACGCCTAAGGAAATAAAAATATCACTTTTCGTATGGGCGGAATCAGAGATCAGGATTTGGCTGTTAAGTTTTCTGCCTTGTTTTGTTTCATAGAAACAAACGAAAATATTTATAAATAATGTAAGGAGTAGGGCTATAAGACTAACAGAGCTTATTTGAGGTACAGTTGGGTTAAAAAATTTAAGGATGGCTTCAATTATTATTTTTCCGGACACCAAAAACAGTATACCGGAAATAAATAAGCCGGCTAGAGTTTCAAATTTTCCGTGGCCATAGGGGTGGTCTTCATCTACAGGCTGGGACGCAAAATGAATGCCGATTAATCCAATTATATTAGAAGATGCGTCGGATAATGAATGGAAACCGTCAGCAGTCATGCTGGTGCTGTTAATTAAATAGCCAAGGGCAATTTTGGTTAAAGAAACAGCAAGATTAGCAAAAAGAATTAGCAATAATACTTGTTGTACTTTTTTAAAGTTTTCCACAGCCATAAAAAACCAACCCTTTACTTAAAAAATCCATGAGGCAATCCTCTGCAAGATGCCCATGGATTTTAGTATCCACTGCTTTAAATTTTTATTCATTTTAATATATGCCGCTAACCTTGTCAATGTTAAAAAAATTAGATATAGATATTATTATATAAATTAGTATTGACCTTAAGTTGACAATATACTACACTTTATCTATATAAATTACAAAAATTTTAACTATTTTTACTCATTTTATCATTAATAGAGAGGTGAGACGCATGGCACTTAGTGTTTTTCGGAAAACACCATGTGGGGAAGCGGAACAAATTGTCCACTATGTGGAAGAGGTATCCAAGGGCAAAGAGATTAGTGCTCCCCAAGTAGAGTATCCTCTACATAAAACTGTATTGTCTCATTTTCAAAGGTTATTGAACAGTGAAAAGACAATGGCTGTTTCTGCACGGCAGATGTTGGATATTGTGAGTTCTTTAAGTAATTTTGATGTAGGCATGTCTCATATTTCTCAGCAACTGACAGATTTCGCTGAAGAAATGAGTACCTTGAGTCAATCTAACCTGGCAATTGTGGAGCAGACAACTGCCAGTATGAATCAAGTAAACGAAACGGTAAAAACAACTTCAGAAACATTAGATAATTTAGCTCAGGAATCAGAGGTGCTTGTGCAAAAAAACGACGAAAGCATTGAATTGCTGAAAGAAGTACAATTGCTTAAAGAAAATGTAGTAAAGGACACTCAGGTTATGAGTGAAAAGATTCAGCAATTAGTAGACTTGGCTACAGAGGTAGGTAAAATAGTTGACAGTGTGCAGGCCATAGCTGAGCAAACAAATCTTTTGGCTTTAAATGCGGCTATAGAAGCGGCACGAGCCGGTGAAAACGGGCGTGGCTTTGCTGTTGTGGCTCAAGAGATTAGAAAGCTGGCTGATGACACTAAAGAAAATCTGGAAGGTATGCGTCAGTTTGTAAATAGGATTCACGGTGCAGCTCAGGAAGGTAAGGACAGTTTGGACAGTACCCTGGAATCTACCGGAGAAATGAGTGAAAAAATAGAACTGGTATCGGCTACTGTGGGCCGTAATGTGGACATGCTTAAAAATGTAATTATAAATGTAGATACTATACATAAATATATGCAGGGTATTAAAAATTCTACTGATGAAATTAATCAAGCCATGGAGGCTTCTAGTAAAGATGCAGAAAGGCTAAGCTATATGACTGAGACTATACATAAGGAAGCCCAAGAAAGTGTTGAATTTGCCGGACAAATTTCCCAAATAGATGACCAGCTTTCTTTAATTGTTAAAGAAATGTTTGATGGCTTAAAAGGTGGAAGACATGCAGTTTCTGAAGAAGAATTGCAGGAGGTTATTCGCAAAGTTAAACAGGCCCATCGTAATTGGATAAAAGGATTAAAACAAATGGTAGAAGAAATGCGTATTTTTCCTCTACAAACCAATTCCCGTAAATGTGCTTTTGGACATTTCTATCAAGCCATAGAAATAGAACAACCTGAGATTAAAGATGAGTGGCAAAAAATTGATATCATTCATAACGAGTTTCATGGTTTGGGCGATAAAGTGATTAATGCGGTTAAACAAAATAATTACACTGCAGCAAACAGGTTATTCGGAGAAGCGGAGAAACTATCCCAGCAAATGCTATCTCTTTTGGACAGGGTTGAAAGCAAAATCAAACAATCTTCCCGAAAAGTAGGTTAATTAAAATCCAAAAATTATAAAGTATTTTCGGTATTGTTATTATATTTTACATATTGCAAAGGAGGATAAAAATCGGTCATTTTGACCGGTTTTTATTTTTTAGGGCATCTTAAGAAATTCTTAAGAATTTTATTGAGGGTTTCATAAGATTTACCTGTTATGCTAACGGTAAAGAAAAACAAAGGATGTGATATAATTTTTACGATTTTATAAATCGAGGTGAAAGTTGTGAATATACTGGTTTGTGATGATGACAAAGAAATCCTAGAAGCAATTTCCATTTATTTGCAAAATGAAGGCTATCATGTATTTAAGGCCAGTAACGGCAAAGAAGCACTGGAAATCGTAGATGAAAAAGAAGTTCATTTAATAATTATGGATATTATGATGCCGGAAATGGACGGTCTAAGGGCTACTTTGAAAATCCGGGAAGAAAAAAATATTCCTATTATTATGCTTTCGGCAAAAGCAGAGGATACGGACAAAATTCTTGGGCTAAATATTGGCGCTGATGACTATGTGACCAAGCCTTTTAATCCTTTAGAATTAATTGCCCGGGTCAAATCACAATTGCGCAGGTATACAACTTTAGGCAGTCTGGAAACCAAAGAAAATGTTTTTAAGACCGGGGGGCTGGTGGTTGATGATGAAAGTAAAATTGTAACTGTTGACGGAGAGGAGGTTAAACTTACTCCTGTTCAATATAAAATACTTAAGCTCTTAACTCAAAATGCCGGCAGGGTTTTTTCAATTGAGGAAATCTATGAAAGGGTTTGGCAGGAGGCCCCCTTTAACCCGGAAAACACAGTAGCCGTCCATATTCGTAAAATAAGAGAAAAGATCGAGATAAATCCTAAAGAACCTAAATATTTGAAGGTGGTGTGGGGAATTGGATACAAAGTTGAAAAACTATAGCCATTCATTGGCAACAAAAATAATTGTTTTTTTGATAGTAATTATTTCCTTTGCCGGTGCCATAACGGTATTTCTAAATCTAGGTGTCAATATTGACGGTGACTTTGAACTTGTTTTTGAGGACAGTTACTTTCAAAGTAGACGGTTTATCAATGACAGTGCGCAAGTAACTGGAAACTTAGTTAGATTAATGGATTATAAAAACGAAGAAAACATCTTAAATGGGGGGACTATTACTGAAGAAGAACTGTCCAGGAAAAAGGAAGAATTATTCTCTATATTTAGAGAAGAATCCAAAAATTATAACCCTAATTTAACTTATGAAGAAAATTATCATGTATTTGAGGAAATTTATGCAGAAAAAATCCAGGAGATGAGAAATGAATTAATCCAAGAGGATCTAAATAACTATAAGTATACTTTGCAAAGATTAGAGGAAATTAAAGGTGTTCTTTATTATGCCAGTGACGGTGTAAATGAAATAAGCAATACTTCTCAGAAGACTAAAGAATATTTTCAATCATTTCCCGTTTATTTTCTTTTAGAAAAAACAAGACAAGGGATATTTCCCGAAGAAATAAAGGCTAGTCGCTATTTTCACTGGCTTAGGTACGACATCAATTCTTTAGAGCCGGAAGAAAGTATGTATATTGCTTTTACCGATGAATTTCTTAATCCCAGAATGGAAAAATGGCAAAGAGATAAAGACATGCTTATAAATGCTTTTTACCAATTAACCGGGTTCATACTTACCTTTTTGGTAAGTTTTGTTTACTTGCTGGTAATAGTAGGCAGGAAATCATTTAAGGATGAAATTGTTCATCTAAACTTTGTGGATAAAATCTATACCGATTTTAATTTGGCAATGTGTTTTGCTCTTATTTGTTTGTGGATTGCTATAATGGTTGAAGTTATTTTCATAAAGGATATATATGAGATTGTTTTCCCGTTAACTTTTTTCATAGGTACTTTAGGGTTAATCCTGGTTCTGTCCTTGGTTAAACATTTTAAAAATAAAACTTTCATTAAGCACTCTTTAATCTATAAAGTACTTTACAAAATTATTAGCTTTATTCGAGATGTTTATAATAGTGGGAGTGTAGGAGTAAAGGCGGTTCTACTGGCAGTTGGCTATCCTTTGTTAGTTGCAGCTACCATCTTTATCTTTCCGATAACTATTGGTCTTGGAGTATGGTTTGCTTGGAAAAAAGCAAAAGAATTTAACATTATTAAGGAAGGGGTAGAGAAGGTCAAAGGAGGGGACATTCACCATACCATAAATCTGCCGGGAGAAGGTGAATTTGCCCAACTTGCGGCTAATATTAACAGCATTACCGACGGATTAAGCAAAGCGGTGGAAAATGAACTGAAAAGTGAAAGGTTAAAGACAGAGCTGATTACAAATGTTTCCCATGACCTGCGCACTCCTTTAACCTCAATTATTACTTATATAGATCTGCTTAAAAATGAACAAGATCCGCAAAAGTCAGCGGAGTATTTAGAGATTTTAGAACAGAAGGCCCAAAGATTAAAGATTTTAACTGATGATTTGTTTGATGCGGCTAAGGCTTCCAGTGGAAATATTCCTTTAAACCTGGATAAAATAGATTTGGTTTCTCTCATTAAACAAGGCTTAGGGGAATTAGACGATAAGGTCCAGGAGTCTCAACTCCAATTTAAGATTAATAATCAACACGAGAAGATGTATGTGACTGCCGACGGGAAATTACTGTGGCGGGCAATTGAAAATCTATTATCTAATATTTTCAAATATGCCTTAAAGGGATCCCGGGTATATATAGACATTATTGATTTAGGTACAGAAATAATGCTCACCCTGAAAAACATTTCTGCTTATGAACTAAACATTTCCCCAGAAGATTTAATGGAACGATTTGTGCGGGGAGATAAATCGCGAAGTACCCAGGGAAGCGGTTTAGGGTTATCCATAGCCAAGAGTTTGGTGGAATTACAAAAAGGAAAATTTATGATCCAAATCGACGGAGATTTATTTAAAGTGATAATAAAATTGTCGAAATAAAGTCTTTTGGGATGATTGGGATATAATTAGGAAGGGAGGTCTCTGACCTCTCTTAACTTTTATTGATGTATTGAATGCTTGTTATGTATTTTTTACAGCAATAATAAGACTAATTATGGTAGAATATTTTTTAAGGTTGAAATTGTTGAGCAAATCTTTAAAGGGTGATTTCTAATGAAATTTTGTATTCTAATGGCCAGTCCCAGGCCTCAGGGTAATACAGCTACAATCCTTGCTTCCTTTAGAGAAGAACTGGAGGAATGGGGAAGTTCAGTAGATTATATTTCATTATATAAGAAAAAAATAAAACCTTGTATTGGTTGCCGGGTATGCCAAAATATTTTTGATGGCTTCGGTTGTCCCCAAAATGATGATATGCAGAGTATTTTTAACCAGGTGTTACAGTCTGATTGTTTGGTTTTAGCCACTCCTATTTATTCCTGGTATTGCACACCACCTTTGAAAGCCGCTTTGGACAGGCTGGTCTTTGGGATGAACAAGTACTATGGTAAAAAGAAAGGTCCTAGTCTTTGGGCAAAGAAAAAATGTGCTCTTATAGTAACTTGTGGCTATAAAGTAGAGTATGGTGCCGACCTGTTTGAACAAGGTATGATCAGGTACTGTAAGCATTCCCAGTTGGATTATCTGGGTATGTTGGCGGTAAGGGATAAAGGGAAAGTCACTGCTGAGGATATTTCCCGGGCAAAAGAATTTGCCCGCAAATTAATACCTCTAACGAGATGCAGGGTACAGGAATAGTAGGTGATTGGAACCTCAGTATAAAGCTAACCCTTCGATAGGACGTTGTCCGGAGCCAAACTGGGTCAGGGACGGCCCATTGAGCAGGGTCAGCTTTTATTCTCTAGCAAGATTAAGATTATTTTGATTCGGAGTTTTTAGCCCAGCGAAAGTAAATATTTTCATGGCTATGACAAGGTTTTTTATTTACTGAGGAGGATACCGGTCTGTAAAAATTGCCATAAATAAAACGGCCATTAGAAAAATGGCCGTTTTTACATTTTAGAGCTTGTTGTTAATTCATTTTCAAAATAAATACTGGTGCTGGGGAGGGCGAACTTTACGCCGTGTTTCTCCATAATTTCCATGATTCTTAAGTTAATGTCTTCTTTAACCTCTAAAAATTTACCCCAGTTGGTAGTATTAGTAAAGAAATACATAAAGATTAGTAAACCGTTATCGCCAAAGGAATCGAGACGGACAAAAATCGTATCTTTATGGATTTCCGGGTCGTTCTCTAACATACTCCTGATGTCCCGGAGACAATCAACTATTCTTTCTCTAGGCGTATTGTACATAATGGGTAACTTAAAAGTAATCCTTCTTTTACCCATTTTACTCCAGTTGGTAATGGATTCATTGGCTAAAGTAGCGTTCGGAATGGTGACCAAGGCATCAGCAAAGGTGCGGATTTTTGTACTGCGGAAGTTAATATCTACTACAGTGCCTTCTACACTGGGAGTCATAATCCAATCACCGATACTAAAAGGTTTATCCGTAATAATTACTAAACCTCCGAAAATATTAGTAAGTGCGTCTTTAGCTGCTAAGGAAACGGCAAGTCCACCCAATCCTAACCCGGCAATAAATCCGTCGATGCGGTAAGCCCATTCTTGAGCAATTATAGTTATAGCCAGGGCGACTAATACAATTTTAATAGTTTTCGTTAAAACGGGTAATAAAATTTTGTCTATTTTGATACCTAGTAACTGTTCTATTTCCCCGTCTAAGTTACGGAAATTATTGGCTAAATTATAAAAACCGGCAGTAAGAAGGATAATAATGACTGTTCGAAAGCATTTTGCTATGAAAAGATTAACTTCTAAACTTAAAGGTAAATAATTGAGGGCTAAGTACAACCCTAAAACCGTAAAAAATATTTCTATGGGTCGGCGAAACCCCATTATCAGAAGATTATCCAGGTTGGATTTTGTTTTTTGGGCAAAAGAAAGCAGGTATTTAAAGATAAGATTAGTAAAGACTTTGCGCAGCAGCCAAAAAAAGGCGAAAATAGCCAAAGCTATTAACAGGTTATAAATAAAGAGGGTATCTATCATGTACAGGTAGTAACGCATAGTTTGAAGAATCTCCATGTTTTTTCCCCCTACTTATTTTTTATGTAATTATAGTATCAGTTTTTAAAATAGAAAAAAAGGTTAAATTACGGCTTTTCTAAAGTTTGAGATTAAAGAACCCTTCATTAGGGGAAAATGTGGAAGACCCCCCAACCGGTTTTAGCATATTATATATTAGATTGTTTAGTTATAAAGGGGGGGTTTCATGTCTTGGGAAAGCGTTCATGTTCATTCAATATTTTTGCCTACAACCGTAGATGATAGGCACCTACATTACCTGCGATCATATACGGAACCAGCAACTGGTGGAATTGACGACCATGTGCATAGATACTATGGGGTAACTACCTACAATTTCGGCCATGTGCATTTATACCGGGGTCAAACCGGACCGGCAAAACCACTGCCCGGAGGAGGGCATTATCATTTATTAGAAGGAGAAACTACTGTTGACCGGGGACATAAACATTCCTATCAGGGTCGAACAGGAAGAAATATTAGGAGATAAGTTTTTTCTATTGGAGCTCTGAAATAGAGTTCCTTTTTATTTAACTAATGAGTCTATTCAAGAATAAAACATAATATTCAAAATATTTCTTATTAACAAAATAATATATAAAAAATATTAAATATAAAAAGCTTTTATTGAAAACATAAAAAGCTTTTATTGAAAACTAATAGGATTTATGTAGGATTTAAAACAATTAATCTAGTATTTATATACCAAGGAATAAATGGTAGTTTAGTACTAAAGAATGATTAAAAAAAAATTAATTATCTAAATAAACAAGGTCGGCCTGACTCATTTTGTTCATAAAAATTATTTGTTTATAAATCTCGACAATTTGCAAAAATTAGATAAAATTTTTAAAATCCTGGAGTTTAAAGTTTTGGTGATGTCTTTTTTCTCTGGGGCTGTTTTTTTTTGATAGATGTTTTTATTTTAATTATTTTTTTATTAAATAAGTGAGGAGGATTGGTTATGTCTAGACTGGAGGAATTTGAAAAAGAGAAAAAGATTACCAGGCGACGTTTTCTAAGCATGTTGACCGGAGCAGGCTTGGTAAGTGGAGTGGCTACTCTTTCTGGCTGCAGTCCTGTGGAGCAGGTGGCCGGAACCGGTTGGCTGCCTCAGCAGTATCAAGTTCCTGGTTCCTGGCCGGTACAGGTAAAAGGACGGGTGGCCATTGACCCGGCTAGTCCTTCATTATCCAGGGATGATGAAAAATGTATTTTATGTGGACAGTGTTTAGAAGTCTGTCAAAATGTTCAGAGTGTATTTGGCTATTTTGAGTTGCCGGTAAAAGATGATTTTATTTGTGTAAATTGTGGTCAGTGTTCTTTATGGTGTCCTACCGGGGCGATTTCGGAGAAAGACGATATCCAGAAAGTAAAAGACGCATTAGATGATCCGGAAAAGGTGGTTATTGTCCAAACAGCGCCAGGCACCAGAGTAGCTTTAGGTGAAGAATTCGGTTTGCCAAAAGGAGCCTGGGTTCAAGGCCAGCAGGTTGCCGCTTTAAGGAAATTAGGTTTTGATAAAGTTTTTGATACCGTGTTTACTGCGGATTTAACCATAATGGAGGAAGGAACTGAGTTAATCCAGAGGATTAGCGGGAAAAGTGATGCACCTCTGCCGCAATTTACATCATGTTGTCCCGGTTGGATTAAGTTTTGTGAGTACTATTACCCTGAACTGCTTCCCAACCTTTCCAGTGCTAAATCACCACAGCAAATGATGGGAGCGATTATTAAGACTTATTTACCTAAGGTTACAAATATAAAACCGGAGAATATTTTCAGTGTTTCGATTATGCCCTGTACAGCTAAAAAATTTGAATGCAGTCGATCGGAATTTAATGCTGCAGGTAAGTACTGGGGGAATGAAGCAATCCGGGATGTGGATGTAGTATTAACTACGCGTGAATTGGCGCGGATGATTAAAGCCCATAATATAGATTTGCCAACTCTACCGGAAGAAGAATATGACGAAGTTTTAGGAGAAGGTTCTGGAGCCGGCTTAATCTTTGGTAATACCGGCGGTGTTATGGAAGCAGCAGTTAGATCGGCTTATTATCTTTTAACAGGTGAAAAGGCACCGGAGGTCGCCTTTAAGTTGGAACCCATTCGGGGGCTGGAAGGAGTCAAAGAAGGTTCTCTTAATATTCCCGGAGTAGGCACAATCAAGGTAGCTGTAGTACATGGTTTGAGTAATGCCCGGCAATTGGCTGAGGCGGTGAAAAGAGGAGAGGCTCCTTATCATTTTATTGAAGTAATGGCTTGTCCCGGTGGGTGTATTTCCGGCGGGGGACAACCCAGGACTTCTGTACCTCCTGCTGATCATGTACGTGAGGAAAGAATAAAAGCCATTTATAACAAAGATGCCTCTTATGTCTTGAGAGAAAGCCATGAAAATAAAGAAGTATTGGCTTTATATGAGAATTTCTTAAAGCATCCCCTTAGTGATTTAGCCCATGAGCTTTTGCATACCAGTTATACGTCACGTAGCGATAAGTTAATCGCTAAAAAGTTGGTTTAAAGGAAGATAAGAGGGAGGTAGGAGCATGAGTAAAGGGGTTTTAGTAGACATAACGAAGTGTATCGGGTGTGGTAGTTGTGCAGTTGCCTGTAAAATGTGGAATAACCTGGGCTATAAGCAAAATGTACCCAATCAGGGAACTCAGGCTTCCTTAGGCAGTGAAAACTGGACTGTGGTTTCCCATAAAAAGGTAGAGATAAACGGAGAAACAGTATGGAGATTTGTTAAACAGCAGTGCTTACACTGTGAAGAGCCTGCCTGTGCCTCGGTCTGTATGTCTAAAGCCATTGTGAAAACAGATAACGGACCGGTACTTTATGATCCTGAATTATGTGTAGGGTGCCGTTATTGTATGATTGCCTGTCCATTTGAAATTCCCAAATACGAATGGGATAAAATTTTGCC
>CZCB01007881.1_pt1 | contig 11462 bp, 9 predicted proteins | sample 591991 | NCBI WGS metagenome assembly CZCB01 (sample SAMEA3556809, study PRJEB10932) | anaerobic digester metagenome | reverse complement strand
CGGCGGCCGCTCCTCGGTCTTGGTGTGGATGACCCAGGACCGGTCGTAGAGGTCAAAGCTGGGCTTCGGGGGCAGCAGATCCATGTGCGCCTGCCAGTAGGATTCGATGGTTCCGACATCGATCCAGTACCCGTGGAAGGGATAGGTGAAGACGGCGGATCCGCTGGCGATCATCCTGGGGATGATATCCTTGCCAAAGTCATGCGAAGAGTCTTTCAGCTGGTGATCCCGCCAGAGCACCTCGTTGAGCACCCGCAGGCTGAACACATACACGCCCATGTTCACGAGATTGGAGGTGGGGTGGGCTGGTTTTTCGGTGAAAGAAACAACACGCCCGTCGGCATCGGCGGTAATGATACCGAAGCGGCTGGCTTCTTCCAGAGGGACGGTGATGGTGCCGATGGTCAGGTCCGCCCTGGTAGCCAGGTGCTGTCGGATCATGGGGGAATAGTCCATCTTGTAGATATGATCGCCGGAGAGGATGACTACCAGATCCGGGTTGCCGCGCTTGATGAAGCGGAAGTTCTGCTGAACTGCGTCTGCAGTGCCCAGGTACCAGTTGGAGCCGCGGGCGCGGTATGGGGAGTAGATGCGCACCCCGCCGGTGAAGTCGCGGTTCAGGTCCCAGGGGCTTCCCGAGCCAATGTGCTCGATCAGCGAGTGCGGGCGGTACTGAGCCAGGATCATGACATCAAACAGGTTGGAGTTGACGCAGTTGGACAGGGCAAAGTCGATGATTCGATATTTACCACCAAAGGGAACTGCGGGCTTTGTTCTTTTGGTTGTCAGTACGCCCAGACGGGTGCCTTCTCCGCCGGCGAGGATTACAACCCTGGTTTTCATGACGCATCCTCCGACATCTGGTGATAAATCTTCGCATACTCAATGGCAGAACGAGTCCAGGAAAAATCCTGCTCCATCCCGTTCTTCTGGATGGCCTGCCAGGCATCAGCGTTCTGATAGGCCTGAAAGGCACGATTAAGGGCTGCTTCCAGCCCCCCGCCGCTCGTATCGGAGAACAGGAACCCGGTACCCGGGCTGCCGGGGCGGCTGTCGCGGATGGAATCGATCAGGCCGCCGGTCGCCCGGGCGACCGGGACGCAGCCATAGCGCATGGCAATCATCTGCGCCAGGCCGCAGGGCTCGTAGCGGGAGGGCATCAGGAGCATATCTCCGCCGGCGTACAGGCGGCGGGATAGCGCAGCATCGAAGCGGATGACCGCCCGGAAGCGGTCCGGGTGTTCGCTTTCCATGGAGCGGGCCGCGCTCTCCAGCAGCGCACTGCCGGTACCCAGGAAGACCGCCTGCCAGGGCAGTTCCAGCGCTTTGCGCAGCCCCTCGATGGCCAGGTCAACCCCTTTCTGATTGTCCATGCGGCCGATGAACACCAGCAGCGGGTCATCGCTGACCGGCAGGCCCAGCTCTTCCTGGAGGGCGGTTTTGTTGGCCCGGCGGAGGTCCAGTGTGTCGATGGAGTAGGGCCGGGGGATACCCGGATCAGTGGCCGGGTCCCATGCGGCAGTGTCAATGCCGTTCAGGATTCCATGAATGTCCTGCTGCCGGGTGGCCAGGAAATCCTGCAGGCCGCAGCCAAACTCGGGGGTCAGGATTTCCCGGGCGTAGGAGGGCGAAACGGCGCTGATTTTGTCGGCGGCCAGCAGCCCGAGGGGGAGGGGGAACGACCGCGCCCAGGCCGGCAGCGACCGGTTCTGGGTTGGCGGTATCCCGTATTCCGCCAGGATTTCCGTCGCGTCACCTCCCAGGTAGGGCAGGTTATGGATGGTGAGCAGGGACCGGGTGTTCTGGAAAAACGGATCGACCAGCCTGTTCTGGCACAGCCTGTAGACGGCGATGGCCGTGTGCCAGTCGTGGGCATGGAGGATGTCCGGCTGCCAGGTAAGCTGGCGGGCCAGTTCCAGCGCGGCCAGAGAGAAGAAGATGTACTTTTCCCCGTTCACCCGGTCGTCAGGGCTGTAGACCGGCAAAGGTTGATCAATAGGCGGCCCGGAGATCAGGTAATACACCTGCCCGCCGGCGTTCACCTTGAAAACCCTGGCCTGCACCGCACCGGAGGCACGCTCCACCAGCAGGTTAGTCACCCATTCCGGCGCGGGCAGGCGCTGCTGGACCTCCCCGTGGAAGGGGATGACCACGCGCACGTCCAGCGGACGTCCGCCGGTGACCTCTGGCGGCAGCTGGCGAAGCGCGGGCGGAAGCGAGCCGGCCACGTCTCCCAGGCCGCCAACCTTGACCAGGGGAGCGGCTTCCGCGGCGAGGAACAGGATTTTCATCGGTTCAGGCGTCATGGATTCTTCTCGTTCAGGCCCACATTTCTTTGATCATTTCCACATAATCCCGCGAGATGGTTTTATCCGGGTCCGCGCCGAGCTGCTCGATCAGCTCCACCACCAGCTGTGACTTTGCTTCCGCGTCTCTCCGGCTCCAGGTGCGGCTCTTGATCTCCAGGAAGTGTCCCAGAGCGGGCTCGTGGACGGTGTCCAGGTTGATGAAGAACTCGGTTTCTTTGTAGTTGATCAGGAAGCGCAGGCGCTCCTTCTCAATTTCCAGCTCGGCGGCGGGCTTGAAGTACTCGCGGTAGAAGCGCAGGCTCTGCTGGGCCGGGGCGAAGTAGCGACTGCGGGACAGCACCACTTCGTGCTGGTAGCGCCGTTCGCGGGTCTGGCCGATCAGGGTCAGCCGGGCGCGCACGTTGTATGGCTCACCGTGTTCGTCGATGAAATGGTCCTCTCGGTAGCGGAGATGATCCTTCTCCGGCTCGGAGAAGGAGAAGTAAGTGTCGTACTGGCGGTAGTGCCGGGTGCGGATGATTTCGATTTCCGGCTGGCGCAGGGCCTGCAGCACCGGCTGGATGCTTTCGATGGGTACCTTAGCCTGTACCTCGAAGCTCTCCTCTTCAAAGGCGCCGCCGAGGGCCAGCAGCTTGGAAAGCAGCGACCCTTCCCGGGCGAGCAGGAAGCGGTCGATTTCCCGGGCGTAATACTCGCTCTCCCTTACCAGTTCATCCTCGTCAAGGGTGAGCAGCTCGCGGTCGCGCATCAGCCAGCGCCCGTTGACCATGGTGTCAGTCACATCGGTGGCTTTGGCGGCGTAGACCAGCTGGGCGTAAATGCCGTCCGGGTCGCGCTGGAAGCGGGGGGAGTTGTGCACGCGGTCGAGGTTCACCAGGATCAGGTCGGCACGCTTTCCCGGTTCGAGCGACCCGGTCAAGTGGCTGATGTGCAGGGCCTGTGCCCCGATGCGTGTAGCCATTGCGAGCGTAGTCCGGGCGGGCAGCGTGGTCGGGTCACCACTGGCGACTTTGGCCAGGAACGAGGTCAGGCGGATTTCCTCGAACATATCCAGGTCGTTGTTGGAGGCCGGTCCGTCGGTGCCGATGCCGACATTCAGCCCCATTTCCAGCATGCGCCGGACAGGAGCGATGCCGGAAGCCAGCTTCATGTTCGACGAGGGGTTGTGCGCGACGCCGACGTTGTGCCGGTGGAGGGTGCGGATTTCGCCTTCATCGATCCAGACACAGTGGGCGGCGATCATCTTGGTGTCCAGCAGCTTGAACTTTTTCACATAGGGCACCACAGGCATGCCTTCCTGCTGGCGCATATTCTCCACTTCGTATTCAGTCTCGGAGATGTGGGTGTGCAGGGGCACATCATATTCCATCGCCAGGTTGGCGGTGGCTTCCAGAATCTCACCGGTGGTGGTGTACGGCGCATGTGGGGCCACGGCCGGGATGATCAGGGGATGGTTTTTCCAGCGCTCGATGAACTGGCGGGTGTATTCGAGGGATTCTTCGTAGGAGGCCGCGTCCGGGGTGGGAAATTTGATCACCGATTCGGCACATATGGCGCGCATGCCTGCTTCGGCGGTCGCCCGGGCGACGTCTTCCTCGAAATAGTACATGTCTGCAAACAGAGTGATGCCGCTGCGGATCATTTCCGCGCAGGCCAGTTTTGTCCCCAGCTGGACAAATTCCGGGGAGACAAACTCACGTTCGACCGGCATCATGTAGCCAAGGAGCCAGACGTCCAGGCGCAGGTCGTCGGCCAGCCCGCGAAGCAGGGTCATGGGCACATGCGTATGGGCGTTGACCAGACCCGGCATGAGCACCTTGCCCCCGGCGTCCACGGTGTCCGCCGCCTGATAGCGGGCCAGGACTTCATCCGCCGGGCCAACGGCCACAATGGTATCAGAGCGGACGGCCACCGCTCCAGGTTCATAGATGTGATACTCCTCGTCCATCGTCAGAACGATGGCGTTGGTGATAATCAGGTCAACGGTCTCCATAACGATTTTCTATCCCCTTTCTTTCGTTACTCGCTCCCTCATCGATCGCCGGATGAAATCCATGGTGGTGTTGGCGGCCCAGAGTATGCTGTTCTCGGGCGGTCCGCCGTAGGTTCGTTCGGCTTCGTAAGTGCGTTCGAGAGTGACCAGTGCCAGCGTGAGCCTGTGCTGGCGGCCGGTCCGTTCAAGATGGGCGCTCAGGGCAAGCTCCGCCTGGTAGAACTCACGCAGTTCCCGGGCGGCGCGGAGAGTCTGGTCCGAACTGCCATCCTCCTGAGCGGCGGAGTAGGTTGGTTTCAGCAGTTGGATCAAAATCCCGTCGAAACCGGATTCCACCAGAGCCCAGGGCTGTTTCTGCAGCACAGGCAGGACGACGGATTCCAGCGTTTCATCATTTGCGCCGAAGTATGCGTCGCCCACCCGCTCCAGGATCTCGGCGACGACAGCCGAGATCATTTGTTCCGTTTCTTCCCGGCTGGATCCCTTGGCGGTGACGCGGATGTCCACCTGCCCGGGGTGCGCCAGCAGGCCGACGGTGGGGTTGGCGTTCGTTTCCAGATCGCTAACCCACTCATCCACCTGAGATTCGCCCACGCCGGCGGTGTGAATTACATAGGCCTGGATGATGCTCTGCAGCTGGAAGCGCTCTTTGAGGTAAGGCAGCACAGGCGACTGGAACAGGTACTCCATCTCCCGGGGAACCCCGGGCAGGCTGATGATCACGTTTAGGCTGGTGTCAACGATGAAACCGGGGGCAGTCCCCACAGGGTTCTCAATGGCGGCAGCTCCGGCCGGGATGTACGCCTGGCGGCGGTTGTTTTCCGTGGCTCTGCGCCCGTAGCGGGAAAACCGTTCCTGTATCTGATCCCATAGCTCCGGCCGGTATTCGACCTCCACGCCGACCGCCCGGGCAACCGCCTGCCGGGTGGGGTCGTCAACAGTGGGGCCTAGCCCGCCGGTGGTGAGGATGATGTCAGACCGATGCATGGCTTCCTGAATGGCCTGGGCGATGCGGTGTTCGTTGTCCCCGATGATGGTGGTGCGGTAGAGGTCGATGCCCGCGTCCCGCAGCTGGCGTGCCAGGTACCGGGTGTTGGTATCCTGTATTTCACCCAGTAACAGTTCTGTACCTATAGCGATGATTTCGGCGGTTGGCATTGTGCCTCCAAGTGGTGTTATCATCCATTATACGGGTGTTAACCGATTGGTGTACCTCTGGAATTACCCGGGAATAGGGTGGAAGGTCTCTGCAGCCCTCCAGTATAATCCCGTGAAGATGACTGGAAAGGTTGGGAAGTCGAGCCGCATGAACGATCAGAACTTGTCGGTTGGCCGGTGGGGAGAAGCGGTCGCGGAGGAGTACCTGCAGCGTCAGGGATACCTGACGGTCGCCAGGAATGTGCGCACCCCGTACGGCGAACTGGACCTCATCATGCAGAAGGATGATGAGGTAATCATCGTCGAGGTGAAGACTCGCACCAGCCGGCACATGGGTTTACCGGAGAGTTCGATGACACCGGGTAAAACGGCCCATCTGATCGATGCGGCCGAACATTATATCCAGGAGCATCCGCTGAGTCAGGGGACCTGGCGCATTGACGTGGTGGCGGTGGTCGGTCGGCCAGGCTGCGACCGGCCGCAGATCGAGTGGTTCCGTGATGCTGTGGCCTGAGATTCCCAATCCCCTGGTGGTGATGGTCGGCCCGACGGCAGTCGGGAAGACGGAAACCGCCCTGAAGCTGGCGGAGGCAGCAGGCGGCGAGATTATCTCCGCCGATTCACGCTACCTGTACCGCGGTATGAACATCGGCACGGCCAAGCCTTCACGCGAGGAGATGGAGCGGGTTCCCCACCACCTCGTGGATGTGGCTGACCCGGATGAAACCTGGAGCCTGGCGGTCTTCAAGCAGGCGGCACAGTCCGCCATCCGGGAGGTGCAGCAGCGCGGCCGGCTGCCGGTTCTGGTCGGAGGCACCGGCCAATACGTACGGGCGATCGTGGAAGACTGGGAAATCCCGCAGCAGGAACCGGATTATCGCCTGCGCGATGTGCTGGAAAAATGGGGCCGGGAAATCGGCCCGCAGGAGCTGCACCGCCGGCTGGCAGGTGTGGACCCGGCAGCGGCTGAACGCATCGACCCGGGCAACCTGCGCCGGACGGTGCGCGCGTTGGAAGTGATGCTGCTCACCGGAAGACGGTTTTCAGAGCAGCGCACCCAGGCCGGGTCGCCCTACAGCCTGCTGATGATCGGGCTGAAGCGTCCCAGGCCTGAGCTCTATGAGCGCATAGACCGTCGGATTGAAGCGATGCTGGAGGGCGGGCTGGTGGAGGAGGTCAAAAGCCTGCTTGACCAGGGCTGCTCACCCGACCTGCCGGCCTTTTCCTCCATCGGATACCGGGAAATGGCTGCTTACCTCCAGGGGAAGATGTCGCTGGAGGAGGCGGTGGTGCAGATGAAGCGGCTGACGCGCCAGTTTGTGCGCCGACAGGCCAACTGGTTCAAAGAGACCGATCCCACCATCCACTGGTTTGACGCCGGTCAGGTGACCGTCGAGCAGCTGCTTGATTTGCTGGCTGACCCGGCAGCCTGGCGCCCCCCGGAGCAAACCGAAGCACCGCAGACGGATGCTTCTTGATTAAAAAAGCGGGCCGTGGATTTCACGGCCCGCTGATTGTGAGGATCAGGATTAGTTGGTCGAGGGGACCAGAACCGGAACGGCGTTGGTCTTCTTGTAGGGCGGCGGGAAGATCTGGTTGAACTCGTCGTGCGAGATGGTCTCCACCTCGAGCAGGCGCTCGGCAACCGCGTCCAGCCGGTCGCGGTAGGTGATGAGAATGCTCTTCGCCTTCTCGTAGGCCTCGTTGACCAGCCGGCGGACTTCCATGTCAATCTTCTCGGCCACCGCTTCGGAGTAATCCCGCTGCTCGGAGATCTCGCGGCCCAGGAAGATCAGCTCTTCCTTCTGGCCGTAGACCATCGGGCCAAGCTCGGGGCTCATGCCCAGCCGGGTGACCATGGTCCTGGCCAGCTGGGTGACGCGCTCGATGTCGTTCCCAGCGCCGGAGGTGATATCGTCGAACACAATTTCCTCCGCCGCGCGGCCGCCCAGCAGGCCGATCATATCGGCCATTAGCTTCTTGCGAGCCATCAGCGTGCGGTCCTCAGCCGGCAGCGACAGGGTGTAGCCGGCCGCCATGCCGCGGGCGATGATGGACACCTTCTGCACGGGGTCGGCTTCCGGAATGGCCTGCATGACCACCGCGTGACCGGCCTCGTGGTAAGCCACGATGCGCTTCTCGTCGTCGCTGATCAGGCGGCTCTTGCGCTCCGGACCAGCGATCACGCGCTCGATTGACTCTTCAAATTCGGACTGGCCGATGACCTTCCTGTTGCGCCGCGCAGCCAGGATGGCGGCTTCGTTCACCAGGTTTTCCAGGTCAGCGCCAACGAAACCGGGTGTGGCCCGGGCCAGCGCGCTCAGATCGATGTCGGCAGCCAGCGGTTTCCCGCGCACGTGCACCTTGAGGATGGCCTCACGGCCGCGGACATCCGGCCGATCGAGCATCACACGCCGGTCGAAGCGGCCGGGGCGCAGCAGGGCAGGGTCGAGGATGTCGGGCCGGTTGGTGGCCGCCATGATGATGATGTTGGTGTCGGTGTCGAAACCGTCCATTTCCACCAGCATCTGGTTCAGGGTCTGCTCGCGCTCGTCATGGCTGCCGCCCAGACCGGCACCGCGCTGGCGGCCGACCGCGTCGATTTCATCCACGAAGATGATGCAGGGCGAGTGCCGCTTGGCCTGATCAAACAGGTCACGCACGCGGCTGGCGCCGACACCGACGAACATTTCCACAAACTCAGAGCCGGAGATGGAGAAGAACGGCACACCGGCCTCGCCGGAAACCGCCTTGGCCATCAGCGTTTTGCCGGTGCCGGGAGGGCCGACCAGCAGCACGCCCTTGGGAATGCGGGCGCCCAGAGCGATGAACTTCTGCGGCTCGCGCAGGAACTCCACCACCTCTTTCAGCTCTTCCTTGGCTTCTTCCACGCCGGCCACGTCCTGGAAGGTCACCGTGGGGTGATCCCCGGAGAACATGCGGGCGCGCGATTTGCCGAAGGACATGGCGGCGCTGTTGCTCCCCTGGGCCTGGCGGAAGATGAAGAAGAAAGCGCCCAGCAGGATGATAAACGGCAGGATGTAACCGAGCGCGGTCAGTATGCCCAGCCAGGCGCTCGGAGCGTTCACGGCGATTTCGATATTCTCAGGAGAAAGGCGCTCCGGTGACACGCCCAGGGCGATTAACTGTTCGACCAGCGTGGCGCCGGTTTCTTTATTGGAAGTCGCCTGGTTGGACGCCGGCAGCTGGGATGTTCCCTGCTGGCCACGTTTGTAAGTGATGGTCAGCCGGTTTTCATCCACTTCTATCCGGGCGACCTGACCAGCCTCCACCTGGGCGGCCAGCTGGTTTAGGCTGACATCCTGTGAGGCACCTCCCCGCGTCGAGTTATACACCACCATGGCAATGATGGCGATAAACAGGAGCAGGTAGATGGCATAGGATTGGTTACGTGAGTTCACGAATACCTCCGGTATTGTTATTCCAAACCCCCATCAGGGGAGCAAAAGTGCAGAATAATTTTAAGAAATTATACCAACCTAACCATTAACCCGCCATCAATTTCTGCCTTGTTTTATCGGAATTAATAAAACTCATATACGGGTATGTTGACCCCGGCGGTTGTGTTAAATTGATCAGATATCGACATTCCCCCTGATATCTCAGGACAAAAGGGTCAGGGCAGGGCGGCGGTGAGCTGCTGCAGATGGGTGCGGTCGTGCGTGGCGATGAAGCCGACCAGCTCCTGCAGGGTGGTGGGGCCGAATATGGTGTGCCTGGCGGGCCGGGACCAGTCCTCCGCGGGCAGCGCTTCGAGCATGCGGATCATGCTCACGCGCACACGGATGAACTCCGCCAGCGCCTGGCAGCCGTCCTGGAGGGCGTACTGGCGCTCTTCCGCCCAGGCATCGGTGTTGATGCCGGACAGCAGCGGGTTCTCCTCCTGCAGGACGCGCTGCAGGCGGGGCAGGTTGACGTCGCAGTCGGCGTCGCGCAGGTGGCAGATGATCTCGGTGGCGGACCACTCGCCGGGCTTCGGCCGGGCGGTCCAGTCCGATTCGCTGCGGCTGCGCATCAGGCTGTCGATCGCGGCCGGCGTCGAGCGCAGGATGGCCAGCGATGCTTCCGGCCGGTCGGACAGCGGCAGCGGCCGGTTCCCGGCCAGTCCGTCCATCCAGGGGACAGCCTTCGCCAGGGTTCCAGCACTTGAGCGCGGGTGCGCGCTTTCCGGCAGGGAAGCATCCGGATCCCCGGTCACCCAGTAGACGGGCAGGCCGAGCGTCGAGGCTGGCAGGATGTCATCGTTCAGGTCGTTGCCGATCATCACAGCGGGCTGGTTGGGCCAGCCCAGCTGGCCCAGAATCTCGGCATAGTAGGCCGGGCCGGGCTTGGAGAAATGGAACTGGCGGTAATTGCCCACCAGCCGGTAGGGGTAGGTTTCCTTCGGCACGCCCGCCCACTCGAGCCGGTGCTCCACCGCGCGGAGCGGGAAGAGCGGGTTGGTGGCGATCACTATGTCGTAACCGCAGTCAGCAGCGTGCCGGATCAGATCGACCGCCGCCGGAATGGGCTGAGTGACGCTGCGCAGCTTCGGGAACTCCTCTTCGTAGAAGCGGGTGATGACCTCCTGCAGGGCGGCCTTGTCCAGCCCCAGGCCCGGGTAAAAGGCGGCGTCGAAAGCCGCTTCCAGCGTCCGCGCGGGGGAGGTGTTGGCGACCATGGCCCGGGTGCCGGCCAGCAGGGCGGGCAGCATTTCATCAGACGCAGCGAACTGACCCAGCTGCCGGCTCAGGGCGTGAAAATAAGCCGGCAGGAAGGTGTCCATATTATTGCCGAGCAGGGTATCGTCCAGATCCAGCAGCAGGGTCAGTTTCATTTGCTGTTCTTGATAAAGATTTCGGGCAGGGTGTGGCACTCACCGCAGCCGATGTGCGGCTCGCTGACGTCCTGGCGGACTTTCCGGCAGTAGGCGCTGACCTGCACCCGGCGCATGAACCCCAGGAACCCGCGGGTCACCTGCGGGCGCAGCTCCATGTTGGGGCAGGCGTTGGCCAGAAGGATCCCGGGAACGGGGCAGGTTTTGCACAGGTCCGGCGTCCAGTGGTGGGGCTTTGGCGCGCTGCCAATCAGGCGGCATTCTTCATGCTTGCGCCCGCGGCGGTAGTCACCGTAGAAATACTGGCATTCGACGCCGTATGGTGTGCGCATTTCAAGGTCCCTTTCCAGGGTTTAGCCGGTCCCCGGCGGGGCAGGAGCCGGTGATTTTCTGTTTGGATGCAGCTGGTGCAAGGAAGTGGCGTGTCCGCGGGGCTTACTATTTTACCCGGGTGACGTACTCGCCGGTGCGGGTGTCCACGCGGATGATGTCGCCCATATTGACGAACTGCGGGGTCTCGACCACAGCGCCGGTGGAGACGGTGACGCGCTTGGTCACGCCGGTGGCGGTGTCGCCGCGGACGGCGGTCTCAGCCTGGATGACTTCCAGGTCGACCGTGGTGGGCAGTTCGATGTCCAGCGCTTCGGTGCCGTAGAAGGTCAGCTTGACCTCCATGTTTTCGGTCAGGAAGAGGGCGTACTCGCCGATGATGTCCTTCGAGATGGGGTACTGCTCGAAGGTCTGGTTGTCCATGAAGTAGTAGAGCTCGCCGTCGTTGTACAGGTACTGGGCGTTGTGGTAATCCAGCCGGGCCTCCTGAACGCGGTCACCTGAGGTGAAGGTCTTTTCAATCGTGGAACCGGTGCGCAGGTTGCGGGCTTTGATGCGAATGGTGGCGTTGCCACGCCCGGGCTTGTGGTGAGAGTATTCCAGGACTTTGAAGAGACTGTTATCCAGCTCAAAGGTGACGCCTTTGCGGAGGTCGTTTACGTCGATCATGCAGTCAAACCTTTCTTTTGAATCAGTTGAGAACAAACAGGGTACATTATAGCGCGAGAAGAGGAGGCTGGCAAGCAGGCGGTGGTTGACCCATCCCCCCCGTCCCCCCTTCCCTTTAGGGAGGGGGGGAGAAGAGTACCGTGGAGGAAGGCGAGGGGTTTACCCA
>CZCB01005879.1_pt1 | contig 11465 bp, 9 predicted proteins | sample 591991 | NCBI WGS metagenome assembly CZCB01 (sample SAMEA3556809, study PRJEB10932) | anaerobic digester metagenome | reverse complement strand
ACGTAGTGTTGTTTGAGTGGTGTGAGGTTCGCATTAAAACCTAAAGTGTCTTGACACTATCATTTGGCAGCAAAGCCATTGCATACCGGGACAAATACTGGTAAGATATAAGCAGCAGCTCATCCCCGTAGGGTTGCTGTTCGACCGGGCTGACCTTAATTCTGCAGAAGGTCGGCCCTTTGTATTTAGGGGAGTTCTGTGATATCGTAAATTTCTCCTGTTTTCAGACTGCGCAAGCCTTCCGGCGTCTGCAGAACAATTGTCCCTGCAAGGTAGTTGATTGCTTTTATTGTTCCGGTGGCAGCGGCCGGTTTCCCGCCTGAACAAAGGGATATCCGCAGAACAGTGCCGCTTTGCAGTGACAATTCGATTAAGCGTTGCAATTCAAGGCCGTTTTTTATCCGCTGTACCTTGTCGCAGGCGTGCCGGGTTTCCAGGGCGGTTTGCCGGAATTCAGGCAGGATAACACGGCCGGCCGGGAAACGGAAGTTTTTCATTTTTAGCCCTCCGGTCCGAACATATGTTAGCTTTTAGTATAGCGTGTTTTGCCGCCGGAGTAAAGAGGCAGATAATACCAGCCTGCACAATAAGGCCGGAATATAAAGAATCCTTAATTAACAGTTAAAGTTCCTTAATATTTCCCCCTCTGAATTAAGAATAGGCGGTTTGCCCCTGGGCTTCATGCGGAATATAATTATGTAAAGTAAACATAATTTAATCTTAACAGGAGAGGGGTAAACAGCTTGAGAAGAGTTCTTACGGGGATCTTAACAGTTTTTATAGTACTGTTGCTGGCCGGACAGGCCTTGGCTGCGAGTTACACCGTACAGCCGGGAGATTCGCTGTGGAAGATTGCGCAGCGGTACGGGACCACTGTGGCAACCCTGGCGCAGCTGAATAACCTGGCAGATGCCAATTACATCGAAGCGGGACAAATACTGGATATTCCGCTGCATAAGGTAAAGGCCGGGGAAACGCTGTGGCTGATTTCCCGCTGCTATGGCATTACAGTGGCGGCACTGGCAGAAGCAAACAGAATAAGCAATGTGGACTATATCGAAGAAGGCCGGATGCTTGTTATCCCAAAGGCAGCTCCAGCTGTTTCACGCGGCGGCCGGTCGTCTGTTTCCGCGGCAGAACTGGACCTTTTGGCGCGGCTGGTGGAGGCGGAAGCGGGCGGAGAACCTTACCGGGGTCAGGTGGCCGTTGCTGCCTCAGTACTTAACAGGGTAAAAAGCCCCCTGTATCCCAACAGTATTACTGCGGTTATCTACCAGGTGGTAAACGGCTACTATCAATACAGTCCGGTATTGGACGGGCGCATTAATATTGCCGCCGGGGAAAGCGCATACAGGGCGGCCCTGGAGGCTCTAAACGGGGCGGACCCGTCTCTTGGGGCAACAGGCTTTTATAACCCGCGCAAAACAACAAACCAGTGGGTACGCTCACAGCCGGTAACGGTAGTAATCGGCAACCATGTTTTCTTCCGCTAAGGTAAAAGATACTATTGCCTCTGAAACCGGCAGAAAATAAGAAAAGGCATCAATGCAAAAAGTGCTTGATGCCTTTTTATATACGGTTTTTCTGCCGCCTTGGCAGTTGAGGCCCGGGTATAAAAATGGTGTGCCCGCCGGGAGTCGAACCCAGACTTCAGGCTCCGGAGGCCTGCGTGATATCCCTTTCACCACGGGCACAGTGCATTAATCATCATAGCAAAGCGGGGGGGAAAAGTCAAGATCGAACAGTGTCCAGGGCAGGATACGCGGAGGGTGGCTGTAAAAAGTCATTTTCTTTTTCAAAGTGGGATGGCGCAGGGTGATGGTATGCGCCCAGAGGGCAAGCTGCTCTCCCGGCCGGTTAACTGCTTTGCCGTAACGCTGATCGCCGTATAAAGGGTGCCCGCAGGCGGCAAACTGGACACGCACCTGGTGTGCTCTGCCCGTGTGGAGTTGAACATGCACCAGAGTTAGATTGGACGTATTTGCCAGCACCTGATAAGTCAGCTTTGCAGCCTTTGCCTGCTTGTTTTGTTTATCAACGACTGTTACACGATTGGTCTTTCTGTCTTTTACCAAGTAGTGCTGCAACGCAGCTCTTGCTTCTGGCAGCAGGCCGCGTACAACGGCCAGATAGCAGCGTACCAGGCTCCGGTCCTTAATTTGAGCTGAAAGTCTGGCTGCCGCCTTTGAGGTTTTGGCAAAGACAATTACTCCTCCCGCCGGCCGGTCCAGGCGATGAACGAGTCCCAGGTATACATTGCCAGGCTTGTTGTATTTTTCTTTCAAGCTTTGCTTCAACAAGCTTAAAAGGTCCCGGTCACCCGTTAGGTCGCCCTGGGAAAGCATATTGAACGGCTTTTCCACCACCAGTAAGTGATTGTCTTCATATAAAACGGGTATGTTAACAGACATTGGCAGCCTCAATTCTCCGGATTCCGGTTTTTTAATATCACCTATCCTTACTTTACTTCCGGCCGCAATTTTTATCAAGGGAAAAACTATGTTATGGATAACGGGCAGGCATGGAAAAAATGGTCTTGCCCGTTTATTGGGAAAAGAAGAGGACATACTATAGAGAAAAACGGGTTTTTTTATGACAGCAGAAAAGCAAAAGATACTAATGATAATCCGGCCTGCCGAAGGCGGCATGGTGAGCCACTTGCAAGCGCTGATCAACAACCTGGCGGGGGATTTCGCCATTACCCTTGCCTGTCCGGAAAAACAGGCTGCAAAATATTCCGCTTTGCCGTGTGAAATTTTGAGCCTGCCTCTTGCAGGCAATCTGCGGCCGGTTTGGGATGCAGCGGTTTTTTGCCGGCTGTACCGCTTGTTAAAGAAAAATGATTTCTCCCTGATCCATGCCCACGGTTTTAAGGCAGGCCTTTTGGCAAGGCCGCTATCCCGCATATTTAAAATTCCCTGCCTGCTGACAGTACACGGTGATTTTCTCAGGGCAAAATTAAGCAGGCTGCCCGGAGCCTACATGCAGGCTGAAAGATGTCTGTCCCGCTGGACGGCGGGTTATGTTGCGGTATCCGGCTGGCTGGCCGGCGAACTGTACGGTATGCTAGGTGCGGGAAAAAGCAAAATCCGCGTAATACCGAACGGTATTGAAACCGCAGGCTTTTACCGGGAGAAAGGCTGCCGGAAGAGTGACAGCTTCCTTGTGGGAACGGCAGCCCGCCTTGTGCCGGAGAAAGGCCTGGATGTTTTTTTAAAGGCCGCTTCCTGCCTGAAACCCCGTTTCCCGGGGATTAGTTTTGTTATTGCCGGGGACGGACCGCTGCGCCTTCCTTTGGAAGAGATGTCGCGTCAATTGGGAGTGCAGGACAGAGTTGTATTTCTGGGACATTGCGAGCGGATACCGGAGTTTTTGGCCGGGCTGGATGTCTTTGTGATGCCGTCGCGCAGCGAGGGGCAGGGGATTGCCGTGCTGGAAGCAATGGCAGCCGGCTGCCCCGTTGTGGCGAGCAGCGCGGGCGGTCTGCGGGAGCTGATCCGTCATGGGGAAAACGGGCTGCTTTTTCCTGTCGGAGATGCACAGGCTCTGGCTGACTGTATTGCAAGCTGCCTGCAAAACCCGGAATACGCCGCTGTGCTTGCAGCCGGGGCACGCCGGGAAGTGGCAAAAAGAAGCAGCAGGCAGACGGCGGAAGAGACAAAAAAAGCATACTATAGTATTCTGGAAGGGAGAGGCAGGCTGTGAAAAAATTATTTTTTTTACTTCTCTTGATTTTTTGTTTGGTGCCCTGCAGGACGACGGCAGCAGCGGGGAAGGTTGTTATTGTTTCCCTGGCCTGTGTTGACCCGGAACAATTGCTGGCGGACAAAAACATGGCGGGCTGGACCCGGCAAAGCTCCGTCTGCCTGTTGAACACCGGCACGGCCGGAAGCACCGTTGCCAGGAACATTTATGCTACCATCGGCGCGGGTTCGCGGGCGCTTGGGACTGAAGGCAGCAGTCTGGCGTACAAGCGGCAGGAGCTGTACAACGGGTCAACGGCTGCCGTGGTCTTTCAGCGGCACCAGGGGAAGCTGCCGCAGGGGGAAATACTGCACCTGGGGATGGCCCAGGTAATTGCCGCCAATCAAACGCTGCAGCACCCGGTTCGTCCGGGGCTGCTGGGAGATTTGCTGCGGGAAAACGGCAAAAAGAAGGCTTTAATCGGCAATGCCGACGGCAGGCAGGCCAACAGGGAAGCGGCGCTCATCATTGCCGGCAGCCGGGGAGAGATTGATTACGGGGATGTCACTTGGGAAGTACTCTTGCGGGATGAAATGTTTCCCTACGGTGTTCGCCTGGATAAGGAACGGGTGTGGGAGGTAATCCGGGAAGTTTTCCCTCAAACAGATGTTTTGCTGGTTGACTGGGGAGATACGCTGCGTTTAAATGAATACCGTTCCTACCTGCGGGAGGATGTAGCCCGGGAGATTGAACGGGAAATCTTTGCCGATCTTTTCTGGCTGCTGCAACAGATCGAATCTCTCCTGAATGCTGAAGATCTGCTGCTGTTGCTTGCCGCTGTGCCGCCTGCCGGTGCCAAAGGAGAGGATACCCTGGGTTTTGCTGCCCTTTCCGGCGGCAGTTTTACGGCCGGAACACTCTTAACATCGGCTACAACAAAGCGGCCGGGGCTGGCTGCTGTAACTGACATTGCCCCGTTGATACTGGCACAGACGGGTATTGAGCAACCGGCGGAAATGATCGGCCGCAGGCTTGTTCAGGCGGGGGAAGGGGGTATTGCGGAACTGTTGCAAATGCGCAAATCAATCGGCCGTATCTGGCGTTTAAGGCCGGTTTTGTTGAAAGCCTATGTATTTTTCCAGATAATAATCGTACTTGCAGCCCTGCTCAATTTTTCCCTGCTGCTTTTCCCGCACCGCCTGTTCATACCGTTATTGTTCGGCCTGCTTGTCATACCGCTGTTACTCTTGTATTTGCCCCTTAACCGTCTGCCGCAGGCGGCAGGTTTTGTCCTTACTCTGGCCGCGGCCGCTGCCATGACATATTTGCTGCTGAAAATCCTGCCGGAAACGCCGCAAAGATTGGCTGCCATAGCTTTTGCCACCGCTTTTTCCCTTACGGGAGATATCCTCTGTGACGCCCGGCTGATGAAAATATCGGTGTTTGGCTATGACCCCGTTGCCGGTGCCCGCTACTATGGGCTGGGCAATGAATATATGGGGATACTGGTGGGGTGTGCCGTCCTGGCGGCGGCGGCTTCTCTTACCCTCTGGCCCCGCTTGCGCCGCCGGCTGCTTGTGGCGGCAGCAATTATTTTTGTTTTCCTCATTCTCCTGATTATATCACCGCGGGGAGGGGCCAATTTCGGGGGGAGCCTGACAGCTACGGTTGCCTTTGTTGTCACAATGACGGCCTTAACGGGATTTAAGCTCAACAGGAAGAGCATCTGCCTGCTATTGGCTGTCCTTATTGCCCTGGCTTTGGCTGCCGTGTTAATGAACAGCCTAATTCCCGGGGATGAACAGTCACACCTGGGACGGACGCTTGTCCTGCTGAAGGAAGAAGGCCTGCAGGTTCTGTGGGATATTATTGCCCGCAAAGCTGCAATGAACGTGAGGTTGATGCGCTATTCGCACTGGAGCCGTGCCTTTCTGGCTTTTTTAGCGGTGCTTGCCGTCCTTTTTTTCCGGCCGCGCGGCATATTAAAGGACCTCCGGAAAAAGAATCCTGCTTTGTTTTTTGGTTTCCTAGGCATTATTGCCGGCAGCATTACTGCCCTGCTGGTTAACGATTCCGGAGTGGTAGCTGCCGCCACCACTCTTTTATACGCCGGTGTTCCCATAGTTATACTGGTTGCCGGGATGCTTGACGCAGGCAGTGAAACGGGCAGGGAAAAACTATAAATAATTGGTACGCTATAACGTAAAATACTAAAGGCGGCAGGAATATATTGTCTGAAGTTGAATTAGAAATATCGTTGCCTTGGGGGTTTGACCATTTCAGAAGACAAAGGGGGAACAAACTTGACCGGATTTGTACGAAAAAGCCTGGAAAACGGCATTGATGTTTATATTCACCCGACAAAGAAGTATAAAACCGTTTTACTGCAGCTTTTTTTCCACTGTCACCTGAATGAAGATGAAGTGACGCAAAACGCGCTTTTGCCGGCTGTTCTGCAGAGAGGCAGCGCAAATTATCCGACACGCCAGGAGCTTGTCTTGCACCTGGAAGAATTGTACGGCGCGGAACTGGTGACCAATATTTTAAAGAAAGGCGAACGGCAGCTCATCTGCTATTCGCTGAACCTGGTGCATGACCAGTTTTTGCCGGCTGAGAACAGGCTTTTGGAAAAGGGACTGCTTATCCTGTGCGATATTCTTACAAACCCAGTTACGGAAGAAGGGGTGTTCAGAGCCGATTACGTCAGGCAGGAAAAAGAACAGCATGAAAAAATCATTAAAGGCCTGATCAATGATAAGAGAGCCTATTCCGTAGAGCGCTGCCTGCAGGAAATGTGCCGGGAAGAGCCGTTCAGTGTATTTAAATACGGCAGCCTGGAAAAGCTGGCAAAAATCGATGCAGCTTCACTGTACCGTCATTACCGTGACTTTCTGCAAAAAACACCGGCGGAAATACATATCATCGGGGATTTGGACCCTGAATGGGTGCATGCCCTTTTACAGAAAGTATTTACCTTTTCCCGCGGTCCGGTGGACGAACTGCCGTTGACTGCGGTTAAGAAAAAGGAAGGCGAGATAAACTATGTCAGAGAAGAACTGGATGTCAGCCAGGGCAAGCTGGTTTTGGGCTGCCGGACCGGCATTAGCTACAAGGACGACGAATATCTTGCCTTGTTGATGTATGACGGTATTCTGGGAGGGTTTCCCCATTCCAAACTGTTCCAGAATGTCAGGGAAAAAGCCAGCTTGGCCTATTATGCCTATTCGCGGTTGGAAAAACACAAAGGGCTGATGGTGATTTCGGCCGGAATAGAAGTAAAAAATTATGAACGGACAATGGATATTATCAAAAAACAACTGCAGGATATGGCAAAGGGGGATTTTTCCGAAGAGGTTCTGGAAAATACCTATAGAGGCCTGCGCAATCAGTATCTGGAGGAAGAGGACAGCCCGGCGGCCATAATTAACAGGACAGTTGACAATATAATGGCAGGGCGTGACTGGAGCACTGAAGAGCTGCTTCGCCGCCTCCGGGCTGTTACCCGGGACGATATTGTGCGGGTGGCAAAAAATATTCAGCTTGATACTGTCTATTTCCTCACCAAAAGGGAGGGCAGGTAGATGCCTCGGGTAGTTGAAAACAAGCTTTTGCGGGAAAAAGTCTACTGTTACCGGACTGAAGAGGGACTGGATGTCTTTGTTGTACCGAAAAAAGGCTACAATAAGAAGTATGCCACCTATTCCACAAATTTCGGATCAATAAATTCCCGTTTTGTTGTGGAAGGCGAAGGGCAGGAGGTGGAGGTCCCCGACGGGGTGGCGCATTTTCTGGAGCATAAACTTTTTGAGGACGAGGAAGGAAACGTCTTTGACCGTTTTGCCGCACTGGGCGCCTCCAGCAATGCTTTCACCGGTTCTACCCATACTACCTATTTGTTTTCGACAACGGAAAATTTTACCCGGTGCCTCGAGATTTTGCTGGATTTTGTCCAGACACCGTATTTTACCGATGAAAGCGTGGAGAAGGAAAGGGGAATTATTGAGCAGGAAATCCGCATGTACGAAGATGACCCCGGGTGGCGTATCTATTTTAATCTTCTGGGAGCACTTTACCAGAAGCATCCGGTAAAAAAAGATATTGCCGGCTCGGTGGAAAGCATCAGGCAAATAACCAAAGATGTGCTTTATCAATGCTACCGTACTTTCTATCATCCCAGCAATATGATTTTGTTTGTAGTTGGCGACGTTGATGCGCAGGGTATCTTCAAGCAGGTTGAAAACAACTTAAAAAAATATAATTATCGGCCTTTGGGAGAAATAAAAAACATTTTTCCGCCCGAACCCGAAGCAATTGCCGAAAGCTACGTGGAACAGCGGCTCGCCGTATCCCAGCCCATGCTGGACCTTGGTTTTAAGGAATTGGATGTGGGCTATGACGGCAAACCTCTCCTCAGGCGGGAAATTGTTACGTCTTTGATGCTGGAAATTGTTTTCGGCCACAGCTCTCGGCTGATTAATGAGCTTTACGAAAAAGGGCTTGTCAATGACGATTTTGATGCGGCCTACGTCGCGGAAATAGGATACGGTCATTCCATTATCGGCGGTGAAACAACAGATCCGCAAAAGCTGCTGGAAGAGCTGACAGCGGGGATAAAAAGAGCACAAAAGGAAGGCATTAAAGAAGAAGTCTTCGAGCATCACAGGCGGAAAAGGATGGGTGAATTTATTAAAAGCTTCAATACACTGGAATATATTGCCAACTATGGCGGTTATCACTTCCGGGGGATAAATTTCTTTGACTACCTGCAGGTTCTGCAGGACATAACGGTAAAGGATGTTAATGAGCGTCTTCATGAGCACCTGAACAGCAGGAATATGGCCTGTTCCGTTATACTGCCGGTAGATTAAAGAAAGTGAGCAAACAGCCATCTGCAGCAGCAGGTGGTTGTTTTTTAGCGGGCAGGGGTGTTTTCCGCTTAGCCGGGCCAAATAATTAAGTAGCCTGATTGTTATCCGGGTGATAAAATGATACTATTAAAATGCAAAAATTACCTGGAAGGGGTGATGCTGCCGGAGAAGGGACTATCTGATTATTCCGATCATAAAAGAAGGAGGATTTGAAATGAAAATAAGGTTTCTTTTGTTTTTGTTTTGCCTTGCTTTAATCCTTACTTCTTGCACGCGGGACAGTAAAACATATGAACCTGTCTCTTATACACATCTNNCGGAACACCGGTTGTTGATGGTGTTATTGATGATGTTTGGGAAAAAGCCGGTGTAATTGTTCCTGAAATTAAATCATCCACAGGTGTTCAAGCCGAGGGAGAGTTCCGTGTTCTGTGGGATGATTATGCCCTATATATACTATTCGTAGTAAAGGACCCCGTTTTAAATGCTGCCGGTATAAATGCCTACGAACAGGATTCTGTGGAAATCTTTCTGGATGAAGCAAATGACAAGGCCCTTTCCTACCGGAGCGATGATGTTCACTACCGTGTCAATTATGAAAACAGGCAATCCGTTGATGCCGGGGACTCATTTCGTTTTTTTTCCGCAACAGATTTTTTAAAGGATGACAGTGGAAACATCACCGGCTATATTGTTGAAGCCGGCCTGCTATGGTCTGAAAGGCATGAAAATGATGCCATTATGGGCTTTGAGCTGCAAATTAACGATGCCGGTGCCGACGGCAGAAGAGCGGGTACTTTAAATATTTTTGACAAGGACGGTACTGCCTGGTCAAATCCTTCCGGCATGGGTGAAATAATATTAAAAGGCAGGGATTCCTCCGGCACATACAAGGGAATGCTCAATTATATGATAAAATATGTGGAAAGCATAAATCCTGAAGCATATGTCAACAGCGAAATATTAACGGAGCCTCTGGAAAAGGCGAGAGCAATTCTGCAGGACCCAAAGGCCGCCCAGGAAGAAATTGATGAGGCGGAAGCCAATTTAAGAAAGGTTGTGGCAGATTTGTCTGACGGAGGGGACGAATTTGTAAAAGTACAGGATTTGCCCAAAAATGACAGTCTACCCGACCCCTTTACTTTTTGGGGCGGGGAAAGGGTAGAAACATTGGCAGACTGGCAGAGACGCGCTGAAGAAATCAGGCGTCTATACCAGTATTATATGTATGGCGTTATGCCCGACCCGGCGGTTGAAACCGTCGGTTACAGGATAGATAATAATCAAATGACAATCACGGTAGAAAAAGACGGGCGCAAGGCAAGTTTTCCGGCTATGATTCAGCTTCCGGACCGGGAAAAAACGGCAATGCCGGAAGGCGGGTACCCGGTAATCTTCGTATTCGGGTGGCTGCCCCAGGCAGCTTATGCAAACGAGCGCGGTTATGCCGTAATTACCCTGAACCCGCAGTATGTTGCGGCGGACAGCCTGCCGCGTACCGGAGCCTTCTATGAACTGTACCCCTACGGGAATATTTGGACGGAACAGACGGGGGTGCTGATGGCCTGGGCCTGGGGGATCAGCAAAATAATTGATGCCTTGGAAGCCGGTGCCGGCATGGATTTAAGCATTAACCCCGTGTATTCGCTTGTAACCGGTGTCTCCCGCTGGGGGAAAGCGGCTGCCGTTGCCGGCGCCTTTGACCGGCGAATTAAGGTTACCGTCCCGGCCTGTTCCGGTGCGGGAGGCATGGCAAGCTTCCGCTATACTTCAGAAGGCAAGGTCTACGATTATTCTTCCCTGGGAGTTATGGAACCCTATACAATGACCGCCAATGAACCCTTAAGCAGCTTGCAGTCTTCCGCTGAAAAACACTGGTTTAATGACAACTTCCTGCAGTTTAAAGAAGCCGGTTATCTGCCCTTTGACCAGCACTTGCTGGCAGCTCTCTGTGCAGATGAAGGACGTTATCTCTTTATTACAGGCTCCTACCTGCACGAGGACTGGACAAATCCTCCGGGCATGTGGGTGACATACCTGGCTGCAAGAGAAGTATTTGATTTCCTTGGCATAAGAGACCATATTGCAATTTACCTGCACAAGGAAGGGCACATGATCACCGATGAAGACCTTGTATATTTGCTGGATTACTGTGACCATCATTTCTACGGCAAGGATGTGGAAAGCGATTTAAGCGCTTTAACAAAATCTTTATACCTGGAGCCGCAAAATTACGATCCCTTTTTTGATGCTTATTTAAAAGACTGAGGACTTGGGATTTATTAATTTATTACTTACTGACAAGGAGATGGACTGATAATGAAAAAGCTTTTAACGGTTTCTGACCTGCCAACGCTTACCCGCTCCCAGGTTCGGGAGAATTACAAGAAGTACATGAACCCGGGTTTTGCAACACTTTTGGGCCTTTTGGATTTTGACAAGCTATATGTTAAAGCTGAAGGAGCCTATGTCTGGGATGCGGACGGCAACCGTTATCTTGACTTTTTGGGCGGCTACGGCTCTCTCAATATTGGACACAATAACAGCCATGTGATTGAAGCGGTGCGGCGGGCAGAAACCATGCCGAATCTTTTGCAGGCTTCCATCAATGCAGCGGCCGGCGCTTTGGCCTACAATCTGGCGCAGATAACACCGGGGAAACTGCAGAACACTTTTTTTTGCAACAGCGGAGCCGAAGCCGTGGAGGGAGCGCTGAAAATTGCCCGCATTGCCACGGGCAGGCCGCGGATCATATCCTGCAAGAGCGGCTTTCACGGAAAAACCATGGGTTCTCTCTCAGTAACGGGCCGGGAAAAATACCAGAAAGGCTTTGAGCCGCTCTTGCCGGCCTGCGATCTTGTGGAATACGGCAATACAGCTGAACTTGAGGAAAAGTTGAAATCAGGTGATGTG
>CZCB01001391.1_pt1 | contig 11469 bp, 8 predicted proteins | sample 591991 | NCBI WGS metagenome assembly CZCB01 (sample SAMEA3556809, study PRJEB10932) | anaerobic digester metagenome | reverse complement strand
AGGTAGATTAGTGAGGACTATTTTATTATCACCTTTGGATAAAGTTAAATTACCAATTCTTGTGATCTGTGCGCCATTCAGAAATACTTTTGCCTCATCAATAGTAGTATTTATTTTAGCAATATTTTGACTAAAAGCCATTATAGGAATGACAAATAATATTAAAACAATTTTTCTCATACGATTGTATTTTTGGTAAAATTACTTATAAAATATTAAATCAATTATAATTTTTAAACTCATTAAAAAATCTCTTAAATTATTCGTTGTAGGTAATAACTAGATTATAACTAATCTATTTGTGTAATAAATATATTTCATGTGAATTTAATTTGTTTTAATAAACTTTTTTTAAATTTTTCTTTGCATGATTGGAAAACATTATTTTTTTTAAAAATAATACAATTTAAATTTTTTTATTTAAAAAATCATATTAAATTTGCACATTAAATCATATTGATTTAATATTTTTTTTAATTAATTAATAATGAGGTTTAAATTAATAATAAATATCGATAAATCTAAACTTGGTGATATTATACCACTAAATTATCAATATGAATGCTCTGCCGTCATATACAAAATATTATCTAAATCTGATGAAAAATTTTCTCAATGGCTGCACGATAATGGCTATAATGCTGATAAAAAGCTATTAAAACTATTCACTTTTGCTAAACTAAAAATACCACAATATCGCATCATAAATGAGTATATTAAAATAATATCAGACTACATAGAATGGCAGATTTCATTTGTTCCCGAGATTAGCACACGTGAGTTTATTCAAGGCATATTTAGAGAACAAGAGTTTGAATTAGGAAATAAAAATGCTCAAATAAAATGTAGAATACAAAATATCGAGATGCTGCCACCACCAGAGTTTAGCGAAACTATGACCTTTCAAACACTCTCCCCTATTTGCCTGACACTCAAAAGAGATAATGGATCTGATGAATATATCTCACCCACTCATCCAATGGCTATGACACTGATCAAACAAAATCTATTAGATAAATATAAAGCTCTACAAGGTAAGGACTTCCCTGATCATGATTTCGCTTTTGACTTTAAAGTAATTAATGAACCGCGCTCTTCACTAATAACCATCAAAGCTGATACTCCACAAGAGAGCAAAATCCGTGGCTTTTCTTGCCAATTTCAGTTAACAGCACCGATAGAGCTTATGAAAATAGCTTATGATGGCGGAGTAGGTAGCAAAAACAGCTTGGGCTTTGGGATGGTGAGAGAATGGGGAAAATTTAAATAAATATGTAATAAATGAAACTAAAAATATTTTTAATTTATAGAAAAATTTATATAATATAAAAAATAAATTTAAATTTGGAGAAAAAATATGAGAATAAAATGTGATATTGAAATGAAAGTTGATAGCATCAATAAAGATTATAGAAGAATATTTATGTCTTTAATAAAAAATGCTATTAATAATTATGATCCTTTATTATGTAATTTGTTATATGGAGATGAAAATGTAAAAAGAAAAGTAAATAAACCTTTCACTTTTTCTGTATACTTCCCTTTATTACAAAAAATAGAAGGAGAAGAAATTTATTTTAATAAAAAAGTGAATTTATTCTTTTCAACTAATGAAGATCGTATTTTAGTTGCATTTTATAATGGATTGAAAAGACTAACAAAAATACCATTAGATGGAGATAATTTTATAGATATGAAATTAATATATTGTTTTTTACTACCAAAAATAAATATAAAAAGTAACAAAGCAACATTCAAAACTATGAGTCCTATACTAGTAAATACACAAAAGAGTGTTAATAACAAATTTTATCTTTATCCAGATGATATTGAGTTTTATGATGAGTTTAAAAGGATTATTTTAAATCAAAATTCTATATTTGGTATACCATTTAATACTGAACAAATAAAAATAGATATTAAGAATTATAAAACATTACCATTAAAACATTTTGGTCAAATGATGAGTGCGTGGTTAGGAGAATTTGAGATGGAGGCTCCACAAGAAGTTTTGCAATTAATTTATGATACGGGTATTGGAGTTCGTAGGTCTCAAGGTTTCGGAATGTTAGAATTTATAAAAAGTAATAATTATGATTAATCAAGTGAACCAATCAAATCTTAGTGTACCAACAAGCCAGGTAAACCAAGGACAAAACATAGAGCTATATCCAGGTAATTGGTTATATAATGCAGGCGTAGTTGGATTTTTAAATGTATTATGTGCTTATGATAAGAAGTATAAAAGTAATTTAGTTAATGATATTTTAGAAAAAAATGAAATAAGCTATTATAACTTTGATAAATTATTCAATACAAAAATTGATATACAATTTACACCACATATAAATGAAAAAGTACCATTTTGGCATTGGGAATATTTATTTCAAACATATTTGAAATACTATGGTAACATAGAAAACATAGTAGTTTCCACTTTTAATATGGCTAAAAATACAAAATATCCTAAAAAACAATTATTAGAAAAACTAATTAATAAAAAAGGCAATAATTATACTGGACATAATTTTACTATTAATAAAAAAGATATAGACCTTTCTGATGTATATAAAAATGTAGATAATTACTGGAAAGATACTTTTGTAAATAAACAAAAAATCACATTAGAACAAGGAATAAATAAAACTATAAATGAACTAAAAAAATATGAAAATGCAATAATATATAGAAAAGCAGTTGGAATATTATTTTCTATAAATTGTCCATATCAAAATTATTATAATCAAAGCTATTATAAAGATATGGATAATTTTATAAAATATTTCACTATAAATAAAATATTACAAAAGAAACAATCATCAAATTTAAATAATACGGAAAATTGTGATTTTTGTAATACATCATATTTTAATGTAAGTAATATAGATTTAAAAATGTTTTCTATTTTGTTACCAAATTTTAAAAACTATCCAAATTCTTTTTGGAGTAACAAATTATCTTATACTCAAAAAATTTGTTCATTATGTGAGTTTTTAATATTACATCAACACTTAGCATTTACAAATCTATCTGATAATACAAAAATTTTCATTAATGCTCCATCTTTTGAGCTTATGTATGAATTAAATAAATTAATTAAAGAACTTTCAAAAACTGATTATAAATCTACAAAAGAACTATTAGCAATGAGTGTGATAGAATATTCTTTGAAAATTAATACTATTTTAGGCAACTGGTTATTGATGAATATTGAAATTGTAGCAATTGATAAAAAAAATAATATAGAATTTATAAATATACCATATAATGTTTTGAGAATAATATCAAATAAAAAAATAGCTGCATTATTAAGTGATATTGGAGAATTTAAAATATTAAATATAGTCCTAAACGAAAAATATTCTGAATTAGTAGAAATAGCTTATAGAATTATGCGAATAGCACTGAAATCAAAAAGAAATGAAAGTGATAATAAATTTTTACAAGATACCATTTTTCTTGATAAAAATAAAGGATCTAATTACAATCTCTTATGGTTCTCAAATAAAATTTTAAATCTATATGCATTAATTAAAGAAACAATTAAAATAAAATAAATATGGGAAACACAATTCAAAACAATTATTTAGATGGGTTGATAATTGATTTAGAAAATAAAATCAAAAATAATACGATTCAACCACAAGATTTTTATAATGCTATAAATCTTTTAAATAATGCATTGTATAAAATACAAAATATGTTGGAGCTTTTAAAAGATAACAATTCTGATATGATGAAGATATATTTAAATGTATCAAACATTAATTATTCAAAACTAGTAGAAAAGTTAAACTACATTGGCAATAAGCATAAAGAAAATAAAAATAATATAGTAGATGATTTTAATAAATCAGGTTATCATATTATGGAACAAATTAGAGCAGGGAAAAGAAGTGATGCTTTTTATAGTATTTTAAGAATATTTATTAGTAATAATGTTAATCTTGATAAAGAAATATTGACAGCTTTTGAGCAACCTGATGATGAGATGTTCAAGGTTTTGCTATTATCTTTTTTAAGTGGAATTATTCAAAATGAATCAAAAGAAAAACAAAAAAATCAATAATTATGACAGAAAATTTACAAAATCAAAAATGCACAATTCCAAATATAACAGTTACTGTTATATTTGAAGGATCAGCTCTAAATCGTAATGAGAATATTGGTGGTAATATTCAATCAGTTAAAAAATTAACTATTAATAATGAAGAAAAAACATTCCTAAGCAAGTATGCCATCAGACATTATTTATTTGAAACATTAATTAGAGCATTTGATTGGAAAGCAGCCGAAATAATAAATGATGGGAGCGTACTTCAATTTGATTTAAAACAAGATAACATTTTAACCTGTGAAGAACTAGATGTTTTTGGTTATATGAATACAGTTGCAAATCAAACTCGCAAATCGCCTTTATCTATAACTAAGGCTATATCATTATTTCCATATAACCAAGATATGGCTATGTATGCTAATCATGATTTAGTAAAAAGAGCTAAAGAGCGAGGTAATTTAGAGATTGATACTAATCCAAATCCATTCAATAAAGAAGAACATACGTCATTTTATAAAATTTCTTTTACTATTGATACTGATATGTTAGGTTATGATAAATGGATTATAAATGAATATAAAACAGAAAATAATTTTCTAAAATTAATTATATCAAATAAAAAAGATAACAAGAAAAATGAAACTAAAGAAACAAATAATAATGAACAAAACTTAATGAAAGAACAAAGTAATGAGAAAAACAAATCTGATAAATCAAATAAGGAAAATTTTGAAGTAGATATACAATATTTTGAAAACCCAATAAATGAAAATGAATATGAGGTATTTAAGGTACAAAATGGAACAATTTCAATTAAAAAATTAAAAGATAAAACAATTTTAGTTACATTTGAATTAAACCCAGAGGAAAAGGCTAAAAGAATAAAAGATTTATTAAATTCTATACATGATGGATTAATGGCACACTCAAGTGGTGAAGCTAATACTATTATACCTTTATTTTTAATTGCTAGTGATGTTAAAATTCCATCTCCTATTTTTCACCCATTTATTGACGTAAAATGTAATAATTCCAAACAATTTGAAGTTATAGGTATAAATGATGCTCTCAAAAATAGTTGGCTTTTAAAAAATATATATATTCTAAATTCTGAAAAATTAAAAGCTCAACAAATAAACTTTGAAAATCTTAATAAAAATAGAAAAAACAATGAATTTAGCGAATTAAATCGCATAGATGATTGGCAATCTTTTTTGAAATCTCTTAACTTAGATTGTAAAACAGAAACTCAACAAGAATCAGAAACAAATGCAAGCAATGAAAGCACTATTAATACAGATATACCAACCAACGGCTCATTTTAGGATACCATTCACCTACCAAAGGCGTCATACTTATCCTATACCACCTTATTCTACAGTAATTGGTCTTTTGTGTAATCTACTTGGTATTTACTATCATGATGAAAATGATGATGAGGCAACCATTGATGACAATTATGTGAAATTAAAAAAATGTAAAATATCTATTTCAGGCCATTTTGATCAAAAACTAACAGAATATATCTGGTTTCGTAATCTTAATAAAGAAAGTCACAAAACATATTTTGGTAGTGAAACAATTCGTGAAAAAAATGGTGAAATTAATCACATAGGCGGACAAGTTCCTATGAAGATAGACGTATTGGAAAATTTGAAAACAAATATTTATATTTTTAATGAAGATGAAACTTTTCTAAAAACTATACAAGAGAATATAAAAAATCCAATTAATAGACTTGATGTAATACATCTTGGTAGAGCCGAAGACTGGCTAGTTTTTGATAATATAGAAATGGTAGATATAATAGAGTATGATTTAGACAAAGATTATAAACATTTCTTTTGGATTCCACAAAATATATATCCCAATGATGGCAGTTATAATGAAACTTTTTATAAATCAGAAGGCATATTTTATAATCTTCCCATATTTGCTACTATTAAAGGATATAACCAAACTTATGATAAAAATGGTGAGAGAAGTTTCACATTTATGAAAACTAAATTGAACAATGGGGCTTTAGTTGGTTTAAAATATTTATACGATGAGACTAATGATTTGCCCGTTTTTTTAGCTGATTTATAAAAATCATAATTTTTTAAAAAAATTTATATTATGAACCAAATTTTTAAACTAGTAAATAATAAAAGAGATTTGCTTTTATTTAAAAATAAAAAAATAAATTATGATATTTATGCTAAAAGTGAAATAAATGGTAAAAGAGTTACTCTAGATCAGCACATAAATGATACTCTACATGCTTTATATTGTTTAATGTGTAATGTTAATAAGTTTAATTATTTGAAACCATATATTGAGATCGTACTTACATATCACGATGTAGGCAAAGTATTACCATATTTTCAAAGGAAAACTATTAATAATGAAGAATATAAACCATTTGATGTATATGCTAATGTTCCTCATTCATTATTTTCAGCTTTAATGGTTGACCCTGATGAATTAAAAAAATATCTCGATCAACAACTCCCGTATACAGGAAAATCTGAAACTTATGTGCATTTTATATTATCAGCAATAGCATACCATCACTGGAGAGATAATTTTTTTGACATTATAGAAGGTTATACTGATGTATTTACAAATTTAAAAGCTTTAGTAAATAACAAACAAAAATGGTTTAAAATACTAATAAACCTTAATAAAATTTATTCAAAAATAAATTTTGCTAATCCAAATTTATTAAAATTAAATAAAAAGCAGCTAGATGGTCTAAGTAATGGTATAACCTATTCAAAATATTTCACACCTCCATATTTAATTTCACATTTACCTCTACGCATAGATGCTAATTCCCAAATTAATAATTCTGTGCTTAATGATGGCATTTTAATCAGTGGATTTACGATGATTTGTGATCATTTTGCTTCATTAATAGAGAGTGGAGCTATTAATAATATTAATTTTAAAGATATAGAAATACAAGGACCAGATTTTAATATAATCAAAAATAATATATCTAATGAACTCAATAATAAGATAGGCAAAGAGAATAATGGGAATAATATATGGCAATTTAATGAGGTTAAAAATAATTTAGAAAAAAATATTATTTTGCTGGCTCCTACAGGTATTGGTAAAACTGAATTTGCATATTTATGGTCAAATGGTGAAAAAATGTTTTATACACTACCACTGAGGACTGCAACTAATCAGATATTTGAAAGAACCCAAAAAATATTTGGAAACGATAATGTTGGTCTTTTACATTCTGATGCTGATTTAAAGATTTTTGAACAATCCTATAGTGATCATTTAAAATATGATACAGAAAGTTTTCGCACATATGAGCTCTCACATCAATTATCATTACCAGCCATCATCTCAACGGGCGATCAATTTTTCCCTTATGCTCTACGACCACCTTTATATGAAAGAATTTTTACTAAATTTGCTTATTCTCGTTTAGTAATTGACGAAATTCAAGCTTATGATCCTAAATCTGCTGCTATAATTGTTAAATTTATTCAGCACATATATAATATGGGTGGCAAATTCCTTTTAATGACAGCTACTCTACCAGAATTTATTAAAAATGAAATCGATAAAAGAACCGATAATAATGATTATATAACCATAGATTTATTTAATACATATGATAATCTTTCATCTTTTTCAAAACATAAATTTAAATTTATTATTGAAAACTATAATGATGATGAAAAGAAGGTATACTCAGATGATTTAATAAATACAATAATAAAGAAGTCTTTAGAGAATGATGGCAAAAGAGTTTTAGTAATAATGAATACTATTAAACAAGCTCAAGAAGTATATAATTCTCTGAAACAAAAAAATAATAATAATATAGATATTAGATTATTTCATTCTAGATTTACTCAAAATGATAGAAAAACTAAAGAAAATGATCTACTAGATTTTATCGGTAACAATGATAAATCAAGGGATGATAAAAGAGCCAAAATATTAGTTGCTACTCAAGTAGTGGAGGCTTCTTTAGATATAGATGCTGATTATTTATTTACTGAGATAGTACCAATAGATTCATTAGTTCAACGAATGGGTCGTGTGCTTCGCCAGGCTCATCCACAAGGTAGTGATTTACTAAATATAGCAAAAAATAGATATAACATAAATAATGCATCTAACTCTGTCAATGATATAATACCTGAAAATGTATTTATTATAATATATAAAAATGAAAAAAACAAAAATATTTATGAATCTGGTAAAGGATTTGTTTATGATAATGAATTAATTAAAATAAGTATTGACTTATTAAATGATAAATTATTAGATAATTCTTCTATTAACGATAATAAAAAATATGATGAAGTAGATTTAAGCAAACTAAGTAAAGCAAGTAAATTATTAAGTGAAAAAGAAAAATCTGATTTAGTATCAAATCTGTATATAAATTTAACTGAAAAAAGTGAATATCTAAAACAATTTTACAATATGCTGAGTATATTAGATGCTGGCTATATGTCTGATAGAAAAATAGATGCACAAAAAATATTTAGAGATATTAGCAGTGTAGATGTCATAAATGAAGATTCTATTGAAGATTTAATAAAAGATATTAATAATTTCAATTTTAATAATAAAAATGCTTATTTTGACTTTAAAAATGAAATCTTAAATAAATATGTAATCAGCATACAGAGCAATAATAAATTTAAAAATTATATAAATGATTACAATTCAATATACCAAAAAATACAAAATGATGATAGACTTTCTAAAAATGTTAACTTTAATATATTAAAAAATTGGTTGCAGGGAATTTATACTATTCCATTAGACTATAATAGTGAGGTTGGTTTAATAAAAATAAATAAAAAGGAATAATTCAATAATTATTTAATGCCATCAAAATCTAAATTAAAAGAATATTTACATAATTTGCTAAAGGATCAAATAGAAATAATAATTAATGTGTATTAAAATAAAATAATGTTAATAAAAACACAATAGTTATTTGAAATATTGATAAATATTGGGAAATATTAAGTTGTCAATGTCCAGGGATTTTTATATCTTTGCACATTGACGACTTTTAATATAAAAAAATGTAAAAGTAGGTAATCAAAAAGCCAGATTTTAAGCCATTTTTAATAGGTTAGGGCGACGGCTTTTAATCGCACCATAAGGAATTGAAATGTTTCTGTAGGTCGTTTTTTTTATATAAAAATTTAACTTTTAATCGCACCATAAGGAATTGAAATTTATCAAGCTCCAACCTTGCTTTTAGCTTGTTATTCTTTTAATCGCACCATAAGGAATTGAAATCTGCACATCTATATGTATACTCACAATGATATTTTACTTTTAATCGCACCATAAGGAATTGAAATATCAAAATAATTTTGGTAAACATTCTTTATATATGCTTTTAATCGCACCATAAGGAATTGAAATCGCTTGGATACTGCATTATATTAATTAATTCATTATCTTTTAATCGCACCATAAGGAATTGAAATCTACCTATACACGCTACAGGATTGTTATAATTTTTTCTTTTAATCGCACCATAAGGAATTGAAATTATAACGGAATTGTATGGAGCGTTAGGGCAAATAAACTTTTAATCGCACCATAAGGAATTGAAATGAAATAATGAATGATACGAAATGGAATAATATTAATGCTTTTAATCGCACCATAAGGAATTGAAATCATTACAAATACATTTATTTACACTTACGATAAAAACTTTTAATCGCACCATAAGGAATTGAAATTTTATCTATTTCATTTTTATTTCTGTCAAGTAATACTTTTAATCGCACCATAAGGAATTGAAATACTGTCTGCAAATTCGGACACTCGAACGCACTAGTCTTTTAATCGCACCATAAGGAATTGAAATTTATAATGCAATCCTTTATCGTAATCTTAAATTACACTTTTAATCGCACCATAAGGAATTGAAATCTTTTTTGCATTATATCTTTTAGACTTTCTTCTATTCTTTTAATCGCACCATAAGGAATTGAAATTATATTTTTCATTATTAGATTGCATAGAATTAGTTGCTTTTAATCGCACCATAAGGAATTGAAATGTATGCACACAAATAGGCAGTAGTGCATTTCTTAATCTTTTAATCGCACCATAAGGAATTGAAATTGTATCTTTTGTATAAGACACTACTGCCATTCTCGTTTCTTTTAATCGCACCATAAGGAATTGAAATTTAGAATTAAACAGCAGGAAATAGAAGATAAATACAACTTTTAATCGCACCATAAGGAATTGAAATTTTCGATAATAGGGTGGTTGTGTATTATCTAACATACTTTTAATCGCACCATAAGGAATTGAAATGGATCATTAAAAAATAAGGATTTAGAAGATAATATAACTTTTAATCGCACCATAAGGAATTGAAATGGTATGCTGGTAGAATTAGTAGTAGACAATGGTGTGACTTTTAATCGCACCATAAGGAATTGAAATTGCGGTGTATAGGTTAACCGCACCAGAGCGGGGGAGCCTTTTAATCGCACCATAAGGAATTGAAATAAAGGCACATGGATAGTGAGTTACAAGGTAGTCGACTTTTAATCGCACCATAAGGAATTGAAATAAAGGCACATGGATAGTGAGTTACAAGGTAGTCGACTTTTAATCGCACCATAAGGAATTGAAATACTTTTTTATAAATATTTTTTAAACTACTGTTAATCCTTTTAATCGCACCATAAGGAATTGAAATGTAATCACTGTATCACTAACTAATATCATATTTGAAACTTTTAATCGCACCATAAGGAATTGAAATGAATTTGAACAAAAAACTACTAATAAAAAAACTACTATCTTTTAATCGCACCATAAGGAATTGAAATGCTAAACGAAAAAGATTTAGCTGAAATTAACAAAATCTTTTAATCGCACCATAAGGAATTGAAATTTTGGTTCTTTTTCATAATTAATATATTTTGAGGCCTTTTAATCGCACCATAAGGAATTGAAATTTATGAGAGGATGACAGGATGACGAGGTGACGGATGACAGGATGACGAGGTGACGGGGTGAAGCAGACTGATAAATAAATATTTAAATAAAAAATTTATATTTTGTAATATTTTTAAAATCTACTTTTATGCTCCCAGTCTTCCCAGTCTCCCAGTCTCAATATTGTCGCACCATAAGGAATTGAAATTTATGAGAGAATGACGAGGTGAAGAGATAACGGGGAGAAGCAGACCGATAAATAAATATTTACTAATTTTTGTTTATATTACATGTTTTATTACATCTAATTTGTCATAAAATATTGTGTAAAATATAAAATCTTTTATCAAAAGAATATAATTGCCATTTTGTAATCTTTATAACCAAAAAAATTTTATCGTTTTATTTTTTGAATAAATTATAAATAGTATAAAATATTCTCTCGATTTAATTAGAAAAAT
>CZCB01014003.1_pt1 | contig 11479 bp, 4 predicted proteins | sample 591991 | NCBI WGS metagenome assembly CZCB01 (sample SAMEA3556809, study PRJEB10932) | anaerobic digester metagenome | reverse complement strand
CTTAAGCACGTTTACGCGCAGCAGGTGAATCAGGCTTTCTTCCCGGTCCACCTGCCGGAAGAAGCCTTCTCCCCCACGGATCTCAGTGCTGTACTTCCTGTCGTATGCCGCCTGCCGGTGCGGTAAAACATAACGCAGCGGGGCATAGCTCGCCAAATTCAACCGGCGAATTTCGTGGTTGATTTCCCGTATCGAGCGGAACTCGCCGGCCCGGTCCACGTCCGCCTTGATATTGATCGGCTTCAGACGTTCCGGGAACTTACCTGTTTCTTTGGTGTCGTAATACTTGACGATATGCTTGCGCGAGCGGGCAATGGTCAATAAATCCAGCAGCGTGAAATAGTCAAACCCGAGCATTTCGATCAGGCGCGACGGAGTGCGCTCAGCTTCATCTAATTCTAACCAGCGGTTGAACTGCTTTTGCGCCAATTGCGTAGTGCTGTCTATACTGTTGATGCCATATTGGTACAGGGCGGTGTCGTCGCCTTCGGTTGCGAACGCAATCTGGTTGCGCAAGTCCGCCAGCCGGTTGTTGACCGGCGTCGCGCTGAGCATCAGCACGCGCGTCTTCACGCCTTCCTTGATGATCTTTCGCATCAAGCGGTCATAGCGCGTTTCTGAACCGGTTTGGGCGGTGCGCTTATTACGGAAATTGTGCGACTCGTCAATCACTACCAGGTCATAATTGCCCCAATTGACGTGCGCCAGGTCAATGTCGCCGGACGTACCGCCATTCCGCGAAAGGTCCGTGTGGTTCAGAACGTCATAGTTGAACCGGTCTGAGGCGAGAATATTGCGCCGGTCATTGGCTTTATACAGCGTCCAGTTATCGCGCAAACGCTTTGGGCACAGCACTAGCACGCGGTCATTGCGCAGCTCATAGTACTTGATGATCGCCAGCGCCTCGAAGGTTTTCCCCAAACCAACACTGTCGGCTATGATGCAGCCGCCAAACCGGTTTAGCTTGTCAATCGCCCCGATAACCCCATCGCGCTGGAACTTAAAGAGTTTTTTCCAGACAACCGTGTTGCGAATACCAGTTGCCGCTTTGACAATGTGATCCTCATCCAGCCCTTCCCCCTGGTTGAAAAACAACACTTGCAATATCCGTGCATAGAGAAGAGAAGGTTCACGAGAATCCGAAAGAGAGTGCAAGCCTTGAATGAGATCAGCGTTCGCGCTGCGATCACTGGAAAGGGACTTCCATTGCCCCTCAAACCATTGGCTCAGCAGTAGCGCTTCATCCGGCGTTTCGGATATCTGGATCAGGCTCATTGGGTTGCCCGGAGCCATTCCCAACCCTTCGGAAGTGAAAGCGAGGGAACCAAACAACGCCAGCACTGGCTTCCCGTCCGCGTCTCGGACGATCATGATGCCTTGCGGGATCGGTCCCTTTGCATGGCGAGAATCTACCTTTTGTTCAATCCATGCTGCGCAGCGTTTCGCCAGCCAGTGGGACTGCAACTGGTTCCGCGCAGCCCGGTCTGTTTCAGCCCCGAGCAAACCAAGATCCATGCCATTTGGCGGCACAATCATACGGACCCGCGCTAAATTCGCTATCTCGTTTCGCAAGTTGCTCAAAGCAAATAGCGAGAAAGCGTCGGTTACAAGATCAAGCTGATATTGTGATTTGAGCCAGGGCTGTAGATGATCGAATACTCGATTCGTGCCCGCATTTTGTATTACCCGCATAAGGACACTCTTTTTCTAATCGTTATTCTTCGGAAGAAGTATTATTCTGAACCAAAGAACTCTTTTCTTGTTCCTTGATCCATGCATGAAAGGTCTCTTTGCGAAATCTCCAATGCTTGCCCACCTTGAATCCAGGTATTTTTTTATCCTGAACCAACTTATAGACCGTAGATAACGGGAGCCGTAAATACTCGGACACTTCCTCCGCCGTCATTAATTCGGAGTCCACACCACCCTCCCATTTAGTTGATTTGAATACAGTTGCTTGAATTTATTATAGCATCTCATCTGGCAATCACTCTCACTTATGGTCCGATACAATCAAAAAAGTACCTTGAATTACACCTCAATCACCGCAACCTTGCCGCAGGCATCCAAAAAACATAGCTTTACCGCATCCACAGGCCCTAGCAAGGCACGGACGGCACGGGTATAGCGCCGGGCCTGACGCGTGTAGCGCTCCACCAGCAAGGCCAATTCGCCATCACTTTGGATCGTGTCGGTTTTGAAATCGATGATCGTCCAGCCTGTGCTGCTCGCCTGTTCGCGGAAAAGCAGGTCGATATACCCCACTTCAGTACTGCCATCGGCCCGTAACAGTGTGTACGGCACTTCATTTAAGCGAACGGACGTCTGCTGGATGGCCTGCCAAAGTGGGTGGCTGCAGAAACGAGATAATAATCGTTCAGCCTCCTGAAGCGCATACCGTCTCTGGGATTGGTCCACGATACCTGACTCACAAGCCGTGACATCCAGCAGATGGGCCAACCTCGGATCTCCAGGAAACCGCCAACGCTGGATGGCCTTATGCACCATCTTACCAATGGTCTGGCCAAGCAACTGATTATCCTGCCCGGTGGCTCGCCAGATGGGATTGTCGAGTTCCTCATCTTCAACCAGCACATCAGCTGATTCGATGATCGGTCGGTAAAGGGGGCGCCGGCCTGCCGCCTCAGCCCGGGTTGGTTGAACTGGTTGATCTACTAGAGCCGAGATCTGATTCTCCGAGATATTGGTCCAAATGGCGACCGGTTGGCCGCATGGCAGAGGCACTTCATGATACGGTTCATCAGATGAACCCAGTGTTTCTTGATCAAAGCCGGCTGAGTTCAAAAGATCCTTCAACCAACCAGTGACGGTTGCTTTTGATTCCTTTGCGGTGTAGTGCCCGCTAATCAACACCTTATCCTTCGCCCGGGTTAGTGCGACATACAGCAGCCGGCAATCCTCCGACTCCGTCTGGCTTTTGTCGAGGGCTTTGGCATACCGATAGGAAAGGGGCTCATTGTCAGTCCGATCCGGCTTATAGGCCAAACCAATGCCAGGTAGCAGGAAAAAGCTTGATGCCTGGTTAGGTGTTCCTCGCGCGGCATCTGCTAAGACAACGAACTCGAATTCTAATCCTTTGGACTTGTGGATGGTCATCAGGCGCACAGCCCCTTCCGCCTCTGCAGCAGCCTCGCCTTCCCGTGCCCCGACACCCTTGAGGGTACTCAGATATTCCAGGAAGGCCTGCACCTGCACGACTCCACTAGCCTGTGCGTCAGCCATCAGCTTGTCGAGGTTGCGCCATAGGCGATGCGAACCGGAGGCCAGGATCGCCCGGTAATTGGTCCAGGCAACCACCCGCTGGAGCAGTTCCGCAACAGGAATGCGATCCACCCAAGGCAGCAGTTCTACCAGGAAAGCTTTCGCCCGTTCGGCAACTGCCCGGTCAACCGCGTCGACGCTACTCAGATCACCCTGCAATGCCTGATACAGGGATGCTTTCTGATCCCCCTGCCAGCGCAATTGCGCCAATCCCACCTGCCGCATTCCAAAAACGGGCGAACACAGCAGGCCGGCAAGCGCCAAATCGTCCCAAGGGTCCGCCAGAACGCGCAGGAAGTTAAGCACATCGCGGATCTCGGGCCGGTCATAAAACCCCTGACCCGCAACAGTTACATACGGAATGCCAAATGCTTCAAACGCATCCTCATACACCTGAAAGCTGGTCGAAGCGCGGAAGAGCAATGTCACCTCGCTCCAGGCCTTGAGCTGACCACTGGATCGCAAGGCCAGCAGGCGCTGCGCTAATGCGCGGGCCGCGGCTTTCCGTCCCTGCGTGCTATCCCGGCCGGCGGCAAGAATAATCTCAACATGTGGGGAAGAAACATGCGGCGGTGGGCTTGCTCGATGAGCAGTTAGCGCATCATACGGTATATGAAACGGCCTTTGGATGAGGTCGGCTGCATTCATGATGGGTTCCAGGAGATTATCTAGCGCCGATAACAGACCATGATGCGTTCGGAAGGTGCGATCCAGATCGATGAGCAACCCGCCTGCTTCTTGGATCTCGGCCTGCAAGCTGCGAAAAACTGTCACGTCCGCGCCGCGAAAACGGTATATGCTTTGCCGTGCATCGCCAACCACGAACAGTTTGTTACCGGCTCTGCTGTTCACCGCGCCGCTACTTGCAGTGCCACCACACAACGCGCGGACGATTTCCCTTTGTCGGGCATTGGTGTCCTGAAACTCATCGACCAACACCCAATCGATTTCCGCCTGCCAGCGTGCGGCAATCGATGGACGTTTCAAGAGTTCATGGGTCTTACCTTCCAGATCGTTGAAGTCCACCGCATTTCCCCGTCGTAGGGCCGCAAGGTATGCATTCCTGGCACGAGCATAAAGGGTCATTAGCAGTATGTTTGCATGACCTACCTTGCGCTCAAAATCCGGGGCAGGGGCCGGATCGCTTGAGCTAGAACCACCCAACCAGGCTAATTCGGTGTCATAACTCTCCCGCAATTCCTTGATTAACGCCTTGAGCGGGCCAGCTTTGCCAATATTTCCTTTCATCTGCTGGCGGCGAGCAGTGAAGAGGGCCAACGCCACTTCATAAATATCACCGGCAACCAATTGGGCTTGCGCCTGTTCGAGGCTGGCTAGCAGGTCCAGCGCCATGGCTGAGAGCTTATCCCCGACGTTCGCCGCCAGACCCAGCGAGCCATCGGCCTTCGATTGGCGCAGTTCGCTCAGAGCGTTTTCAAATAAATGGGATTGCATCCAGTGTACGAGCGCATGACGCACTGCCTGGTTAGGATTGCTATCCTCCTGAAGCAGCCCATCCATATCCAGACGCTGGTTGACAAGTTGGTTCATTACATTTTCTAGTGTACCCGCCTTCCATAGACGAAACAGAGGTTGGAAGGCCATGTCTTCGACCGCACCAGTCAATACACTGCGCACTGCCTCGGTGCGCAATAGCGCAGCCTGGTTTTCATCAGCCACTTCAAACTGCGGATCCAGGCCAGCCTCTACCGGGTGTGTCCGCAGGATTTCCTGACACAGACTGTGGATGGTGCTGATCCGAGCCGAATCTAACCGGCTTTCCAGTTCGATCCAGTTCTGACGCGTCAGGTCATCTCCGGCATCCGTAATCAGTTTACGAACTTCACCGCGAATGCGGTTGCGCATCTCCCGGGCTGCTTTCTCGGTAAATGTAATCGCAACGATCCGGCGCGGGGAGCCACACTCAGCCAGGAGTGGTAGGTACCGGGCGACTAGCGTTCTTGTCTTGCCGCTGCCAGCCCCAGCTGTCACGGCCACATCCCGCGCTCGCTCCCGGGCAGCGGTCCTTTGAATTTCCGTTAAACCAAAACGGGAGAGCAGCTGTTCTGTTGTTCGATTCACCGTATTTGGGACTGTTAGGTCTGAGATGTTTGCTGTCATGCTTTACCCTATTCCGATTGAAAATGCCAACACCAGGATGCGGCCACGCAATAAGCAGAGCACTTACCGTCGAGCGGCGATTGCGGGAAATGGGCCTCCTGAACGCCTTCGAGTGCGTGATTGATATGCTCCTGGGCGATCTCCAGCGCGCCCTCCGGCCCAGAGAAAGTTTCATGTTCGAACTTGCTCAGTTGTAGTGTAGATCGACCTTTTGCCCCAATTCGCCAGTAAAACCCTTCAATTGGGTTCCCCAGGTTAAGTACATCTCGGGCGGCCAGTGCATATACGGCCAGCTGAAGCCGGCGCCCTTCGATCAGATCTCGGGGGCTAAGATGGCTGCTCCCCGTTTTGTAATCGATCACCCGCAGTTCGCCGGCCTCATTAATATCGATCCGGTCGATAAACCCGTGCAACTTGACCCGCATACCATTCATCCCCAAAATAAGCGGTGGCGTCCCTCGGAAACCAAAAGCTTGCTCAAAGCGCAACGGCCGCCATCCGCCTTCCAGTTCCGCTAATCCAACTACAGTGTCTGCCAGGCGCTCAAGCAGTTCTTCTTTCTGTTGTTCCCATAACGGTGATGGCCGGAAGCCATAACGAGCTGGCGCTTCCGCGAAAGCCTGCTCTGCCACTTCCGGTAATACGGCTAGGACAGTCTGCGGGTCAGCCGGATCAGTCGCACGGCAATAAGCTTCTTCAAGAATTGCATGGAGCAGTGAGCCCAATTGAGCCGGATCGTAGTCCCAATCGGGGGGCTCATGCGCTTCCAACCCCAGGAAAGATTCGATGAAAAACCGGTTTGGACAAGCCAGGTACTTTTCCAGGCGGGAAACGGACCATACCGGATCAACACCCAACCGGGCTTGAATGATGTCAAGTAAGCTTTCTTCCGCCAGGGTGTGTCGAGCGTGTCCGAGTAGCTGATCCAGCCGATTTTTTGCCTGAAGCACCCGGGCATATCGCTCTTTGAGATCATCAAAACCATCCGGGATGTCTTGTTCTGAGCCGATTCCTTGTCGGGCTGACCAAAAGAGCGCTTCTTCTAACGAAGCAGCTTCGGACAGGGGTCGAATATCCTCTGGACGAACCATGCGGACATTATTCGGGAAGATTGCTTTGACCGCATTCCAGTAAGGCGAAGGTTCCCAGGGATCGCCACTTTTCGCCAGGTAAGGTCGCGTCAGCAACAATGCTCCATCAGCACGGGTCATCGCCTGGTAAAACAGGCTGACCTGATCTTGCTCCAGGCGAAGGGTCATACCTAATCGCTGGCGAATAGCTTCATCCAGAATAGGATCAGGACGTTCCACGCGCGGGAAGCTGCCCTCAGCCAGGCCCAGGATAGCCACGCTATCGAAGCGCAACCCGCGTGACTCCAGCACTCGCATGACTAGGATAACCTTTTCATTGGGCAGTTGTTCCTCCAGATAGCCAACGCCCTCCAGGATCGATTCAAGCATGGAAAGGAAATGCGGATAATCCACCTCTGGGTGATTGCTTGGCCAAGATTCCGCCTCAACTCCCCGACCTGCCAAACTACCCAAAGCCGTTTCCGCTGCTAATAGACCCTGCAAGCCATCGCGCAAAGCAAGTAGAGCTGATCGAACCTCCGAATTTTCAAGCGGTTTGCCAGCTTCGTAAAACTTTAGAGCAGCCAAGCTATTTTCCAGCCATTGTACCCAGCGATGGAGATCGAATATACCGTATGATGGATCTATTGGTGGGGAAAGCAGCGCAAAGACACGTTGAAGTGCCTCAAATAACTGGTGTGCATCCGCGCCGCGTGGCAAGGTCGGGACAGTCCCCCCTTCCTCATCCTGGAAGACTGTCATGTCCTCCGACAGTCTATCCCCCGGCTGCTCCAATGCAGCAAATACTTCTGCCCATTGATCGACACCTTCGATCACCTTGCCATGCCGGCTGATTAGATCCAGTACATCTACCTGTTTACATTCAAGACCCAGGTCAGAAAAGTCAAAGTACGGCGAACGCAGCGCATCTAGAAGCGCCCGGCGCGGGAAATTATTGGCTGGCAGGCTGAGTAAGTTTAGCATCGCCGAGATCACCGGAGAATCAACCAGCCGCCGGCCCTGAGTGAAGCGTAATGGAAGACCAAACTCTTCTGCGTACTGCCGGAGAAATGGGAAATAAGTATCTGGGTCATGAACCAGTACTGCACATTGATCCGGGTGGATGCGATCGCGAATGATCCGGCCTTTGATCCAGCGTAGCGCTTCGCGCGCTTCCTCTTGAGGAGAGCGAGCTTCTAGCAGTTGAATGGTTTCAGTCTTCCCACTAAAGGTCGATATGGGTGTCTCAAACAACTTGGCTTCGAGGACTGCCAGTGCTTCTGGTAGATGACAGCTGGTTGGCCCCGTCAGCACCTGAACGGGGATTAATCGAGTTAGCTCTGTATAGGATTGTGCAAAGCGCTTGTGAACTAAGCGGGGCCACCGCGGGTCACCGGGTAAGGTGATCAACATGCGTCGAACATGCCCCATAAGAGCCTGTAACACCCGAAGCTGGGCCTTTTCAAACCAGTCGAATCCGTCTACAACCACCAAGTCCCAGCTCGTGAGAACTTGCGGGCAATCCGTCAGAGCACGAAGCGCTTCACTGGCCAGTCCTTCCGGATCCATCCAACCAATGGTCCCCAGCAAATCCAGGTGGGATTGGTAAATACGCGCAAGTTCTGTATGACCCGGTCGCGCTGGATCCGCCTGAGCCATAATATCATCGGGAGTGATTAGCGCCCGCTGCAGTTCTGCGATGAGCGACTGCATGGACCGGGTCAGGCCTGGCAGGCCGCGGAGTGGCTCAAAGTAAGTCAGTTTCGCGCGGTCAACAGATGCCTGAACCATCCGGTACTGCATTGGCGAGGAGATTTGTGGTTGCTGCGGAAGATTTGACTGCTCAAGGATATCCAGATACAAATCCCGGAAGGTTTCAATACGAACATTAATCGCCCCACCGGCTGCAGCAAGGCGAGAGCGAAAGTAGTTCGCTTGTAAGCGGTCGCGGACAATAACCGATACTTTAGCAGTAGGATTCTCAGCAAGGAGAGATTGAATGGTTTGTATGCAAGTTCTGGTTTTTCCAGAAGCAGGCGGAGCGATCAGGATTTGCGTAGACATCCTATGGGAAGTGTCCCCCTTATATGCTTCGATACTGATCTATAGTGAAATGCTAGTATTTTTATTATAGATAAGGTGAGCGAAAATGACTTATAGGATTCCTTAGATTTTTGTCAGGAGTGCTAAAACCGTCGCTTTAATATGCATTATGGGATTTACCAAGGCATACATTTATCAGCCAGATTGGATTTATTAAACCGGAGATACACTATTAGATAAAATCTAGACAACTTTTGCACAAATGGGTGAAATCTTAAATCCGATAAGAAATCCCAAAACTCATCCAAGGTGGGTAAATGTAACGATTTAGCTTGGAAATGATTAGATATTGGCTCCAACAGCCAATTCTGCATCGAAAAATGAGCTTTATTAGTACCTTTCTTTGACTGATTCGGCGACGTGGAATCCGGGTCTAAAAAACTTCTGCCTCCTTAAATGTCCTTATGAGCTAGTTGGGTTTAAAAAATAGGTAACTGCTTTGACAATGTCACTTTAGACGAAAAGGATAAAATGTGGCATAAATACGTGGTATGAATGAACGATGGAAGCAAAGTCAGCGATTGAACAATGGGGCATCTCCTTGGCGGAAGTGGATCAACTGGGCGAACGGCTTACCCGATTTTACGGTCGGTTCCGGAGTTATCTCCACACCAAAACGCGAAACACCAGTGAGTACGGCTTGGGCTATCTTAGCGGGTTGTTACGGATGGAAACCAAGCGCAACATGGCGAATGTAGGCCGGAAGACCGCTGTGTCAGGACAGAACCTGCAACACTTTATCAGTAATTCGCCCTGGTCGGGTCCCGGGTTAATTGAGGCGATCCAGAACGAGATCAAAGGGCATCCTGCGTTTCAAGAAGCGATGCTGGTCCTGGATGAAAGCGCTGAAGCCAAGGCCGGGGAGCACAGTGCTGGGGCAGGCAGACAGTACAATGGCCGGATGGGGGCCGTGGATGTCAGTCAGGTGGGCGTGTTTCTCTCGCTGGTCACGCCCCAGGTCAATACCTGGATCGATGGCGAGTTATTCATTCCCGCTCATTGGTTTGAAGAAAGCGCGGCGGAAAAGCGCAACGCGGTGGGCATCCCCCAGGAGCGGGGCTTTCAAACCAAGCCCGCGTTAGGCTGGCAAATGATCCAACGCGCCTGCGAACGACACATCCCGTTTCAGGCCGTCTTGATGGATAGCCTGTATGGCCGCAATGAAGCGCTGCGCCAACGCTTGGATCGGGCGCACATCGAGTACTATGGCGATGTCCCGGCCAACACGCAAGTGTATTTGCAACAACCCAGGATCGTTTATCCGCTCACGAAAAAGCGCCAGGTGCCGAGCAAGAACCCGGTGGTGGCCGGCGCAGCGCCCGTTGAAGTTCAGGCGGTGGAACAGCAAGCCACCCTGGCTTGGGAGACCATCCGCTTGCGGCCCAATGAACGTGGTTTTCTGGAAGCTCAGTTTGCGCGCTGTCGGGTTTGGGTGGCTTATCCTTGCCCTGAGTTGCGCGAGGAATGGCTGCTCATTCGCAAAGATCCGGCCCAAGTCACCTATGTCTTGAGCAATGCGCCCGCGAACATTTCCCTGAAAACGATGGCCTGGCGCAAATCGCATCGTTACTTGATCGAACGCTCCAACCAGGATGCCAAAGATGAACTGGGGTGGGATGAATTCCAGGCGCGCAAGTACCGCGCCTGGGAACACCAATTGGCGCTGACGATCTTGGCGGCCTGGTTCATTGCCGAAACCCGCCTGGATTGGATGCAGCGGCTCAAGCAAGATCCAGCGCTGCTCGAAACCTATGAAGTGGAGGTGCTGCCCCAATTATCGGTTGGTAATGTGCGAGAATTGCTGCGGGCTGCCCTGCCGCTACCCCAACTTTCCTCGGAAGAGGCAGCCCAATTAGTCGTTACGCATCTGGTCAACCGAACCCGTTCACGAAAATCTCGCCTTCGTCATACCAAACGTCGCCCAGATGCTTAATGTGACATTGTCAAACTACTTATTGCACAATGAATAACCAGGTCATCTATCATACTTTCAGGGAGGACAATGATGAGAGGCTGGCGGATCCTGATAATTGTCGTGAGCGTCGCATTTCTTCTGGCAGCCTGCAGTCTGTTCGATGCTGGACCCGGCCAGGTCGCCGTTCCACCATCTCCCACCAGGCCGTCGGAAACCCACCAGGATATCGAAACTGGTACTGACGATGATCATGACCTGGCACTGGCCGCCTTCAAGAAAGGCAGCTGCGGCGCGTGCCACATCATCCCAGGAGTACCCGGCGCGACCGGCACGATAGGCCCGGACCTGAGCCAGATCGGCGAGGTGATCGAGGATCGCCTTGAGGATGGCCTCTATACGGGCCAGGCCGGCAGCGTGCAGGAATACCTGCTGGAAGCCATCCAGGAACCGGACGCTTTCCTGGCGCCTGACTGCGGGGGAAAACCCTGCCAGCAGGGCCTGATGCCAGCCGTTGACCTCAGCGATGCCGAGCTGCAGGCCATGGTTTCCTTCCTGGAAGACCTGGATGAGGATGACGTGATCGCCATCCCGCAGGTCTCTTCACCGCCGGAGGAGAAGACGGAGTCAGCCAGTGTTCTGACGGACGATGAATACGCCTGGGCGAACCAGACCTACTTCGAGCGCTGCGCCGGTTGCCACGGTACGCTGCGCAACGGCGCCACCGGCCCGGCTCTGACACCAGATAAAACGCAGGCCAAAGGCACGCTTGGTCTGGCTGCGATCATCTTCAACGGCACGACCGGCGGCATGCCGGACTGGGGCAGACAGGGCTTCATGACCCGGGAGCAGACCGAAATCATGGCGGAGTTCTTGCAGATGGAACCGCCTGTACCGCCTGAGATGTCCCTGGAGCAGATGAAGGACACCTGGAAGGTCTACGTCGAGCCGGAAGACAGCCCCGCCGCACCGGGAACCGACACCGACTGGC
>CZCB01007369.1_pt1 | contig 11479 bp, 8 predicted proteins | sample 591991 | NCBI WGS metagenome assembly CZCB01 (sample SAMEA3556809, study PRJEB10932) | anaerobic digester metagenome | reverse complement strand
CTGCAGCCGGTGGAGCTGGAAGAGGTGCTGGATTACCTGGCGGAGAAAACCAAGCAGTCGGGGCCCCAAATAAACTCGCTGATACTGAAAACGGCGGGCATAACCCTTTCATACTACGTGAAGTACAAAAACAAATTCCCCTGCAGCGAGGACGACGACAGTGACAGGATGGAGAAAATACTGGGAATCCTGCTCAGCGGTTTTGTAAACTACGACCAGCAGATAAGGCAGATAGCCTTCAGCGTTATAGGCAAGGAAATATTCGGCTCCGCGTACCTGGACCTGGAACAGAAGGGCTGCATATTCAAGCTCATCGCCAAAAAAGTGCTTACGCTGCTGCCGGATGCCTGGGACAACGAGCTTACGCTGTTTACCAACGCATACGCCCTAAGCAGCATATACAAGTTTATATCCGACTACACCTTTCACCGCGGCAGCATAAACTTACCCCACCCGGAAAGGATAGCCTTTTTCCCCGGTACCTTCGACCCCTTTTCGCTGGGGCACAAGGAGATTGCGAAGGAAATACGGCGGCTGGGCTTTGAAGTATTCCTGGCCATAGACGAGTTTTCATGGTCAAAGCGAACCCAGCCCAGCATTACCCGGAGAAATATAATTAACATGTCGGTGGCGGACCAGCCGGGCATATTCCTTTACCCCGGCGATATCCCGATAAACATAGCCAACCCGAAGGACCTGCGCGCCCTAAGGCACAGTTTTCCCTGCTCGGAAGTGTATATAGTGGTGGGAAGCGATGTGATACTCCACGCTTCGGGCTACAGGGACAAAAAGAGCCCGGATTCTATTCACTCCTTCAACCATATTATATTTGACAGGAAAAGCGCCCTCTCCTCGGAGAATGATGACCAGAGACTGGGAAGGGAAATAAGCCGGCTGGAAGGAAAGGTTATAAGCCTGTCGCTGCCCCCGCAGTACGAGGACATAAGCTCCACTCAAATAAGGGACTATATAGACCGGAACAGGGACATTTCAATGCTGGTGGACCCGCTGGCCCAGAAGTACATATACGCAAACGGCCTGTACCGAAGGGAACCCCAGTACAAAACGCCTGTTACCCCGGTATCCACCGATGTGGAGGTCGTGGAAAACCCCGACAGGTCACTCCTCGAAAAACTTTTCTACCGCATAGTCGGCGGAAACGGCGAAACCATGGAAAAGCTTGCCCCGTTTCTCCAAAGGTCCAGCCCCAGGGTTTTGATACTCAAGGAAATCGGAAACGGGAACAGGGTCCTCGGGTTTTCCATGTTCCACTGGGCCCGGCTCAGCATGCTGTACAGCGAATTTAACAACAACATGGCCTCGGAGTATGTAAGGGATAACGCGGTAGGCAGGATAGTGGTGCTGGACGGCATATTCACCGACAAAAAAAGCCGTCACGAAAACCTGGAACAGATAATCCTCACCGAAACGCTCTGCTACTGCCTTGCAAAGGACTACAACTATGCCGTGTATAGGAATATCATTGAGGATTATCCCGACGATAAGACGGAAGAGGTGCTTGAACTCCAGGGATTTCAAAGGCTGTATTTCGGAAATTCCCGCCTACCCATATTCATAGTGGACATGAGTTCCCCCTGTACCATTAACCTGGACATTTCCAACGTGATAAAGGAAACCTTCCGGAACGCCGAAAGCGTAAAGCAGTCCATAATCCGGTCCAGGAAAAGGCTGCAGGGGGCCCTTACCGGCCTTTACCCGGGGAAGCTGGTACTGCCCTTTGATATAAGTATTTTAAAACAGAACATAACCAAGAAGATATGCGCCGAAAACGGGGTGGATACAGTCCCATCGGTTCCCAGGAAACTGGGCCCGGCGGTGTGCGTACCCTTTGGTTCCATACTGTACAACCAGATAGTACCGAATACCATAACCAAATCGCTGCACACCGAAAAACTGTTCCAGCCCGACATGAAGTCCTTTAAAATAGGGCCCTTTCCCTACTACCTGGACCTGGAGACCCAGGTGAGAATGCTGCGCTCCTTCGACCGGCCCATAATACTGGTGGACGACCTGTTGCACAAGGGCTACCGGTTCAAGGCCCTGGACCCGCTGCTTAAAAGAGAGGGAATCAGGGTAAAGAAATTCATAGTGGGGATTCTCTCCGGCCGAGGCAAGGAACTTAGCGATATCCAGGACAGGGAGGTGGACAGCGCCTATTTCATACCCCGGCTGAAGGCGTGGTTCAACGAAAGCGCCCTGTACCCGTTCCTTGGGGGGGACACGCTGTGGAGGGGCATATATCCCCGTTGGAACCTCATACCTTCGATTAACCTTATACTGCCCTACACCTCGCCGACTTTCCTAAGCGATGTGTCCAACAGGTCCATATTCGAGCTGTCCGAAACCTGCATCAACAACTCCATTGATATTATGACCACCCTTGAGGAAGAATACCAGGTGATGAACGAACGGAGCCTGACCCTGGACCTGCTGGGCGAGGTGGTTTACCCGCCCCGCTGCCCGGACCACGGCACCAACATGAATTACGATATGAACAAAAGTCCGTCCCACTACCTGCAAAACGACCTGGAACTGCTTAATCGGCTCCGGCATACCATAGTCAAGTAACGGAGGGACCTTTTATGTACTGTTACCTGTACCGCGGCAAGCTTCTTGTATCCAGGCATCTATACCCGGACCTGGACCGGATACCCGAAGAAAGGGCCGCGCTGTTTAAGGACAGCATTTATATTCTTAATAGACTGGACCCGACAAGGTCCAGGCGAAGTTTTTGCGTTTCAAGTCCCGCCGCGGCCTTCCCGGAAAAGGAGGGCATAGAAATGCTCATGGAAAGGGACGCCCCCGCCGGCCTGCCCGAATGGCTGGAATCCGCTATCCAAAAAAGGTGCGTAACCTCGGTTAACACCGAATACCCGTCCTGGAGAAAGGCCCTTTACAGTACACTGCCGGAAAAATGGAGGGTAAACATAGCCGGCCTTGGGGACGTGGGGGGCACGCTGCTTACCGGCCTTCGCTTATTGGGGGGAAATGTCATATCCCGTATCGGTATACACAGCAGGAGCATAAACAACATGAAAAGGTGGGAATGCGAGGCAAACCAGGTGCTCTCCCCCGGCGGCGGCACACCTTATCCCCCGGTTATAATGCTTGGGGATGACGAAATATTCAACTGCGACCTGTTTTTGTTCTGCATATCGGCGGGGGTGCCGCCGGTGGGACAAGACAGTGGCGATGTGCGGATGGCACAGTTTGAAGCCAACTCAAGGATTGCGGCCGAATATGCAAAAAAAGCAAGAAAAGCCGGTTTTGCCGGCATCTTCGGCGTGGTGTCCGACCCGGTGGACCTTCTTTGCAAAACCGTTTTCCTGGAAAGCAACCGGGACGAAAACGGTGTTTTGGACTTTGGCGGCCTTGCCGCCGAACAGGTAAGGGGATTCGGCCTTGGGGTGATGTACGCCCGGGCTGCATATTACGCGGCAAAGGCCCCGGGGGGCGCCCGTTTTTTGGAGGAGGGCAGGGCCTTCGGTCCCCACGGCGAAGGGCTTGTCATAGCCAACAGCATTGAAAACTATAACGATGCCCTGTCGCTGGAGTTAACCGAAAAAGCCAAGAAAGCCAACCTGTACGTGCGGCAGCAGGGCTACAAGCCCTACGTGGCGCCGGCCCTTTCCTCCGGCAGCCTTTCGGTCATGGCGCTTATCAAGGGCAAGTGGCACTACAGCTCCACCTTCCTGGGAGGGGTATACATGGGGTGCCTTAACAGGCTGGGCCGCTGCGGTACCGAAATCGAAACCAACAGGCTTCCGTCGCCGCTTTATGAAAGGATAAAAACCACCTACGAAAGGCTGGGAGAAATGCTGTGAAAAAGATAAGCCTGATTGCCCCGGGCCGAATCTCCGGCCGGCTTTCTAAAATGGTGGAGGCGGCCACATCCGGCATACCGGTGGAAGTCCTGCCCGATACCGGCGATATTCCCGACCTCAAAAACAAAAAAATACTGTTCGCGGCGGACCTGGACCAGACCGGCGTCAATATACCCCTGCTTGATTTATTCCGCATCCTTTACAAGAGGGGAGGGGACGCGCTGGGCGGCAGTTCGGCGGGCCTTTTGCTGCACAGCGAAAGCGAGCTTTTCACCAAGAGCGCCGCGCAAAACATAATATTTCTTGCCAACCGCCTGGGCTGCCGTTTCCCCGGCAGCCCCCTCGTGGAAGCGACGGCGGACCTGCGCAACTTCCTTACCTGGCGCAAAAAGCTTGGCAGCTCCCTTGAGGAAGTATGCGCCAGCCTCTGTACTGCGCTGGGAAGGCGCCTTTTAGAGGACTTCCCGTCCACGGTTAAAAGCCCGCGGATACTGGCGGTCCACGCCAGCTCCCGCGAAACATCAAACACCCTCATGCTGTGGGATATGATAAAAAAGCATCTCCCCGGCGGCGGGATAACCGAGCTTCACGTGGAAAACGGCGCGGTGCGGGACTGCAAGGGATGCTCCTATACAACCTGCAAGCATTTCAGCCGGCAGCGAAGCTGCTTTTACGGGGGGGTTATGGTGGAGGAGATATTCCCCGAAATAGAAAAGGCGGACGCGATTGTATGGATATGCCCCAATTACAACGACTCGGTATCGGCAAACCTCATGGCGGTTATAAACCGGCTCACCGCCTTGTACAGGCGGACCAAGTTCTTTGATAAGACGCTGTTCGGCGTAATAGTCTCCGGCAACTCGGGCAGCGATTCGGTGGCAAAACAGCTGATAGGGGCGCTAAACATAAACAAAAGCTTCCGTCTGCCCCCCCACTTCGCAATAATGGCCACCGCCAACAACCCCGGGGATATAAAGGCGGTGCCCGGTATTGAAGAAAAGGCAAGGCTTTTTGCCCAAAACATGCTGCGGGAGATTAAAACGTGACAGGGGCCGTATACAATCACCGCTTCCAGAAGCGGGGGGATAGCAGCGCTATCACGGTGTATATCTCCAGCCTGCCAAGAATCATGCAAAACGAAAGAAGCAGCTTTGAAAAATCCGATAAAGAGGAATAGGTTGTAGCCGGACCTACCATCCCAAATCCCGGGCCGACATTCCCCAGCGTTGCGGCTACGGCGGATGCCGAACTTACGAGGTCATGGCCTTGAACCGCCAAAAGCAGCGAGGCTGCAATAAATATGACCATATAAAACATTGTGAAAGCCATGACGCCGGACAATACTTCCTCCTGTACCGGGAAATCCCCTATCTTTACCGCCGTTACCGACCTTGGATGGATTAGCCTGTTTACTTCCCGCTTCATGTATTTGAATAGCAGGTGTATCCTTATAACCTTAACCGACCCGCCGGTGGAACCGGCACATGCGCCGATAAACATCAGCACAAACAGCACCGCCCGGCTGAAGTCCGGCCATGAATCATAATTGGTGGTGGCAAACCCGGTGGTGGTTATTATGGATGCCACTTGGAAAGATGCATGCCTCAGGCTCTCCAGTAAGCCGTCGAATACTTTTCCTTTCAGGTTTAACGTAATCATAATAATGGCTGCGGCTATTATATAAAGGTACGTCTTAAACTCGGGGTCTCTGAGAAATTCTCTCGCACTTTTGTTCTTGAATGCAATATAATAAAGGGAAAAATTTACTCCCGATGCGACCATGAATATGGTTATTATAACTTCAAAGTATACGTTGTTGTAGGCACCGATGCTTGCATTCCTTATCGAAAATCCCCCGGTGCCCAGGGTCCCGAAGGTGTGCACCAGGCTGTCAAACAGGGGCATTCCGCCCAATACAAGCAGCAAAACTTCCGCCAGCGTAATGACAGTATAGGTAATATACAGAATTTTGGCCGTGTTATTCACCCTCGGGGTCAGTTTGATGGAAATTGGACCGGGGCTCTCGGACTTAAGTATCTGAAAGGTTCCCACCCCCAGCGCCGGAGCCAGTGCCAGCGCTAATACCAGTATCCCCATCCCTCCCAGCCAGTGGGTAAAGGAACGCCAAAAAAGGAGACTCCGGGGCAGCACCTCAACGTTGTTTATTACGGTTGCCCCGGTGGTTGTAAAACCCGAAACCGTTTCGAAAAACGCGTCAACAAAAGAGGGTAAAGCCCCTGTGAATAAAAAAGGCAGGGCTCCGATTATCGAAACCATAAGCCATCCAAAGGTGACTATCGCAAATCCCTCTTTGTACCTGATTATTTTATCCTTCACTCTAATGGGAAAAAGTGCCAGCCCTATAGCCGCTGCGATCGCCATAGAGCCTAAAAACGCAAAAACCGCATGCTCACCGTTGATAGCGGCAACAATGACGGAAGGAAGCATCGTAGCAGCCTCACATAGAAGCAGCATCCCCAGCGTTTTTAGCACTATCATCGAATTCATTTATACCAAGGCCTCCCCTCTTGCAGCCAAAAAGTTTCGTAACCTTGTCTACACGAGAATCCAACGTAAATACTATAACCCTGTCCGAAGCCTTTATTACCGCATCGCCGTTGGGTATTATCACCTTTCCGTGCCTTAGTATCGCCCCGATTATTATCCCTTTTGGAATTCCCAGTTCCTTTAGGGGTTTATCCAGTATCGGAGCGCCCTCCTGCGGTATAATCTCCAGCACCTCGGCGCGTCCGCCTATAAGCAGCGAAATGGAAACTATCCTGCCTCCCCTTACTATCCTCAGTATGTCACTGGCGGTTATTAGTTTCGGGCTCACTGCATTGTCAATACCTATGGTCTCCAGCACCGAAGTATAATTGGAACGGCTTACCTTGGCTATAACCTTTTTGGCTCCCATCCGCTTGGCCAAAACGGATACCATAAGATTCTCCTCGTCATACCCGGTAACGGCAAGAAATGCATCCATACCCTCAATATTCTCCGCCTTTAGCAGCGTAAGGTCGGTACCGTCGCCGTGCAGTACCAGTGCGTTATCCAGGCCTTCCGCCAGTTCTTTGCACCTTTCCAAGTCCTGCTCGATTATCTTAACATTTATATCAAGGTGCTCCAGCCCCTTAGCGAGGTAATAGCCAATCCTGCCCCCGCCAATTATCATAACATTCTTCACCCTGTTGTTTACTATATGCGCCCCTGCATTCTTTGCGACTCTGTCAACGACGCTCTTTTCACCCATTATATACAGCGTGTCATCCGGCATTATATAATCGAAACCGTTGGGTATTATTACCTCACCACTGCGAGTTATGGCGGTAATAACCACCCCCGGGGGTAATTTCAGGTCCTTAATCTGTTTTCCTGCAAAGACGGATGCGGATTCAATTATTATCTCGGACATCCGTACCTGTCCCTTTGCAAAATCCGCCGCGTAGGACGCATAGGTGTTGAGCAGCAGCCTTATTATTTCACAGGCGGTTGCGTATTCAGGGTTTATTATATAGTCAATCCCCAAACTGCTCCTCATGAAGTCCAGCTCCACGACGTATTCGGGATTGCGCACCCTGGCAATGGCGGTTTTGACTCCCAGTTTTTTCGAGGTAATACATGCCACAATATTGGCTTCATCGCTGTCGGTAACGGCGATAAAAAGGTCCCATCCCTCGATCCCCAGTCCTTTTAATAGGCTGCTGGATATGCCGTTACCTCTTTTTGTAAGCACATCAAAATTATCATTTATTTTATCAAGGACATCCTGATTTGTATCTACTACCAGAATATCATGATTTTCCTTCACTAAACTCTCCACCAATTGGTATCCGACTTTTCCGGCCCCAATGATTGCTATTCGCATTTGTCTTACCCCCATCTAAACTCATTTCGGTACAATGGACAAGGGACATTATGTTGTCCCTTGTCCATTGTACCTGCTCAAACTTTATACACATTAATATAACACTTTTCGAATCAAAAAGCATCCAGCAATTTTATTGTCGTAATCCAGTATTTATAATACCCCTATCTTGGCATATTCGCTATATCCCTGAAGGTCTCTATATAAAGGAGTATGTCCATCGCTACAGCCACCGAATCAAAGCCCCTCTTGAAATACCCGGATGCGGTTTTTTTGTCGGGGGCGAATATAAACGCGTACTTATTCTGCCTTTTGCACTTTTCCAGTACCATGTCTATAATGCGCTGAATTTCCGGGTCGGACATTTTCCCCGGCTTGTCATAGGACTGGCTCAGGTCATAGGGCCCTATGAAGATCCCGTCCACGCCTTCCACATCCAGGATAGCGTCCAGGTTTTCCACGCATTCCCTGGTCTCGCACTGGGGCAGCACCAAGGTATTTTGGTTGGCGTCCCTAAAGTATTCCTCCAGGCTTTCTATGTCCCCATAGTCTGATGCCCTAGTAAGAGCCACTCCCCTTCGGCCCATAGGATAGTATTTGGCGTACTCAATAACTCTCTCCACCTCTTGCCGGGTCCTTATCATGGGTACAATAATCCCCTGGGCGCCGACGTCCAAAACTTTTAAAATTGACGGCCTGGAAAAGTCCTTCACCCTTACCAGCGGTGTGATGTTTCTTCTTTCGGCGGCCCTTATGTACTGCTGCACAGTTTCCACGCCGTAGGGGCCGTGTTCCTTGTCCAGGATTACATAGTCCATACCCGCTATACCCAACGCTTCAACCGCTTCGCATGAACCCATGCTGAAAAAGGTGCCCACCGTCTTTTGGTTTTGCTCCAGCTTTCCCTTTAAAAGGTTTTTCATGGTTACGCATCAGCCTCTCTTCTATCAATTACCATGTTCCTATGGATACTCTTTCATTCTTTACAGTTTCTATACAGCATGCAAATACCCTTCCCGTTAAACTAAAAAACCCTTACTTTCCATCGCGGATTGACAAAACCTTGTCCAGGGGGTAACATGGAATTAAATGGATGTACCAATCCGGCTTTATTTAGAATAAACTCATTTATAACAGGTGATTGGAGGTAACGGGTATGAAAATAGGACAGGCCTTGGCCGTAATATGTATTGCAGCCGTCCTCCTGGCGGGCTGTGCAGCAGGCCAGGACGGAACTACGCCTGCCGAACCGGGATACAAAAAAATAACCGCCCGGGAGGCGAAGGATATTATGGACAGTGAAGATGCCATTATACTGGATGTGCGCTCCCGGGATGAATACGAAAAAGAGCATATACAAAACGCAGTCCTGCTGCCCAACACCGAGATAGAAAGCCTCGCGGAAGAAATGCTTCCGGATAAGAACGCAACAATACTAATCTACTGCAAGTCCGGCAAAAAAAGCGCTGAAGCGGCGGAAAAGCTTGTTAAAATGGGGTACACAAAAGTATACGACTTTGGCGGCATAGAAGACTGGCCTTACCAAACCGTTAAATGAGACCTCATCCGCCAATCCTTCAATATCCCTACCTCCCGGACAGACACACCGCTCACCGAGATGTTCGTTGTCCGCGGCAGCGACCAAAAATTGAGCGGTGCTGCATTGTTTGAATATTACCGGGAAATAGACGACAAGCTAAACTCCATCGGACACGTCCGGCACATAAAAACCCCGGGCAGGTTGTTAAACCTATACAAATAGGGGAGCCAAAGGCTCCCCCTGCTTCCGGGATTCTAGTTAGAACAGTCTCAATTGTTCAGTTTCGGCCTCAAGCCTTTTTAGGGCGGTATCGCAGTATTCCCTTGATATGTCAATGCCCAGATATCTTCTATGAAGGCGTTTTGCCACAACGGTTGTGGTGCCGGCCCCGTTGAACGGGTCCAAAACAACGTCGTTTTTATAGCTGAACAGCTTAAGCACCCGCTCAACAAGCTGCTCCGGGAACATGGCGGGATGACCGTATTCCTTCATGTTGCGTTCAGGGGCGATGCTCCATTTGGCCACCACCCACTGCTTGAACTCCTCCTCATTGATGTCGATGTTCTCTTTAGACCCCGGCTTTTTGAGATTTCCCTTACAAAACACCTCCACGAACTCCCATGTATATTTCAAGTATGGGCTGGCCGGGCTTTTCCAACTGCCCCAAGAGCAGTACTTGCAGTTGTAGTTGTTCTTTTCCCAGATGATTTCACCCTTCCAGATCATCTTCTGCTGGATGAAAAAGCTGCTTATTATATGATGGGTGGGTATGTAGTCCGAATACAGCGGCTGGACATTCACCACAAAACGCCCGCCGTATTTAAGCACGCGGATACACTCCTTGAAGATTTTAAACAGCATATCATAATACTGGTCCCAATGGCTGGTATCGTTATGGTTCTCATAGTCAAGGCCGAAATTATACGGGGGTGAGGTTATTATTATATCAATGCAGTTGTCAGGCAGAGTCTTCAAATAATCCAGGCTGTCGGCACAGACTATTTTATTCACGCTGTCCTCCGGCAGCGGGTTATTTTTCCTAGAGAAATCGTTGTCGTTGGCATAGTAATGTTTGCTGCGGCTTTTTTCTTTCACTTTGCGGCTTCTAACCTTCCGCTCGGCATTGTATCCGACAAACATGCGCTTGCTTCCCTTTAGACCATAGCTTCCTATGGAATCAACCGCATCAAATACCGCCTTTGCAAACCCTTCGCTGCCGTTTGTTCCATCCAAAAGAGCCGCCTTAAAACGCACAACGTCAAGCTGGTTCAGGTGCAGTTGGAATTCACCGTCGTTAATAACTGCTTTCACATCGGAAGGCGGAAAGGAACCATTAATTATGTCGGCAACCCGCGCAACGTCCCCCGGAGGAAAACTGCCTGTCTGTATACTGACTAGCTTGTACTCAATAGCTGCCAAGTTTTTACCCCTCCATATATTCATTCCTCAGCTTTTTGTGCTGCTGTTTGGAAACCATTATATCATGCTTCCATGCTGTTGTCAGGACACCCGGGATTCATTTCTTCCGGCCGGCCTTACGGCATCAGCCCGCAGCACCGTTCCCGGGCACAGGCATATGATGTTTATATAAGGAAATATGAAAGGGGGATTAATATGTACAGTGACTACAACTCATATTACGGCAGCACTCCGGTTTATAACCCATATGGCTATCCCTTCCCTTATTGGGCCAATGCGCCGATATATAACCCCGACCCTTGGCAAGTTTATATTCCGCTGCGGGACTATGGGCCAAACCCCTATGTGGTTAATATCCATGATGCCGCTTTGCAAAACAATAATTTCCGTCTTGCCCTATGGACGGGGACCTACCTGCAGCTTACCCTAATGAGCATAAATGTGGGAGAAGACATAGGCCTTGAGATGCACCCCGACGTAGACCAGTTTCTACGCATAGAACAGGGCCAGGGCATTGTCATGATGGGAGACAGAAGGAACAATCTTAATTTCAGAAGGAGGGTACATGACGGCTACGTGATTTTTGTACCCGCCGGAAAATGGCACAACCTAGTCAACACCGGCCGTACGCCGTTAAAGCTTTATTCCATTTACGCGCCGCCGGAGCACCCCCGTGGGACGGTTCATAGGACCAAGAGGGACGCCGAAAAGCACCACGGCTAACCTGGATAGACAAGGGGACGGTTCTCGCGTCTTATCAAAGGATAGGATCAGACAGTAGAACCGTCCCCTTGTCTACACATAACG
>CZCB01011421.1_pt1 | contig 11518 bp, 9 predicted proteins | sample 591991 | NCBI WGS metagenome assembly CZCB01 (sample SAMEA3556809, study PRJEB10932) | anaerobic digester metagenome | reverse complement strand
ACTCTCAAAGTGGCTGGTTTTGAACTGCCCACTCATGGCTGGTTTTGAGTGCCCGATGACAAAAACACAAGCGGCGCCCGGTTTGGGCGCGCTTGGCCTTGTCTCTTGCTATGCCTGTGAAAAGTTGGCTGGTTTTTCTGTGGCTTTGTGTAGCGGCCAACGCTACGCAAATTCTGATTTGTGAAAGAACGGTGCCGCGCTGCTCTGCGCAGGACGGCCTGCCGATAAGACAGGCACATTATTACTCGTGTCGGGCTGGCGTTGGCAAGGTTTCTGGAGAATTTTTCTCCCCTGCCGCTTTTTGGCGTGAGCCGTGCAAAATACGCGAAAACCATTGCACCGACCATTGAAGCAACGACTCCGCCTGCAAGCTGGACTCACGAACCGGTTTTTGATTGAACGTCGTGGCGCGTTCGATTGAAACTGTTGCGTGAGCGGAAAACAGTTTTTCCCAAAACATCATTGCGAAGGTGAAGGACACGCAGGAGTTGCGGAAGGAATTGCAGAACGTGAAGAAGCTGGCGCGCGAACGCGCCAAGGCGATCACGCTCCGCATTCCGCAGTTGAAGGACTGCAAGAATCATTTCGACAAGAAGAAGGAGAAAGGAAAAGGCACGATGGTTTTCATCTGCGAAGGCCAGTCCGCCGCCGGCTCGATCACCAGTTGCCGCGACGTGAACAATCAGGCCGTGTTCGTGCTCAAGGGCAAGCCGCTCAACGTCTGGGATCTCAAACGCGACGTGATGTACAAGAACGACGAGATGTATAACCTCATGCAGGCGCTCAACGTCGAGGACAACACCGAGGGCCTGCGTTACGAGAAGGTCATCCTCGCCACCGACGCGGACGTGGACGGCATGCACATCCGCAACTTGATGATCACCTACTTCTTCAAGTTCTTCGAACAACTCGTCCAAGCCGGCCACGTCTATGTCCTGGAGACGCCGCTGTTCCGCGTGCGCAACAAGGAGAAGACGATTTACTGCTACAGCGAAGCGGAGCGTGACAAAGCGGTGACTGAACTCGGCGGCACACCGGAAATTACGCGCTTCAAAGGATTGGGCGAAATCAGTCCGAAGGAATTCGCGCAATTCATCGGCAAGGAAATGCGGTTGAGCAAAGTCGAATACGCCCCGCGCGCGGAATCCGTGCCGATTCTGAACTTCTACATGGGCAAGAACACGCCCGAGCGCAAAGACTACATCATGGACAAACTCGTCGTGCCGGTGGAGGAGTGAGCATCGTGTCGCTGCACTCGTGAGAGTGCGGCCAATCAATTTTAGATCCGGGAAATCAGATCAGCCGCGTTCTCATGAACGCCGCTACGAAGGTGATTTTGGAGAAGTCGGCCCGAAAGAATGGCGCACTTCATCATTCCAAATCTGCAGAAACAACAACGGCCTGGAGAACTGTTGTTGAATTAACTTGATTGAAATTTCGGTTCACAATTTCACCGATTTCCATTTGCCTCTTCGGAACAGCCAGATGCCAATGAAACCGGCGAGCGATTCGGCAACGACGATGGACCAGTAAACGCCGGTTTGCTTCGCGCCGAGTTCAATGGCGAGCAGATAGGCCAGCGGAATTTCCAGAATCCAGAAGCAGAAGAAATTTATCTTCGTCGGCGTCCAGGTGTCGCCCGCTCCGTTGAATGCCTGCGGCATGACCAATCCCCAGGCGAAAAACAGGTAACCGCACGAAACAATCCAGAGACATTCCGCACCCGCGGCAATGACCGCCGGGTCGGACGTAAAAATTCTGACGAGCGATTGATTGAAAACGATGTAAACCACCGAAACCAGCGCGAGGAAAATCATGTTCACGAATCCAGTGATCCACACCGACCGTTCCGCGCGTTCTGGTTGTTTGGCGCCGAGATTTTGTCCCACCAAGGTGGCCGCGGCGTTGGATAATCCCCACGATGGCAGCATCGTGAACACAAAAATGCGCACGGCAATCGTGTAACCAGCAACGGCTTCGCTTCCGAAGGTCGAAACAATCCGCACCAATCCGATCCACGATGCCGTGGCGAAAGGCAATGGGGTCGCATCTAAATATTTGACATTTGGGTTCGAGGGGGAGTGAAAATTGAACTCGACACGCCAGCCAATGCAAATGGCGTACCGCGGGATTCGCACTGGCGCGGCTTCTCGGTTTACGAACCCTCTCAGTCGAGGAAAGATCAACCTGCATCTCACAAAACATCCCAACGCCTCCAGCCTTCGCAAGGCTCCGGCTCGACACGTTCCCGCCTTCTTCGCTCGGAAGGCCGCGCGACCGAATCGTGGCGCTGCTTATCGGACCGAAGCAACTTTGCGAAGGCCGATCCCGGTTCGCCAGGCGTGGCTTTGGAGTTCTTCACTCTCACCACGCGGTTCGTTTTCGGTCAGGAATGCGACCACGCCAGCTATGTCGACGTCAGTCTTCGATTTATTGTCCTTGAAGCAAGACTGAACGCACCCGCTCCGCCCTCTCATTGTGAACGAGACGCTCGAAAAGAGGATTTTCCTGCCAATTCCTGCCAAACTCCTTTCACCTAGATTCCGCTTCCTTCCTGAAGAAGCAGGTGGCACTCTTCGGAGAACTATGGAATTCCATAGAAAATCACGGGTTTGCGGGCAAAAACGCGTGAGGAGAGCAGGGAGTTCGAATCCCCCTCTCTCCGCCACTTTGAACCCAAGGATTCAAGTCCCATGTTTTCGGACAGATCATTTCTGAATCACGAGTCAGGTGTGGAGGGGCGTGAATCGCCGGGCTTGTTGAGGATGCTGACAAACGAACGCGAGCCAGTGGCGATTGGAGTTTGAACACCAAATGTCAAATATTTAGATGCGACCCCATTGCCTTTCCGATTTTGAACAATCAAAACGGTGGTGACGACAACGACCGCCGCGCTTGGTCCAAGCACCGCCGCCACCAACACGCCACCGATCAGGTGTCCCGATGTGCCCGCCACGACGGGAAAGTTGAGCATTTGGGCCGCGAAGAGAAAAGCCGCTGAAAGGCCCAGCATGGGGATGTGTCGCGCGGGCAAGGTCCGCCGGACATGGCGGAGGGCCAGCCCCACGCCCGCCACGGCGAGAACCGCCGTGGTGACGGTCGTCTTCCCGTCGATGAATCCATCCGGAATATGCACGGTGGCATGATGGTCCAACTGCACCGTCGAAGGCAAGATTGTTCGTAATACTGGTTTGTGATTGCGTATTACCGCCACTCGCAGGTAATACCAGTCTCGATGTGCGTATTAACCCTAAGGATGCGCGAAGGCCGGCGGCTCGGGTGGCTGGCGTTCACGCTGATTGAACTGCTGGTGGTAATTGCCATCATCGCAATTCTGGCGGCACTGCTGTTGCCAGCCTTGGGTCAGGCCAAGGAGCGCGGCAAGCGCGTGGCCTGCGTCAGCAACCTCCGCCAGATCGGACTGGCAACGCAGCTCTACGCGGATGAAACGAAGTCCTACCCGCCGGCGTGGATTGATTCCACCACGCGCTGGATGGATTTGATCAAAACCCAACTCGCGAAGAATTCCGGTGTTTATCTCTGCCCGTCCGACACCAAACGGATCGCGGTGACCTGGGACACGAATGTCTTTCTCAGCTACGGCATCAATACCTTCAACCTTTCGGGCAAGGACTACTGCTTCTGGTATGGCGTCAAGGCGGACAGCGTGCGCCGACCGGTGAATACGATCATCTACGCGGACTGCACGCCGGGCAAATACTACTGCGGCGGCGGCAGTTCCTTCACCAATCCCGTCGTGGACGTGGATTATCGCCACTCCAAGAAGAGTTTTGTCGCGGCCTACTGTGACGGACACGTAGAAGTCAAAACCATCTGCACCCAGGACGAATGGGATGCAGGCAAATAGGAGTAACTCACTCCCTGAACATCATGAAATTGAAAATCACGAAACTCATCCTCACCCTCACGACCGGTTTGCTGCCGCTCGCCGCCAACGCCGGTTTCTCGCTTCCCTCTGGCTCGACCTCGCCCGGGCACGGAATCAGCAATGTGCTGTCCGGCAGCATCGCCAATGCTGCGCTCTATTGGCAAAGCACAACCAATTGGCTGAACGCGGGCAACCCGATCACGACCTTCACCACCTACGCCGTTACCAATGACTACAATCTGCCCGCCTGCGATTCCGTTTCAGTGGCGCGAATTGTCATGACCGTCTGGGGCGGCACGGCCAACTACATCAGCCAGATGACCGTCACGATCAACGGCACAAACCTTTCCGCCGCCAATCCCCTCGTCTTCGGCTCGACGACGGATACGAATCCAGTCTTTAGTGCCAACAGTGCGAATACCTACGGCTCGGGTTCGGGTGTCTGGCTCGTGACCCTGCCCGTGCCGCCGGAAATGTTGCTCAAGGATGGCACGCCGAACACCATTATCGTTTCGCAAACCAGCCCCAACGGCTTTGATGGCCGCGTGCAACACGTCACGCTGCTGGCGGTTTACCAAAAGAGCAGTCTGGCCAATACGTTTGACTACGCGATTGCCGAGGGCGGTGGCGACATTTACAAGACCCCCACTGGTTCACAGGTCTCGCAACGCACCGTCGCCTTCGACCCGGTGAATCCGACCGGTGCAATTGCAGCCAAGCTACAGGTTCTTTACACCTACGGTGATGCCCTCAACGACCGGCTCTATTTCAACGGCACGCAGCTCGGCAGCGACAACGTGGCCGATTGGAGCACGGCGGTGGTCAACAACGGTCCGTCCATCGTGAGCTTCGACGTGCTGGGCAATCTCGTGGCGACCAACACCGTCACGTTCTCATTGGGAGCAGATGTGCCCGCCACCCAAGAGACCAGTCTCCGCCCACAACTCGCCGCACTGGCGGTGACACGCCCGGCGGCAGTTCCGCTTCCTTCGCTTGCGATCAATAGCGGCGGGCAGATTGCCTGGACCACGAACAGCGCAGGTTTCTCTCTGGAATCCAACACCAACTTGGTCGGCGGCACTTGGACTGCCGTTACCAATGTGCCCGTCGTCTCTGGCGATCAATTCACGGTCACTGTCGAAATGCCCGCCCCGCAACAATTCTTCCGACTCAAGAAATCCAACTGAACATGACTGCCGTTGACCAACTCCGCGAACTGTTCCACCACATCGCCGCCTTTCTCGTCTGGCCTGTGCTGCTAGGCTTGCTGGCGCTTATGGCTGCCATGCTCATCGCCTTGGGCGGATTCTTGCGCGAGGCTTGGGATCGAAGATCTGGGCGACGCGCCGTTCTGGAGCGAGCGCAAAAGAAGCTTGATGAAATTGCCGCTGCGCAATCTGGCGAAGGACTTGACCTCCGCCTCGAGGAATCTCTCCAAAACACCGAACGCGAAGCATGGCGGGCACTCGGACGCCTGCGGCTGGCCGTGCGCGTCGGGCCGTCGCTCGGGTTGATGGGCACGCTAATTCCTATGGCCGATGCTTTGCAGGGACTGGCCGATGGCAACCTTCCCGCCCTAGCCAGCAACATGGTCACGGCGTTTGCGGCCACGGTGATTGGACTCACCATCAGCGTTGCCGCCTACCTGATTGCCGGGGCGCGGGAAAGCTGGGTGCGCGCCGATTCGCAGGCGCTCGCCTTCCACGCCGAACGCGTGTTGCGCAAAGTCAACGGAAAGGTTTAGCCATGCGCTTTGTTCATCGTCATCGCATTTCGGCCCACGGTCCTTCACCGGGATACGACGAAGACCCGCTCGCGGGTATCGCCAATCTCTTCGACGTGAGCGTGGCGTTCATCGTCGCGCTGTTGATCGCGCTGTTCGCCTTGTTCTCATCCGGCAAATTGCTCGACAAGAACTCCAACGTCACGCTCGTGAAGCAGACCGAGAACGGGGAGATGGAAATCATCACCAAACAAGGCGGCCAGATCAAAGTCCAGAAGGTCATCGACAAAACGCTCTCCGGTCAGGGCACGCGCCTCGGCACGGCGTATCGCCTCGCCAATGGTCAGGTCGTCTACGTCCCGGACGAGGAAACCAAATCCAAATGAGCGCGCCGTGAAGTTCGTCGCTTCATTGCTCCTCGGGTTTGGCTGCCTGCTCGCCGTCACCGCACACGCTGCGGAGGTGAAGGTCGCCTTGCTGATCGGCGATGCCCAATCGGCTGCGGCCATTGGTGCAATCACGGAACTGCGGCGCGATCCAGTTTTGACCAACCTTAGCGTCCGAGTGTATCCGCGCATTGAACTCACCGACGCCGACCGCCAGTTCGTCCGCGACAGCGGGATCATTGTGGGGTTCACACGCTATGGCGCGTTGTTGCGAGAACTTGCGCCGGAACTTCGTGCGGCATCCGAACGCGGCGCATGGCTGGCAGGTGTCGGCACAACGACCGATCAGGAGTATGCCGACCTCGGGTTCAAACGGGATGCGGAGCTTGCGGCCTACTTTGAAGCCGGCGGTCAGGCGAACATTGTTCAACTCGTCCGGGCGGCACTCGCACGCCGTCACAAGCCGGGATTGAAAGTCCTGCCACCTTCGCCTTTTCCGGAATTTGGGTTCTTCGATCCCGCAAGTCGTCGTGCGTTTGTGCAATTCGACGATTACGCCAAGAGCTACCTCGCCGCGAAAACAAACGCCGCCGGTCGTCCTTGGGTAGGCGTCTATTTCTCGCGAGACAATGCCACGTCCGGCCAGACGGAGTTGTTGTCCGCCCTCGATTCAGCCATGCAGGCGCGCGGGTTCAATGTGCTTTTCGGATTTGGTTATCCCAGCGACGTGGCCCTGCCAAAACTGTTCCTCGACACAAACGGTCAGGCTCGCGTGGAATCGCTCGTGGGGTTGACGCTCAAAATTGGCAACGTTCCGGACAAACTCGCTCCGCTGCTTACGCAACTCGGCGTGCCGATCCTCAATGCGATTGCGCTGAATTCGCAAAGCCGCAACGAGTGGGAGCGCTCGGCCAGCGGGCTGGAATTCATCGAGCGTTCCTGGCAGATCGGCGCGGCGGAACTCGCCGGAGCAGTTGCGCCCACCATCGTCGCCTCCAAGGAAAAGCTGGTGGATGTGGCCACCGGCCAGACCTACGTGATGACCATGCCGATTGCCGAACGCGTCGAGCGATTGGCCGACCGGGTGCAAGCGTTTGTGCGCTTGCGGCACGAATCGCCCACGAACAAACGCGTCGCGGTCATCTACTACAACTACCCTCCGGGCAAGGCGAGCATCGGGGCGTCCTACTTGAACGTGCCGCAATCCCTGCTGCAAATCCTCAACCGCCTGCGCGCCGATGGTTACAACGCGACGGGCGCACCGACCAACGCTGATGAACTGTTCACTACCATCCGCACCTTCGGGAACAACCCGTTGCCGGGAACAAATCTCCTTGCCGATCTCGACCAACTTGCCCGTTCGGGCCGTGTCCCGCTGCTGCCGGTCGCGGAATACCGGCAATGGTTCGATCAATTGCCCGCGCCGTTGCGGACGCAGGTTCTTCTGAAGTGGGGCGAACCCGAGTTCAGCAATGTCATGATGTGGCGTGACGCGGACCGCAATGCGTTTTTCGTGCTGCCGGTTCTACGTTGGGGCAACGTGCTCTTCGGTGCGCAACCGACCCGCGGCTGGGATCAGGACATCGAGGCCGTTTACCACGACGTGAAGCTGCCGCCGCATCACCAATACCTCGCGTTCTATCTCTGGCTGCAAAAGAACTTCAAAGCCGACGCGATGATTCATGTCGGCACGCACGCCACGCATGAATGGCTGCCGGGCAAGGAAGTTGGTTTCGGCGCAGCGGACACAGGCGAAGTGATTGTTGGGGCAGTGCCGCAGTTCTATCCGTTCATCGTGGATGACGTTGGCGAGGGCTTGCAAGCCAAGCGCCGTGCGATGGCGGCGATCATCACGCACCTTCCGCCTCCGCTGGACCGCGCGAGCCTCAGTCCTGAATTGCGCGAGATCAACGGCATCATCAATGACTATCACGTCGCCAAAGAAAAGGGCTCGCTCGCCGGAGACGACATGCTGCGCGACCTGGCGCAACGCTGCGAGAAACACGGGTTGTTCAAAGACCTTTCCATCACGCTCGCACCGGAAACTTTGCTGAATGAAGAGCAGGTTGAGGAAATTGAGCATCACCTCAAGAAGATTGGCGAGCGCATGACGCCGTTCGGAATGCACACGTTTGGTGTTCCTCCCGACGAAGCGAAACGCGCTGCGACAGCGGAGGCGATTCTCTCACTTGAACCCAACCTCACGCCCGAGGAACACGACAGGCGCAAAACCGATTTGATGACTCGAATCGAGGCTTCCGGGCGCGCGGAATTGGATACGCTCTCGGCTGGCCTTGCTGGACGCTTCATTCCTGCCGGACCGGGCAATGATCCAATCCGCAATCCCGAGGCACTGCCCACGGGAAAGAATTTCTATGGCTTTGATCCCGCGCGATTGCCGTCGGTTGCAACCTTCGCGGCGGGTTCACGGCTGGCGACCGATTTGGTCGAGTCTTATCGCAAACGCCACGACGGCCAGTTCCCTGACCGGCTCGTATTCAACCTGTGGGGTACAGAGACCAGCCGGCACGAAGGTGTGATGGAAGCGCAAATCCTCGCATTGATGGGCGTGCGTCCGAAGTGGGATGCGCGCGGTCGGGTACAAGGCGTGGAGTTGATTTCGCGCGCTGAGTTGGGTCGCCCGCGTGTGGATGTCACGGTGATTCCGTCCGGGCTGTATCGCGATCTGTTTCCGGTGTTGATGCAGCTCATTGATCAAGCGGTGAACCTGGTGAAGACCGACAACAGCGAAGACAATCCGCTGTGGCGCAATATCATTCTCGCCAGCGCCGAACTGGAAGCGCAGGGTGTTGATCCGCTCGAAGCCGAACGCCTGGCTTCGGTGCGCTTGTTCAGCGTGCCCTCGGGCGTCTATGGCACAGGACTGGAGCAAGCCATCCATCATCCCGATACGTGGAACGACAAACACGATGTACCCACAGTCTATTTCAACCGCATGAGCCATTTGTTCGGGCAAGGCTTTTGGGGCACACGCGCCCACGGTGGGACGAATGGCGACCTTTCGCCCACGGTGCTGAAGCTCGCGCTGAAAGGAGCGAAAGGCGTGATCCATAGTCGCTCCTCGAACATCTACGGTGCGATAGACAGCGACGACTTCTATCAATACCTCGGCGGCACGGCGATGGCCGTTCGCACCGTGAATGGCAAATCGGCAGACACACTTGTGGCCGACTTGAGCAACCCGAAAGCCGGCGAAACGATGACGCTGGAGCGCTACATGGGCCGCGAGATGCGGGCGCGCTATCTCAACCCGAAATGGATCGAGGCGATGCTCAAGGAAGGTTACGCCGGCGCGCGAATGATTCGACAAGTGACGGACAATCTGTGGGGCTGGCAAGTCACCGTGCCCGAAGCCGTGGGCGACGCGAAGTGGCAGGAGATGTTCGAGGTCTATGTGCAGGACCGCAACCATCTCGATATCCGCGAGAAATTCAAAGCTGCTGAGAATCTCGCTTCCTACAAGATGATGGTGGACCGCATGCTCACGGTGGTGGAGAAAGGTTATTGGAAGCCGAGTTCGGAAACCCTCGCAGAATTGCGCAAGGCACAGACCGACCTTGCGCCGGCGGTTGCTGCGGAGAACGCGACCATTGCTAAACGCGCGGATTTGCAGCCTGCTCCTGGGCCAACCCTTGCGCCTTCGCCAACTGGATCGTCTCCATCGGCCACCAAACCGCCCCCCGTGGTCGTCAAGGGGCGCGTGCTGGAGGAAAAGCCAAGGACCGTCTCGCACTCAGCCGCATCAACGATCTGGTCGTTGCGAACGCTCGGCGCGGGTGTGGTTGCCTTGGCTTTGATGGCGATTGGCTGGTGGCGTCAGAGCCGGGGCGGGCAGCCCCCGTCGCGTGGGTGAACATGAAATGGCCTCCGACAATCGGAAGCCATGTTCAGTTAGCTATAAAAATAGCCAAGACTTCGAAGACTGCTGTGGCTGGGATTGCCTACGACAATGTGATCGAGAACTTCGATTTTGAGAAGTTGACCCGCTCGAATGAGGTCACGAGTGATTTTGATGTCGGCCTCGGACGGTGTTGCTTCACCGCTCGGATGATTGTGCGCGATGATGATTGCAGCGGCACTCGCCATGATGGCTAAACGGAAAACCTCTCTTGGATGACAGAGAATAGTATCCATCGTTCCAATGGACACCAGATAGTGACCCTTGATGCGCCGACGTGTGTTGAGGATGAAAACCACCAGACATTCACATTCAGAATTGAAGTAAGGATGTGTCGCGATATGCGCTTTCCAATAGGCGGCTGCCTGGTCCGGTGTTTCGCACTGTTGCATGGTGTCGGGTGTGGGACATTCCCGAAGTGATACGATTTTCCATTCCTGCGGTTGAGCCGGGAATTTGATCGGCTTGACGATGCTGTTCGTGGGTTGCGGAGCGATTGCGGGGCATCCAGTGGAGATGAGGTTTTCCGTTGTGTTCATGTTTTGCGTTTCGTTCTGAAGGAGCGGGACTGCTCTCTTCACCTCCACGCCGAGAGAGCAGCCCCGCTCCGAAACGAAACGCCCCCGCCTGTGTTCGCGCCGCCGGGCAGCGGAGCATCAGCAACTGAGTGACAGTGGGCGAAAAAGTGTTTCGCCCGCTGGCGCGAGGTTGCGCGGAGCAACCAGAGGCGCGAACACGGGCGGGTGAACACGACGGAAAATTCAGCGACGGATGACGGGCCGTCGCCAGGGCATTACTGCCTGAAGCTGGTTGCTTGAATGATGCGAACCGGGTGACGGCTTAGTGTCACAAAAACAAGGCAGTTTTTGTGACGGGCATTTCCATCGCATCATCCGCTCCGGTTACGGTTGCAAACCGACCCTCGCCCTCGATTCTTGGTCAAGAAAAGCGTCAAAAAGAGTGCCAGCAAAAGTGCCAGCAACTCACCATTCAATGAGTCAGTGAGCACTTATTCCCGAGTAGTTGCTGAGTTTTGGAGGACTTGACGAAGAGTGTGGAAGAGCCTTATTTTACGGGCGATTTCGCTGCCTGTCATGCGATGGGCCTGTGATTGCGAGAGTTGTGATTGAACGGGGTGGTGCTATTGAAAGCACCAATTCCTGTTCGATTCCGACCCTCGCCTCCAGCCTTCGCTCGCAGCACAGCGGAGAGCGAAGGCTGCGCGCCGAAGCTTCAAGCGAAGGCGGGCTATGTTCGATTTCACCAAGTTGCGAGCTACGGCTGGCAAGCCATCCTTATTTCGCTCGCAGCAATGCGAAGAGCGAAGGCTGCCCGCCGAAGCTTCAGCGAAGGCGGGCTATGTTAGAAACCACTCAGCTCAAGGGAAAAACAGGGTATGGCCTTCCATTACGTCTACATCCTCCAATCCGATTCCCATCCCAATCAGCTCTACACCGGACAAACGAGCAATCTGAACCAACGACTCCAAGCCCATAACTCCGGCAAAGTAAGTCACACATCCAAATTCCTCCCCTGGCATATTCGCTCCGCCATCGCATTCCGATCCCGCGACCGCGCCCTTGCCTTCGAACGCTACTTAA
>CZCB01009305.1_pt1 | contig 11524 bp, 8 predicted proteins | sample 591991 | NCBI WGS metagenome assembly CZCB01 (sample SAMEA3556809, study PRJEB10932) | anaerobic digester metagenome | reverse complement strand
GGGCGCTAGGATTTATTGAAAGTATCCTTTCCTTCATAAGGTCCACCTTGGGCCTGCCTATGGTCTGGCTTGTGGCATGTAGCTGCCTGTTTAAATTGGAAAGCTCAACAACATCTCTGTCCACAAGCACAAAGGATCCTAGGCCAGATCTAGCAAGGGCTTCTACTGTAAAGGAGCCTACTCCGCCAACTCCAAACACAGCTACCCTGCTATTTTTTAGCCTTTCAAGTCCGTCTTTTCCAATTAAGAGCTCGGTGCGCGAAAAAGCATGGCACATTATTATATCACCTTTTGTCTAATCTTATCTAGTCCTCTTTTTAACAGCCTGATAGAATCATTGGTCCTCTTTTAAGTCTAGCTTTATAGATAGGTCTTGAAGTTGGACCTGGTCAACTACATCAGGCGCTTGGGTCATTAGGTCAGATGCATTTTGTACCTTGGGGAAGGCAATAACATCTCTAATAGCCTCGCTGCCTACTAGTATCATAATAAGCCTGTCTAAGCCATAGGCTATACCACCATGGGGAGGTGTCCCGTACTTAAAGGCCTCTAGTAAAAAGCCGAACCGGTCCCAGGCCTCTTCTTTTGAAAAGCCTAGTGCCTTAAAAGCCCTTTCCTGCAGGTCCTGGCTATGGATTCTTATACTTCCCCCTCCTAGCTCAGTACCGTTTAATACTAGGTCATAGGCCTTTGCCCTTACCCTTTCAGGATGACTTTCTAATAGGTCTAGGTCCTCATCCATAGGGGCTGTAAAGGGATGGTGCTTGGCTACATATCTATTGTCCTCATCATCATACTCTAGGAGTGGAAACTCAGTTACCCATAGTAGGTCAAGCCTATTATTGTCTATTAGATTTAGCCTATTTGCAAGCTCAAGCCTAAGCTGGCCTAGAGATTGGAATACTACCTGATCCATGTCTGCAACAAAAAACAGTAGGTCCCCTGTCTCTGCTCCTAGCCTTTCAACCAGCATATCTAGGGTTTCTTGGCTTAAAAACTTGGCTATAGGTGACCTAATACCATCTTCGGCAAGGTTTATCCAGGCTAGGCCCTTTGCCCTATAGGTCTTTACAAATTCGCCTAGGCTATCTATCTCTCTCCGGGAGAACTTGCTACTGCAGCCTTTGGCATTGATGGCCCTAACGCTTCCACCCTTTTGTACAGCATCTGAAAATACCTTAAAGCCACAGTCCTTTACTATATCACTAACATCAACTAGCTCCATTCCAAACCTTGTATCAGGCTTGTCTGAGCCGAACCTTTCCATAGCTTCTTTGTATTTCATCCTGGGCAAGGGTAGGGTTATATCTACTCCTTTTGCTCTTTTTAAGATATTAGCTATTAAACGCTCATTTAGCTCAATTACATCATCCACATTTACAAAGGACATCTCAATATCTACCTGTGTAAATTCTGGTTGCCTTTCCGCCCTAAGGTCCTCATCACGGAAGCAGCGGGCTATCTGAAAGTATCTGTCGAAACCGGAGACCATCAAAAGCTGTTTGAAAAGCTGGGGTGATTGGGGTAGGGCATAAAACTTTCCTGGGTGTACCCTACTTGGCACAAGATAGTCTCTTGCTCCCTCAGGAGTACTCTTTGTAAGGATGGGGGTCTCAATTTCTAAAAACCCTTCCTGATCTAGAAAATCCCGTATCCACTTGGTTACCTTGTGTCTTAGGATGAGGTTCTTTTGCATTTCTGGCCTACGCAGGTCAAGGTATCTATATTTTAGCCTAACAGCCTCTGATGCATCTAGACCATCCTCTATATAGATGGGCGGTGTTTTAGCTTCGGATAGGATTTCTAAGTCTTCAGCAATAACCTCTACATCCCCATTTGGGTATTTAGGGTTAATAGCTGCCTCATCTCTGTTTACGACCCTGCCTGTTACAGCTAGGACAAACTCAGACCTAATTGACTGCGCCTTTTCAAATATGTCTCTGCTTTTTTCTGCATCAAAAACTATCTGGATAAAACCTTCTCTGTCACGAAGGTATATAAAGATAAGCTTGCCAAGGTCTCTCCTGCGCTGGACCCAACCTGTCAGGCTCACCCTTGAGCCTACCAAGTCCTTGTTTACCATGCCACACATATGAGTTCTTTTTATTGTTTGTATATTACTAGTCATTACTGCTTCCTCCTAGCTGCTTTATAAGATAGTCTAGCAAGGATTCTATCCTTATGCTGTCCTCTTTTCCTTCCTTCATGTTCTTGATCCTCAAGTCACCTGTGGTCAGCTCATTTTCTCCGATTGTACAGACAAATTTATAGCCTTGCTTGCCCGCATATTTAAATTGGGCCTTTATGCTCCTACCTACATGGTCCATATCAGCAGAAATACCCTTTTTCCTTAGAACACTGATTAGGTCAGATGCCTTTAGTCTGGCCATATCACCTATGGTAGCAATATAAATATCCATTGGCTCCTCTATGATATCTATGGCCTTTTGGGCCTCTAGGATCATCATCAAGCGTTCAAGGCCAATGGCAAAGCCAATTCCTGGTGTTTTAGGCCCACCACATTCCTCAACTAGGCCATCATAACGGCCTCCGCCACATACAGTACTCTGGGCCCCTAGTGAATCTGAAATGATCTCAAAGACTGTCTTTGTATAATAATCTAGTCCTCTCACTATCAGGGGATTTATCTGATAATCTATGCCTTTGGCGTCGAGGAAAGCCTTTACCTGGTCAAAGTGGTCTTTGCACTCGTCACACAGGTTGTCTAGTATTAGGGGAATACCTGCTATCAAGGCCTTGCATCCTTCTTCCTTGCAGTCTAAAATCCTTAGGGGATTTTTCTCATATCGGTCGCTACAGGATTTGCACAAGGAGTTTATATTGTCCCCTAGGTATTCCTTTATCTTTTCATGATAGGGCCCCCTGCAGTCAGGACAGCCTATACTATTTAAGTTGACCTTTAGACCCTTGATTGCCAGGCTATCAAATAGCTTTACTGCTAGAGAGATTATCTCTGCATCCAGGGAAGCCTCCTTGCCCCCAAAGACCTCAACTCCAAACTGGTTAAACTGCCTTTGACGTCCAGCCTGGGGCCTCTCATGGCGAAAGCAAGGAGTGATATAGTAGACCTTTATTGGCTGGGGCTCTGCATAAAGACTATGTTCTATATAAGCCCTGACTACACCAGCTGTCCCTTCTGGCTTTAGGGTTATGCTCCTTTTCCCCTTGTCCTCAAAGGTAAACATCTCCTTTTGGACTATGTCTGTAGTGTCTCCTACACTCCTAACAAATAGGTCTGTATGCTCAAAAATTGGTGTCCGAATCTCTCTGTAGCCATATAATCTTGCTATCTGGCGTATTTTTTCCTCTACGTATTGCCAGCTATAGGACTCACTAGGCAATATATCCTTTGTGCCTTTCGGCGCTCTGGTTAACATAAAATCCTCCTTTATAAAGCTTTCTAGCTAAACTAGCCAATATTAAAAAAATCTCTTCATCCCAAAAGGGACGAGAGATTACACTCGCGGTACCACCCTAGTTGGAGACATGTCTCCCACCTCATTATTTAACGCATAGTATCTATGCGGACCAAACTACTATCAGTGGCAACTAGCTAAAAGCTCAATTAGTGCCACCCTTCATAAGGTCTACTCATGAGTGTCCTTCCCCGTATCTGTAGCAAAAGATGCTTGCAGCCTAGGGCATCTCCTCTCTGTTGCCTCAATACTAGGTACTCTCTCAATCATCGCAGTATTATATGGATTTATTGTATTATAATCCTCATACAGGTTCGTGTCAATAGCAAGGCTTGCTTTTATGCTAAAGCAATACCCTTGTCTTTCTTTCTATCATTTCATCTATCCTGTCTAGGTAATCATCTAGGTTCTTAACATTTGCTACCCTCTCTAGCCTGTCTTGGTCCTTGTAGTAGACCTTGCTGATAGCTCCTGCTCCAAAGGCCCAAATCGACCTTTTCTCCTCCATGATTTGGATGTTATATAGGCATTCCTTGCCCGGTAGGCTATAGCCTACATTTTCAAGATGGTCTAGCATGTACTTTTGCCTATATAGATAGTAGGGTACCATCCCTAGCCTGTCTACCCAGTCAGTACAAATCTCAGCCATCCTCTCTGCAATCCCACCCCTATCAGGATCGTATTGCTCAAAGTCTTCTTTGTAAGAAGAACCCCTCTTTACTGCTAGTGTGTGCATGGTAATATTGTCTGGCATAAGCGGACCTATCTGGTCCATTGTATGGGCAAAATCATTAGCATCCTCGCCTGGAAGACCAAGAATTAAGTCCATGTTTATGCTTTCAAAGCCTACTTGTCTAGCCTCATGGTAGATATTAATTATATCCTCAACTGTATGGTTTCTGCCTATCAGGTCAAGGGTTTTTTGGTTCATAGTCTGGGGGTTAATACTAATCCTATTTACCCCATAGTTTTTTAGTAACAAAAGTTTAGCCCTATCTAGGCTGTCAGGCCTTCCAGCCTCTACTGTATATTCGAGCAGGTGCTTTTTCCCAAGCTTTTCTAAGGCTAAGTCTATTATCCCTAATAGTCGCTCAAGAGCCTGCTGGTCTAGGACCGTAGGTGTTCCACCACCTATATAGACGGTGTCGATGATAATGCCCCTTGCTTTAAATAGGTCAATAGTCCTGGAAAGTTCTAGGTCTAAGCAGTCAAGGTAGGCATCCATCTTGTCTGATACCCTAGATATTAAGCCTGAGGGGAAGGAGCAATAGTGGCATCGGCTCGAGCAAAAGGGTATGTGTATATAAAGGCTAGCCCTTGACCCATCTTCCCTTTCAAGATAGGGCCCTTGTACATCTGCAATCCTTTGAAGGAGCCTTGCCTTTGAAGGGTCAATCCTATAGCTATCTAGTAAGACCCTCTCTATACCAGTATTTAACATACCATCTTTCCTAAACTGGTTGACTAGCTTAACTGGCCTTATACCAGTTAATATGCCCCACTTAGGTGCCTTTCCAGTAAGGGTCGTAAAAAGGTCATATACACAGGCCTTAAAAGCGTTTTTCAAGAGCCTATGGTAGTCCCTTTCATCTAGCCCCTGCCTGCTTTCTAGCTCAAGTCTATTCTCTTTTACTAGGTCACTTAGGGTCTCTAGCTGGCTTATAACATATTCTCTACTGGATTCATCCCTTTGGTACTTACACCTTAAGATATAGTCTTCATCTGTTACTTTACTAGTATCCCTTAGGGTCTCAACCCTTTGATTGGGGTAAAATACTCTGGCTAAATCCTCTATTTCATTGCCATATGAAAAATCCTTAAGATCTACAAAAATCATCTGGAAAAAGTAAGCCTCCTAGAAAAACATAATAAAACTAAGCTAAAAAGGGATTTTCCCTTCTCTCCCTGCCGATGGTGGTTTGCCTGCCATGTCCAGGGTAGACTAAATGATCACNNTGTTCATAGGAACCGCCACTTAAGTCAGTCCTACCGACTGAGCCTTCAAAAAGGGTATCTCCTGTAAAAAGTACTTTTCCTAGCTTGTAGCATACGCCACCCTCTGTATGGCCTGGCGTATGTAAGACCTTAAATTCCATGTCTGCCACCCTTATCAGGTCTCCGTCCTCTAGGAATATATCCGCAGGATCCTGAACTATCTGCCTGTTAATGATATAGGATAGGTTTTTATTTGGATCAGTTAAAAAGTCTGCCTCTTGCTTATGAATAGCAACCTGGGCCCCTGTCCTTTCTTTAAGGTCTTTTACAGCCCCAATATGGTCAAAATGACCATGGGTTAATAGGATCTTTTCTAGCTTGAGCTCATGTTCTTTTATAAGGTCCATGATAAGCTCAATATCATCACCTGGATCAATAATTACTGCCTCTGGTTTGTTTTCTGTATATACAATATAGGCATTGGCTGCCATATATCCTGTCTTTAGTGTTAGAACCTTCAATTTTATTCCTCCCTAAAATAGCCTTTTACTATCTAGTAGAATGGTTACTGGACCATCGTTTACCGATTCAACCTCCATATGGGCCCTAAATATGCCGGTCTCTACCCTTATGCCTTGTTCTTTGACAAGGCTTATAAAATACTCATACAAGCTATTTGCTATCTCTGGACTAGCAGCCTTATCAAAGCTTGGTCTTCTACCCTTTCTACAGTCTCCAGCTAAGGTAAACTGAGACACGGTTAATAGTGAACCCCTAATGTCCTTTAAGGATAGGTTCATCTTGTCTTGGTCGTCCTGAAATATTCTAAGGTTTATGATTTTTTCCGCTAAATATTCAGCATCCTTTTGCTGGTCCTCTTTTTCTACTCCTAAATAAACCAAGAGTCCCTGGTCTATTGCCCCTGTAACCTGGCCATCTACTAGGACTCTTGCCCTTGAAACTCTTTGAACTACTGCTCTCAATTTATCAATCTCCTCTATGCATTGACCCTGAATACATCTAAAACATCCCTGATTTTCCTAAAGAATCTCATTACCTTTTCAAGCTGCTGGGTATCGTGTATCTCAAGTACTAGATTAATAATAGCAAGCTTGTTCTTTGCAGTTCTAGCATTGATACCTGCAACATTTATCTTTAAATCTGCCATTGCATTAGTAATGTCTGCAAGTATGGCCTGTCTGTCTCTTGCGATAATCTGTATTTCAGCATTATAAGAGGCCTTTTGCTCACTAACCCAGGCTACCTCTATGAGCCTGCTTACCTCTACCGATTGGTCTGATAGGTTTATACAGTCAGCCCTGTGGACTGATACCCCTCTACCCTTTGTAATATAGCCTATAATTGGGTCACCCGGTACGGGGTTGCAGCATCTGGCAAAGCGTACAAGTACATTTTCAACGCCCTTGACCTTGACACCGTTTTCTGGCGAAGTCCTCTCACGGACTGGGCTTTTTGCTTCTATTGTTTGTATGCTTTGTCCCTCTGTTTTAGCATTGGCTTTTTTGTATTCGTCTATTAGCCTGCCAAGCACTTGATTCGTAGTCAAACCACCATAGCCTACTGATGAATATAGGTCATCTACAGAGTGGTAGCCATATTTCCTTAGTATATTATCTATCCAATCCTTGTTTACTAGCTGGGATAGGACATAACCCTGACGCTTGGCCTCCTTGTCTAGCATTTCCTTGCCCTTTTCGAGGTTTTCCTCACGCCTTTCCTTTTTAAACCACTGGCGAATCTTGCTTTTTGCCTGGTTGGTTTTGACTATCTTGAGCCAGTCACGACTAGGGCCATGGTTTGGATTTGATGAAGTTAGTATCTCTATTATATCCCCAGTCTTTAGCTCATAATCTAGGGTTACTATCTTGCCATTGGCCTTTGCACCGATACATCTGTTTCCAATAGCACTATGGATGGTATAGGCAAAGTCTAGGGGGGTTGACCCCTTTGGCAGGTCTATTACATCTCCCTTTGGTGTAAAGACAAAGACCTCATCTGTAAATAGGTCAATCTTTAGTGATTCCATAAACTCCTTGGCATCACTTTCGTCATTTTGCCATTCTAAAAGTTGCCTTAGCCAGGCTAGTTTTTTGTCCACATCATAGGAGCTTTTGTTGCCCTCCTTGTACTTCCAGTGGGCTGCTATACCATATTCGGCTGTCCTATGCATGTCCCAGGTACGTATCTGAATTTCAAAGGGCTCTCCATGGGGCCCTATCACAGTAGTATGTAAGGACTGGTACATATTGGCCTTTGGCACAGCTATATAGTCCTTGAATCTACCTGGTATCGGCTTCCACAGGGTATGGATGATACCTAATACCCCATAGCAATCCTTTATGTTGTTTACAAGGATCCTGACTGCTAGTAGGTCGTAGATCTGTTCAAACTCCTTGTGCTGCATGTACATCTTTTTATAGATGCTATAAAAATTCTTTGGTCTTCCTTCTATTTCAAACTCTAGGTTGGCCTCTGGTAGCTTTTCACCTAGAGTCTCTATGATCTCCTGTATATAGGCCTCCCTTTCCTTGCGCTTTTTAGCCACCTTTTCGACAAGGTCATAGTAGCCCTTGGGATCTATATACCTTAGGGCTATGTCCTCAAGCTCCCACTTTATCTTGTATATTCCAAGTCTGTGGGCAAGGGGAGCATATATCTCTAGTGTTTCATAGGCCTTTTCCCTTTGCTTGTCTTCATCGATATACTCCAAGGTTCTAAGATTATGGAGGCGGTCAGCTAGTTTTATTATTATAACCCTAATATCTTCGGCCATGGCTAGGAACATCTTGCGCAGGTTTTCTACCTGTTGCTCCTCCTTGGTCTTGTAGGAGAGTCGCCCTAGCTTGGTTACCCCATCAACTAGCATAGCTACCTCAGGACCAAACATGTCACTTAGTTCATCCTTGGTAACATCTGTGTCCTCTATTGTGTCATGAAGTAAGCCTGCAGCAGTTGTATCAGCATCCATCCCAAGATCGATCAGGATAATTGCTACCTCCATAGGGTGGATGCAAAAGGGGTCTCCCGAGGACCTTTTTTGGCCATCGTGTACCCTAAGAGCAAATTGATAGGCTTTTTTAATCTTTTCTTTTACCTCATCACCATATGCTTTTGTTGCTTTAGTCACAAGCTCTTGTTGAAGCTTTTCTAGCATCTTTTGCTCCTTTCGTACATTTAGCTTTTAAATAATCCCTTTAATATTGAACCAGGGTCTCTACCTCATAGTCAGATAATACTTTCCTACCGTCTAATTCTGTAAGCTCCATAACAAATACAAAGCCAATTACCTGGCCTCCTAGTTTTTCTACTAGTTTGGCTGATGCCATTGCTGTTCCACCTGTTGCTAGTAAATCATCTGCAATTATTACTCTTTGTCCTGGTTTTATAGCATCCTTGTGGATCTCTAATAAATCAGTCCCATACTCTAGCTCGTATTCATAGCTTATGGTTTCACCGGGAAGCTTGCCAGGCTTTCTAACTGGTACAAAGCCAAGGCCTAGGGCGTATGCCAGAGGGGCCCCTAAGACAAAACCTCTTGCTTCTGGGCCTACGATGACATCTGCTTTTTTCTCTCTGCAGTAGTCTACTATAGTATCTATAGTATACCTATAAGCCTCTTTGTCCTTTAGTAGACTGGTTATATCCTTAAAGGATATACCTTCCTTTGGGAAACCTTCGATAACTCTGATTCTTTCTTTTAGATCCATTATGCTTCCTCCCTTTACTCCATTAAAGTTAAGTTTATTAACCATTCAATCCCCTAAACCAGGACCTGTGAAAGGTTAGTATTTTACTCTCACTCAGCTGCCTGCTCTTTGGGTTTTCGACACATTTTATCCTAAAATACTGGTTGCCCGCCTCGATATTTATAAAGCCTAGCTCCTTAAATGCCTCTAGGGCTAACAGTAGCTGGAATTCATTAAAGTCATAGCCTGTATCAGCCTTTAGCTTTTCAGATAAGCTATTGGTCGATGTAAAAAAGTTGTTCCTTGCTGCCCCAGCCTTTAACCACCTATAGATTATGGTTAATTGGTCTCTATCAAGATAAAAATCCCTTTCTGGGTTTTCAGCTTGGCCTGGCATATCATCCATCAAAATCCTATAGGCCTTTTTGCTACTGAAGACCTGGCTAATATTTTCTACAAGCCCATACTCACTATCAGGTACAAATATAGTATGGTAATATTCAAATGGAATCTTGGCCATATCTGGTGCTAAGACTATTGTGTTTCTCCCTGCACCATCCTCATTGCTGGGTATATTGTACCTGATTGGTATAGGCTCACAGAAGTCTTGGTCTCTTAAATGGTCAAGTAATGCCTTGCCAGCATAGGGCGTGTATACTAAAACAGCCATACCAAACTGACAAGACCTCAGCTTGTCCACAAAGGCTTTTATATCTATTTCTTTTATAGGATTGTCGCTAGCATGGCTTTCTCTAGGTATCCTACTATCATTATACATAAATCTTTCTAAAAAGACATTAAAATGTTTTTCGTAAAAGATACTTAATAGACTATCGATGTCCTTATCGCTACTATATACCCTCTGTAGGCTATGTAGCTGCAGCTGGGTGGTCACAACCCCCCTCCACTCATTCTGTCTTAGGGATGTAAGCAGGGCTAGCTCACATCCAGGCTCTAGCTCCCTATCCTGACCTGCCATATTAAAGCCAATACCATCCCAAGACCTTTGGCCTACAGCTAGTGCAAGCTTTAGATGGCTTTTCTCCTTGCCTAAAAGTCTTTTACTCTCTAGATGGGCGCTAGGGATAAAGAACCTTGGGGTTGGGTTTCCAAAACCAAAGGGGGCTAGCATCTCTATTTCCTTATGAAGGTCTGCAGTAATATGTTCTGATTTTAACTCAAGATCATATAAATATTTAGGGATTAGTGCCTCCTCAGCTAAGTGCTTGTCTGCATAATCGCAAAGCCTTTTCCTAAGCTTTTCTATATTGTCCTTGTGTAGGGATAAGCCTGCTGCCTGCTTATGTCCGCCAAAGCTAACAAACAAGTCCTTGCATGAGCATAAAGCCTCATATAGGTCAAAACCCTTTATGGATCTGGCGGAACCAACAGCGATATCGGATTCCTGGTCTATTGAGATAACTACAGATGGGCGGTTGTATTCCTCGACAATCCTAGATGCGACTATACCGATGACTCCTGGATGCCAGCCTTCACCTGCCACTACCAGGACCTTGTCATAGGCCGGTTGGGTCTTTACTAGAATATTTTCAAGTGCTGACTCTAGGATTTGCGCTTCGGTTTCCTTTCGCTTTTCATTTTCCTCTATTAGGTCATGGGCTATGGGCATTGCTGCCTCTAGCCTGTCTGATACTAGTAGTTCATATCCCTTGTGGTAGGTTGACATCCTACCGGGTGCATTTAGGCAGGGCCCTATCCCAAAGGATATTCTAGCTGAATCGACAAAATTGTCCTTTAGGTCTAGGCAATCAATTAGAGCCTTTATACCAGGTCTCGGATTTTCATTTATAGCCCTAAGGCCTAGGGCTGCAAAGACCCTGTTTTCTCCTACTAGGGGTACAATATCAGCTATGGTTCCTATGGCAATAAGGTCAATATAGTCAGAAACTGCCCTAGTACCACCTATGGCCTGTACTAACTTTGCAGCTACTCCTACCCCTGCTAAGTCTACAAAAGGATATGCTTGGCCAGCTAGCTTTGGGTTTATGACTGCATAAACATCCGGCAAGGACTTAGCTGGGTTGTGATGATCGGTAATTATTATATCCATGTCAGTATTAAAGGCTTTTACCTGGTCAACTGCAGTTATACCACAGTCCACAGTAATAACTAGACCTGCTCCCTGGTCTCTTATGACCTTGAGGGCCTCTTCATGTAGGCCATATCCCTCATCCTTGCGACTTGGAATATAGATATCGACTAGACCGCCTAAGGACTTGATATACAAATAAAGCATGGCTACAGAGCTGACTCCATCCACATCATAGTCACCATATACTATTATCTTTTCACCTTTTTTGATTGCCTTTTTAACCCTGTCAGCAGCTCTGTCCATATCAGCTAGAAGAAAGGGGTCGTGGAGCTGCTCTATACCTGTCTCTTATACACATCTGACGCTGCCGACGAAGAGGATAGTGTAGATCT
>CZCB01016667.1_pt1 | contig 11539 bp, 10 predicted proteins | sample 591991 | NCBI WGS metagenome assembly CZCB01 (sample SAMEA3556809, study PRJEB10932) | anaerobic digester metagenome | reverse complement strand
GGCATACGAGATTCGCCTTAGTCTCGTGGGCTCGGAGATGTGTATAAGAGACAGCCCTTGGGCTGGTTAAAGGATATATCCTCAACGCCCAGATATTTGAAGATGAAAAAGAGCGCCTTGCCACAATGCGCAAAGGCTACTGCTCCGTGGTGAGGGAACCTCTTTTCTATCAAAACATGTCTGTAGAACCTTCCCATTTCAGGAATGGCAAAGACCCCGATGCCGCCAAAGGATTTTGTTGGAACAGGCAGGATCTCTCCCTGGGCTATGTATGCGTGGAGACTGGTATCAGCTGCGCTCTGCAGTCTGAAGAACGTGATGTCACCGGGTGCAATGTCCCCCTCCAGCGTGCCCCGTGTAAAGTTGGGGTCTCCTGTTTCAAGCAATCTGTGCTGGATCAACTGGTATTTGATGGCGCATCCCTTATTCATCTTGCATATGGGTGTGTTCCCGCAGTGAAAGCCCATGAAGGTGTCGGTAAGCTTGTAGGGATACCGGTCTTTTATACTTTCCCTGTACAGATCCTCAGGTACCGAGTTGTTAATATCAAGCAGGGTGACAGCATCACCGGTTACACAGGCACCGATATACTCGCTGAGGGCACCATAGATATCTACCTCACAGGCTACCGGAATACCTCTTGATGCAAGACGGCTGTTGACATAGCATGGCTCAAAACCAAATTGTTCAGGGAATGCAGGCCAGCATTTATTGGCAAAGACAAAATAGCGGCTTGCCCCAAGATTTGCTTCAGCCCAATCCAGAAGGGTCAACTCATATTGAGCCATCCTTTCAAGCATGTCGGGATATGTATTTCCTTCACCCAGTTCCTCCGCCATGTCTTTCACCACATCCGCTATTCTCGGATCATTTTTATGGGCCTTGTATGAGATGAGAAGATCCAGTTCTGAATTCTCCTGGATCTCAATACCCAGGTCATAAAGTGCCTTGATGGGTGCATTGCAGGCAAAAAAGTCGTAAGGCCTCGGCCCGAAGGTGAAGATTTTCAGGTGTTTGAGCCCGATGAGAGTTCTTGCAACCGGAATGAATTCAAGGATCAGCCCGGCGCCCTCTTCTGCAGTAACAACCGGATATTCCGGAATGAATGCGCGCAGCTTGCGCAGTCCCAGATTGTAGGAGCAGTTAAGCATGCCGCAATAGGCATCGCCTCTGCCATGGATGAGATCATCGCTGTGCTCCTCGGCTGAGGCAAGATACATCACCGGCCCGTCAAAATACTTTGCGATAAGGGTTTCCGGTGTCTCAGGACCGAAATTGCCCAGCAGCACCACCAGCGCATTACACCCTGCCGCTTTTGCCTCATCAACGGNNTTGAGCATGTCTTTTTCATTCTCGACAGTAGTTGGAATCTCGATGATGGAGCCGCCTGCCTTACCAAAAGCTGAAACCATTCTTTCCCTGCGTTTCTCAGACAGAGAGATGACGAAACAGTCGCGGCTGACCGCAATGATGCCCAGTTTTACTTCCGGAATATTTTTCATGCTGTTTTCCTCCTTAATACGAAATGTAAAGAGTGAACCATATACATCATAACACGGTATAAAACGTCCTGTCAGCAACAACTATAAAACCATAAAAGTATGTCCATTAAATAAAAAATTGTAAAGCCCGTGCTTCATCACGCTTTACCCGGGGCTATAAGGATTAACAGGTGCATCAGCTGATGATATCCACTATAAAAACTGTGGGGTTCTTCTGAAGATCCAACACATATGGATCGAGAACAGGGGGGCCGTTTTTTCTTGTGATAACTGAAACAATGGGTCTCATGGACAGAAGACCCCTCCTTGAGGAAAGTACCCGTGCAACTTCACCGGTGTTGAGCATCACAATAAGATTCTCTGGATATATGGCAATATTGTCTATAAAGGTCTGAAGTATGTAGGGATCAAAGAACTGCTCAGTCTGGGACATGAGGTATTCCGCAGCCTCATGGGGCATATAACGTTTGCGGTAAACACGGTTGGCAGTAAGGGCATCATAAACGTCGGCTATGCTGATGATACGTGCCATCCGGTCTATATCAAAATCTTTAAGGCCAATGGGGTATCCCGAGCCATTCCACTTTTCATGATGCTGGCATATGATCTTGGGTATTCTTGCAGACAGTTCGGGTGTCTGTTCTGTTATTTCCATTCCGTAAATGGAATGGTTTTTCATGATGAAATATTCTTCATCTGTTAGTTTACCGGGTTTGTTGAGTATCTCCAGGGGTATCCTGCATTTTCCAATATCATGGAGGATGGCTGCCAATGCCAAATCCCTTATCTCATCGAGGGGCATGTTGAGAGCCTTGGCTGCAATAACCGAATATATGCAGACATCTACCGAATGAAGGAAAGTATAGTTATCAATATCCCGGATACCGGTGAGAGCCATGAACACGGTATCATCGTTCAGAATCTGGCGCACAAGTTCATAAACGGTTTCTCTAAGGGTCTCAATGTCAAGGGGCTTATCCAGCCGGGCGCTTTCCATGACCGATTTGATATTGCAGAAAACATCCTCGTAGATAACCTCCTCATCTATCAGCTTCAGGGGAACCAGTTCTTCCTCTACAAAGACATGATCGACATTATAGGCTGAGAGCCGCTGTATGTACCGGGGCTTTATAACAAATCCCTTAAGCAGTAAAACCCGTCCGTCATCCGTGAATACATCCCTGGCAAGCCGCATCCCGGGTTTCAGGCAAGAAATCGGTTTTTTCAGCATAAGAGTCCTCCAATGGCAGGCATGTCCTGTTGTATAACACTTATTTACCACCAAGCATATTATATAGAATTTATTGATAAAAATCAATATATGTCAAGCTTGGGCGAAATATGGAGGTTGATAAAGTGGTTCTGGCAATTGTATTACTGTCCATATTTGCATTTTACGGCATATTCCTCACGGTTATGGAAATCCTCAAAAAGCAGCCCCGTAAGAACTGTAACGCGGGTTTTAAGATTATCCTGACCATTCCTGAAGATGCTTCAGATAATCTTGAAGGGATTATCAGGATGACCTTTTCTGAGGAAATCCCTGATAAACTCATGACCGATGGCAAGCTCTACGTCTCCACTTCCGGTGATAATCCGCAAGTGCCCCGGATTATCAGGGATATGCAGCAGATGTACCCCATCGAAGTGTTGCCCCTGATAGACAGGTATTGTATCATAACTGGTAGTAAGTTTAATGCCGATGGCTGAACCAGCGGGTGGAAGATGGAACAGATTACGGGTATTGTCAAAACCATTATCTACACAAACGAAAGCAATGGATACACCATTTGCCAGATCAAAGAGGGCAGGAAGGTTCACACCCTTGTTGGCATCATGCCCCTGCTTATGCCCGGTGAATCCATCACTGCCATGGGTGAATGGACGGCCCATCCGGACTATGGCCCGCAGTTTTCGGTTTCCGAGTGCAAAAGGCAGATCCCCACAGAGCTTGAGGAAATGGAGCGATATCTTGCAAGCGGTTTTATCAAGGGGTTGGGTCCTGCCACCGCTAAAAAAATAGTGGCAAGATTTAAGGAAGAGACCTTTACAGTCTTACAGTCCGATCCCCTTCGTCTGACAGAGATTAAAGGGATTAGGCCAGAAAAAGCCCTGGCGTTCGGACAAGCCTTTTCGGAGCATGAGTCCATGCGCGGTGTGGTCATGCTGGTTCAAAAATTCGGCATATCCTCCCTATACGCAACAAAAATATGGAAGAAGTTTGGCACCTCTGCCGAAAGGGAGATTCAGAAGAATCCTTATCGGCTCATGGATCCCGATGTGGGACTGGGATTTAAGACCTGTGACAGTATCGCCCTTAGGCTGGGCATTGATCCCTGTTCCGAATTTCGATTGAAAAGCGCCTTATGGCACAGATTAAGCCATTCGATCCTCAACGGACACACCTATTACCTGAAGGAAGATCTTATCAGTGAGACACATAAACTGACAAATGTACCTGAGCAGCTGATCCGTAATGCTTTTGACGGACTCTTGCTTGAGTCTGAGATACATATTGAAAGACAGTATGCCGACAGAGTCTATGCCCATTATCTTTTTGAGGCTGAAAGATACAGCGCAAGACGGCTGACCGCTCTGAACCAGTTTATTGAGAATGGTCTGATGGTTCATGTCCATCAATGGTTGTCGCATTACGAGGAACAGAACCGGATTTCTCTGGACGAGAACCAGAAGACAGCCATCATAACCGCTCTTCAAAATGGCGTCACTGTGATAACGGGCGGACCGGGAACCGGAAAAACTACCATTATCAAGGCTCTTATTGAAATATTTCAGGAACATGGAGTTGCGGTTTTGCTGTGTGCGCCCACAGGTCGTGCAGCAAAGAGGATCAGTGAGACATCGGGATATGAGGCAAAAACCGTTCATCGTCTCCTTGAGGTGGGGTATGAGATAGGGCAGGAGGACAGAGCCTATTTCTCAAGAAATGAAGAAAACCCGTTGGATGCCGACGTGATTATCATGGATGAGGCATCCATGATAGATATTGTGATCTTGAGCTCACTTTTAAAGGCCATGAAGCCGGGTACCCGGCTGATACTGGTTGGTGATGCGGATCAGCTCCCCTCGGTGGGACCGGGGAATGTCCTGTCCGATATCATAGAGAGCGGTGAGGTGCCGGTCGTAAAGCTGGATAAAATCTTCAGGCAGTCCGAAGAAAGCATGATCATCGTCAACGCCCACCGGATAAACCGGGGAATGGAGCCCATCCTCAACACCGAAGAAGGCGACTTTTACTTTATACCCAAGCTGGATCCAGGAGAGACGGTTGAAGCGGTTATAGAGCTTTGTGCCTCCCATATCCCTGACAGGTTTGGTTATGATTTTATGAGGGATATCCAGGTACTGACTCCCATGCGGAAGGGAGATACCGGCGTATACAATCTTAACGCCAGGCTCCAGCAACGGATCAACCCGCCTCATGAAAGAAAGCCCCAGAAGCTGGCGGGTGGCATAGCCTATCGTGTGGGTGACAGGGTAATGCAGATCAAGAATGACTATAACAAGGTATGGACCCAGATGGACAAGCAGGGCAAACTGAGTGAGGGTCTGGGCGTCTATAACGGAGATACCGGCGTCATTACCGACGTGGATTTAAAGAATCAGATCATCACGGTGAAGTACGAGGATCAGAGGATTTGCGAATATACCTTTGACGCTCTGGATAACCTGGAACATGCCTATGCGGTGACAGTACATAAAAGCCAGGGCAGTGAGTTCCCGGCGGTGATAATCCCGCTTATGAAGGTTCCTCCCATGCTTGTATACAGGAACCTACTGTATACTGCCATAACAAGGGCGAAGAGGTTAGTGGTGATCATAGGAAACCCCGACATACTCCGGCGTATGATTGAAGACAGCAATGAGCGGGAGCGCTATTCCGGATTGAAGGAGAGATTATGTGCTCAAAACCGATTGTCTTAAAGGGCCCGGCTTTCATGAACGCCTGCTGAGGCTGGTATATCCTGAGAAATGCATTTTTTGCGAAGCTATACTTCCTGAAACCGCAAAGATCAGCACCTGTGGATCCTGTTATGCATGTCTTCCCCGATACGGCAGGGGCTTTGAACGAGCGCCCCGGATCCCCTGGATCAATGGCCTGTTCGCCTCGTTCATATATGAAGACTCTGTGGAGCAGGCCATTCAAGCCATGAAATTCTTCGGAAGACCCAGAGCCGCCTGGACTTTCGCCTTCCTGATGTGGGAGGAGCTTAACAAGCATCCCTTAATGCCCGATTTTGATCTCATTGTCCCGGTGCCCATGCACAGGAGGAAGAGGATGAGCAGGGGCTATAATCAATCCGAGAGAGTCGGACAAGCACTGGGGAGGTTTCTGAATATACCTGTGGTGGATGCACTGGCTAAGACCCGTCACACAAAACCCCAAAGCCTGTCATCCAGGGAAGAAAGGCTTAAAAATCTGGAGAATTCAATAAGAGTTCCCGATCCATCGGTTGTCGGCGGGCTCAACATTCTTCTGGTGGATGATGTGGTCACCACCGGTGCCACGCTGAGCACCTGCGCCCAGGCCTTGCATGAGGCAGGGGCGTCATGGATTTTTGCTGCAGTTATAGCAATTGCGGGGAAATGACGATATAATAAATGTACAGCAAACTCTCTTTTGGTTTGATAAAGCTTAATGTCTGCATTCCCGTCCATAGCGGGTATGGACGGTGGTATAATCTTGCATTCATAAAAAGGGGGGCAGGTTAATGCCTGAGCTAAAAAACTGCAAAAGATGCAAGAAAATCTTCATGCACGCTGTAGGACCGCAGTTGTGTGATCTCTGCAAACAGAAAGAGGAGGAAGATTTTGAAAAGGTACGCAAGTTCCTGCGTGACTATCCCGGTGCCACCATACAGGAGGTTTCCAGGGCTACTGAGGTAAGTGCCCAGCTCATCTACAGATTCCTGAGGGACGGACGTATCGAAGTTGCAGCTGACAGTCCCATTGCGCTTCTTTGTGAGAACTGCGGCGTCAGAATAACCAGTGGCAGGTTTTGTGTCAATTGTTCTAAAAAATTGGCTAATGAGATGATGGCCACAGGTAAGTCCCTCCGTGATTCCATGAACCAGAGAAGAAGCAGCATAGGCGATGAAAAAGCACGGGGTCTGAGGTATCTCGATGAATACAGACGAGACAAGAGCCGTTAATTTTTCGAAATGAGGTTAAGACAGGAATAATCGGTGACGATATAGTATTTGACGGGAACCTGTTCCTGTTTCTCTTCTACAAAAGATTAATCTGCTGGATTTAGCAAATGCGGTATGAATAGGAAGAGGGATAGACCATGAAAATTTGGGGCGATATTCCCAAAGTGACCGGTATTTATGGCAATGTCGGAAAAACTGAAAAGCTGTCAGGAAGGAATACTGTAGTATCCCGGAAGGATGAACTCACTCTGTCAGGACCTGCCAAGGATTTTTCTGTTGTCATGAAGGCTCTGAGGGATGTTCCCGATATCCGGAAGGATAAGGTAGAGGCTCTCTCGGAAAAGATCGGGAAGGGTGAATATTCGGTACCCGCTGAGGATGTTGCAGCCAGGATAATGGAGATGATGATCAAAAAGATCTGACAGTCGCTTTTTATTAAGAGAAACGAAAGGAATGAGGAAGCTTCACGTTATCCCATTCTTTTTTTTTGCCGATAAACACTTTGAAGGCTACATTTAGCAAAATGGAGTGAGAAAAAATGCCGGATGTTAAACTAACCGAAAACCTTATTAAAACGCTTAAATTTGAACGGCGCATCTATGGCGGGCTCCTGAAACTTGCGGAGAAGAAAACAGAATACCTGGTTAGTAATGATACATCCCTGCTGTCGGAGATTAACGAGGAAGAGGGCAAGCTTGTGGAACAGAGCAAACAGCTTGCCCGGGTGCGTGAGCAATATGCCGAAAAACTGAACACGGCCCTTGGCTTGCAAGCCGGCACTCCCCTGGAGGAGGCAGAAAAACATCTGCCCGAACCCCAGGCTGTACAATTGGCAGACACAAGAAAAAAGCTGAAGGAGACGGTGATGAAGCTAATGATCAGGAACGGTATCAATCAGAAGCTCATAGAAAATGCCCTGGAATATATCAACTTCAACCTGGAGCTTCTGGCGGCTCCGGCTCCTGAGGCATCGGTTTACGGCAAGACCGGCGCTGAAGTCTCCTCCGGCGGGAAAAGAAGTATGCTGGATATCAGGTATTAGGGGGTGACATGGATTGTCCATCAGCTTTTTTGGTATGGATACTGCTTTATCCGGCCTCGCTGCCAACCAGAAGGCTCTTGAGGTAACCGGTCATAATGTTTCCAACCTTGGGACTGCTGGTTATTCACGCCAGAGTGCCATCATGGCATCTGCCCATACACGCAGATATGGCAACTGGAAGGTTGAAATGGGTGTGGATATTCAGCAGATCCGGCAAATCCGCCACACCTTTACCGACAATATATACCGGTCTGAGAGCAATGCCCTGGGCTACTGGGAGGCCAGGAGCCAGGCTGTGCGTGATGTGCAATCCATTCTGGGTGAACCCATGACTGCAGGTTTTCAGAATTCACTGAATAATTTCTGGGATGCCTGGCAGGAGCTGTCCAAGGCACCTGAGAGTCTGACTATACGCGCCCTGCTGAAGCAAAGAGCCGAGTCGCTGGTGGAGAGCATGAACCACATCGGCACTCAGCTCAACAAGCTGCAGAGCGATCTTAACAATGAGATAAGGCTCAGGATTGATGAAGTCAATGATATCACTGAAAAAATAGCCAAACTCAATGTGAAGATCATGAGCGCCGAGGCAGCAGGCAACAGTCCCAATGACTATTACGATGAGAGAAATATGCTGGTGGACAGGCTTTCGACCCTTGTAGCCGCAGAGACATGGGTTGGTCCGGAAGGCAATATGGACATCATTGTTGACGGCTATTTCCTTGTGAGCAGGGGAATCCAGACCCGGATCTATGCTGCGCCCAACCAGGATCTTTCCAGCTTCTATACCCCTAAGCTGGAAGGAATTGATGTTGCCATCGATGTGGGGCAGGGAGTGATCAAAGGCCTGCTGGAAGCCAGGGGAGAGGTTGACGGCGCCAAGGGCAGCTATGATAACGGCACGCCCAATACCTCTGCCGATATAACCATAGTGGTGGATGCCGCCAACACCTCCGAAACTTACAGGACGCAGATTAAGGATCATATCCGGCAGATGGCGGAGGATCTGGAAAAGCGAGGGCTCAACTATCATTTGCGGCTTGTGGTCACAGGAGGTGTCAATCCCTTGGAGAGCGTGAGCTTTGGTCAGGATATCGACGCCCTGGTGGATGCTATCCCGACCGGTAGTTATGGATCCGATGTCTATGATTTCGGCCAGCTCATCGATGAAGTTGCATCTAAGCCGGATCCCGGTGTTAACAAGTATATGCTGATGTTTACTGGTGAAAGCCTGAACGGGGACGGCAGTTTAGCCACAGGCGGCAGTTTAGCCACAGATCCCATGATCAGCGACTACATCTCCAGGCTCAACCAGCATGGAATCACCCTGTCGGTTGCTACTGACCCAAGTTATTACGATGAAGGCGATGCCGGCGAGCTGGGCTGGTCCTCCATAACCAGTCAGACCAACGGTAAGCTTTATGATATCTCAAGCTCTGACTACGAGAAGTTTATGAAATCCATCAGCAAGGATATAAATGACGATGTCAACAGGAGGATTTCCACCATTCCGGAGGATCTGAACATCATCTCCTCGGTCAAGAAGCAGCTCAATGCTCTTCTTAACATCATGGCCCGTGAGGTCAACTATATCCATCAGTCGGGGAAAACCCTGACCGGTCTGGACGGAGGCAGCTTTTTTGTAGCACTGGATCCCGCCATACCCCTGGAAATGGGGAATCTGGCCATCAGCAGCGATCTTAAGGATCTGAACAATGTCGCTGCCTCAACTACCGATGCCAATGGTGACAATACCATTGCCCTCAAGATAGCCGGTCTGAGAAATGCCAATCTGATGACGGGCAATAACAAGATACTAAGCCTGGATACCTATTACCAGAATATCATTCTGGATATAGGGAACAAGGGTCATGAGGCCGATAACATGGCCAACAGCCACAGGCTTCTGGTCAGCCAGTCCGACCAGCTAAGGCAAACCGTCATGGGGGTTTCCCTGGATGAGGAAATGACCAATATGATCAGGTTCAAATATGCCTACAACGCCAATTCCAAGCTTATTGGTGTTATTAACAGCATGTTGGAAACCGTTATCTTCCGCCTGGGAATCTCGGGAAGATAGCTTGCCTTTGGATTATCCCTTAAAGGGAGGGGGATGAACATATGAACAATACCACCTTCATGGGGATGGAGATTGCCTTAAGAGGTCTCTATTCCTCTCAAAGGGGCATGGCCAATGTGAGCCATAACGTGGACAATACCAATACACCGGGATACTCAAGACAGGTGCTCAACCAGAGAGCAGCCCGGCCCATGCTGGTTGCCAACAAGGCAGGTATGCTGGGAATGGGATCGGATGTGGTCTCGGTGGAGCGGGTCCGGGATACCTATCTGGATGAAAAGTACTGGAGCGAGGCTCAGTACTATGGTGAATGGTCTGTAAAAAACACAATCCTTACCGATATGCAGGCTATTTACAATGAGCCTTCCGACAGTGGTTTTGCAAAGATTATCAGCGATTTTTACACTGTATTGCAGCAACTTTCCACCGATCCTTCAAGCCCCGGCATCAGGAATGCTGTGAAGGAAAAGGGAATCATGGTGGCAAAATACTTTAACAGCGCAGCTGCCCATTTTGACCACCTTCAGGAAGACCTGAACAATATGGTCTATGCCAAGGTATCCGAAATCAATACCCTGGCGGATCAGATACAAAACCTGAACCTTCAGATCTATAATTACGAGGTAATGGGCAATATGGCCAATGATCTCAGAGACCAGCGCTCCTATCTTGTGGACAAGCTGTCCCAGATAGTCAACTGCAGCGCTTACGAGGTGGAAACCGGTCTCAAGCTTCCCAACGGGATGCCCGAGAAACGTTTTGTTGTGACTATAAGCGGCAAGGCTTTGGTGGATCATCAGCACATTGTCCATCTCAAATGTGAGAACCGAAAAGAGAAACTGAATGCCGAGGATCTGGGCAACCTCTACGAAGTTTTATGGGAGGATGGCAATACCATCAACATAAAGTCTGGGGAACTCAAGGGATATCTGGATATGAGGGACGGCAATGACGGAATGCCGGCACTAAGTGGTGAGGGATATAGCCCGAATGCCAAGGGGATACCTTATTACCAGCGCAAGATGAATGAGTTTGTTCAGGTTTTTGCCAGAACCTTCAATGAAGGGATCATCGACGCTGACGGAGATGGGAACCTGGATAAGATCAGCGGGCATGCGGACGGATATAGGCTTAGCTCGATGGATGGTGATTCTCGCTCCGGCATCCGCTTTTTCACCATGCTGGATGAGGAAGGTAACCCCATGAGCAGCGAGGACTTTGTAAACATGATATACAAACAGGCCGAGGCAAACGGTATTGAGGATGATCCCGATACCGAATATGACGAGAGGCTTGTATGGGGATACCAGAACCTCACCGCCAGAAATTTCTCCATCAGCTTTGATATCGACTATGATCCCGTGGAGAATATTTCGGCTTCATCAAAAGCCGGCGAGACCGGCAACAATGAGAACCTGATAAACCTTCTTAATATGCGCCACAATACCTATATGTTCATGGAGGGAAGCGGTGAGGATTACATCAAAACTCTGATTTCTACCATGGGGGTTGATGGTCAGCAGTATACTGTTTATCTGGGCACTCAGGAGGGAATCATACGGCAGATTGAGAACAGAAGGCAATCCATATCCGGGGTTTCTCTTAATGAGGAAATGACCAACCTGGTGAAGTACCAGCAGGTCTACGGGGCATCAGCCAAGATGATACAGACCTTCGGGGAGGTCCTGGATATACTGATCAACCGTCTGGGACTCTAATGCCTCTGGCTTGCAAATAGGTTGAC
>CZCB01002562.1_pt1 | contig 11556 bp, 9 predicted proteins | sample 591991 | NCBI WGS metagenome assembly CZCB01 (sample SAMEA3556809, study PRJEB10932) | anaerobic digester metagenome | reverse complement strand
AGCGCCTTCATCAATGCGCCGGCAATCTTTCCAACTTCGTCCCTGCGCTTCATATACTTAAATACCGGGCTGTTCTCATCCACGGTCAGATCATAGTCGGCAACCCTGCCTAAAATCCTGGTCAGGTTTTCTATCGGATCGGCAAAAGAACTTCCAATGAAGAAACTAAATATAATACCTGCTGCCAGAACTGCCAGAGCTACTATGCCCAAAGAGTATGTGAGACTGGGCAGTGATGATAATACATCGTCTTTTTCAGCTGCCACTGCTATTATCCAGTTGGTGCCTTCCACCTCTGCATATGCATGCATGTATTCCTTGCCATGCAACTGGTAGGAACCTATGCCAACCCTGTTTTCAATCATCTCACTGAATGATGCGGCCATAGATTCCAGCTCGATTTGGATGAAGGACTCACCGGAAGGAGTGCTGGAGGATGCGGCATCCACTTCTTTTATAGGATTCCATTGGTTGTTTACCAGGTTTATATCCTTATGGGCAACAACTGTTCCGGTATTATCTATCATATAAGCATGACCGGTTTCGCCGTATGTAATATCGTTGGTCAAATCACTCAAAACACTTATTTTAGAACAGCCTATCAAAGCACCTGCTACCTGCTCATTCCTTACAATGGGTGCAGCAAACATTATCACTGGTTCATGTGAAATTTGGATATTGACAATTTCTGATACGGCAAATTCCCCATTCAATGCTTTTTGTATAAAATCCATGTCTGACAAATCCAATGTTGTTCCGTCCACAAAATGCGCTTCACCTTCCTTGGCATCCAAAACTGCCAGGGAAATAAAATTGGTATGTTTAATCATTCTGGACAATGCAGATATTTGAACAAAACGGTTCATACCGGTTAATTCCTGCATCTGGGCCATAGTTGCCAGAACAATTTGCGGTTCTTCAATCCTGCCCTGGGTGACAATTGCCGCTTCTTCTGCCAGAGCCATCATGCCTTTTTCAGCCTCTTCGGTTACAATCCGACTGGAAATGCTGATGGCCAGAAGCCCCATGATCAGCGAAATAAACAGGATAGCTGCGGTAAAATAAGCAATAATTTTAAACCTCAGGCTGCCTGCTTGTATTTTAATATTCCTGGGTTTTTTCTGTTTTTCCTGCTTATCCCGGTTATTCTGTTTCCTCCTTTTAAGATTTAACTTCACCCTTTACACCCCTTTATCTTTATGCATAAAATCATAGATATGATTTTATTTTCTGAAATGCATGATTAAACGTCTTTTTGGTATCTATCGACACTTTCTGGCAAATGTTTACCTTATAAAATAAAAAAGTGCGTTTAAAATTTTACGCACATAGTATAAAAATTTATGCATTTTCTTTATTCTGCCGCATATTTCATTTGAGTTTTTCTTCCAGGATCTCCCTTGCAACGTTGGGATTGAGCCTGCCCCTGCCGGCTTTCATAATCTGGCCCATGAGAAAGCCGGCCACTTTTGTGCGCCCCGTCTTATATTCTTCCACCGCATCCTTGTTTTGCTTAAGCACCTGGTCAACTATTATTTCAATTTCAGCCCTGCTGCTGATTTGAGCCAGCCCTTTTTCCTCTATAATTAACCTGGGGCTTTTTCCGGTTTCGAACATTTCATCCAATACTTTCTTGCCGGCATTGCGGCTGATTGTGCCTTCATTAACCAGTTTTATGAGCTGGGCAAGAGCCTTGCCGGAAACAGGAATTTCAGCATTATCAGCTGGGTTCCACAGCCTTAACAGCTCAACCAGAATCCAGTTTGATGCATCAACAGGAGCCGCTCCGTGTTTTACAACAGTTTCATAGTAATCCGCCAAACCTTTATTTTGGGTTAATATTTCAGCTTCATATCTGCTTAAATTGTATTGCTCCATAAAGCGTCTGTTTTTCTGAGCCCGAAGTTCAGGCAGCGGTTCTTCCAGATAAGAGCGGAATATTTCACTTTTCAAATCCAGGCCGGGCAGATCTGGTTCAGGGGTTATGTAATATTGTTGAGAACCGTTTTTTGTGCGCATTGGAATTGTAACTCCCCTTATCTGGTCCCACCGGCGCGTTTCAGGCATAACTTTCTTTCCCTTAAGGAGCAGTTCCTGCTGGCGCTGCATTTCCCATTCCATGGCCTTGTGTATTTCCTTAAAGGAGTTAAGATTTTTAATCTCTACCTTGGTGCCAAGCTCTTTTTCACCTTTTCTTCTTACTGAAATATTAACATCGCAGCGCAGGGAACCCTGTTCCATTCTGCAATCTGAAACTCCTGTATACTCCATGACAGATTTCAGTTCTTTCAGGAAATCAACTGCTGCCTGAGGCCGTATTGCCTTGGGCCGGGTTACGATTTCAATTAAGGGAACCCCGGCACGGTTATAATCCACCAAGGTTACAGGCTGATCCTCCGGATGCATCAGCTTGCCTGCATCTTCTTCCAGATGAATGCGGCTTATTTCAATGTGGTTTATAGCCCTTCCGGATTTTTTATTACCTGCTTCCGATTCAAATTCCAAAAAACCATCTTCACATAAGGGCAGCTCAAACTGGGTTATCTGATAGCCCTTGGGCAGATCGGGGTAGAAGTAGTTTTTTCTGTTAAAGCAGCTTACTTTGTTAATTCTGCAGTTAAGGGCTCTGGCAGCACGCAAGGCCAGCCGTACAGCCTCCTTGTTAAGGACCGGATAAGTGCCGGGCATGCCCAGGCATACAGGGCATGTATTGGCATTTGGCTGTGCCCCGAACTCTGTGGAACAGGCACAGAACATTTTAGACCTGGTATTCAGCTCTATATGGATTTCCAGTCCGATTATGGTTTCAAAGATCATGCCTGATCTCCTTCCAGACAGGGGAGCTTTTTATAAACTCCCAGCTTTTGCTCCAGGCAGCTGGCAGCCCGGAACAATTTGTCTTCGGTGAAATAATCCCCGGCCAGCTGCAGGCCGACGGGCAGGCCTGTGCGGCTGAACCCGCCCGGCAGGGAAAGAGCGGGGATGCCGGCAAGATTCATTATGGCAGTAAACTTGTCCAGCTGGTTTTCATTATGCAGATACTTATGCTTTTCTTTTATATCAAAAGGCAGTACAGGAGAGGTTGGCATCAGGATAAGGTCAAAACGCCCAAAAAGCCTGTTAACCGCCTGCTTAATATTTTTCCTGATTTTCTCAGCCTTTTCATAATAGGCTGCAAATTCAGGCATTCGCATGCATGTGCCAAAAAGTATCCTTCGCCGGACTTCATCACCAAAGCCTTCAGTACGGTTGCTACGTATCAGATCATCAAAATTCAAATCCTGCGGATCTTTTATACTGAAGCCATAGCGGATGCCGTCATACCGGGCAAGGCTGCTGGCTGCTTCTGCTGAAGACAGGATAAAATAAGCAGAAGCACAGGCATCAATTTCGGGCAGGGAAAACCATTCCACCCGGGCACCTGAGTCTCTGTATATTTTTTCAGCCCTTAAGTAAATTTGGGCTGCTTCCTGGTCAAGCCCGACCAGGCATTCTTTCGGCATGCCGATTCTCATATTCTGCATTCCGGCGTCAAAAGCACCTGTGCAATTGTTTTTATGACTATTTTCTATATCTGGCTCTTCGGTATCTGAACCATTGCTTTGGTTCTGTTCTTTTATTACATTGAACAAAAGTTCACAATCTTTGACGGTTGAGGCCATGGGACCGATAGTGTCAAAAGAAGGAGCAAAGGCAATTAGGCCTTCCCGGGAAACTGCGCCATAGGTAGGTTTTAAACCTACCACGCCGCAGAAGGATGCAGGCTGCCTGATGGAGCCTCCCGTGTCCGAACCCAAGGCCAGGGGAGCAAAGCCTGCAGCCACTGCAGCAGCGGATCCGCCGGAAGAACCGCCGGGCACTTTGCTTAAATTCCACGGATTTGCGATTTTTTTATAAGCAGAGGTCCCGGATGCTGCCCCCATGGCAAATTCATCCATATTGGTTTTGCCTATTATAACCGCTCCGGCTTTTTTCAGATTTTCGACCACCCTGGCATCACAAGGGGGCACAAAATTCTCCAGCATCCTGGAAGCACAGGTGGTTCTGATGTTTTTAGTGCAGATATTGTCCTTAACAGCAACGGGGATGCCGCCCAGGGGACCTATGTTTTCCCCTCTGCTGAGCCTCTGATCCAATTGCTCAGCCTGATCCAGGGCTTCATTATAGCAGACAGTTATGAATGCGCCGATTCTTTGGTCCAGCTTTTTGATCCTTTCCAAGAAGGATTCCACTGCCTGCCTGACGGAAAAGCTTCCTTCCCTGTATCCCTTTTGAAGCTCAAGTATTGTCATCATATATTCACTCCTGATCCAGCACCCTGGGTACTGCTATATGGCCGTCCTTTTCCCTTGCGATACCCTGAAAAAGACCCTCGGCATCATGAAACGGCTTTGCTTCGTCTTCCCGCAAAGCGCTCTCCAGCTTACCCGATGCAGTATCTGAATCATTTTCGCCTGCCGGATTAACATTTATGTCATCCAAGGCTTTCAGTATCTGGCTGAATTCCTGCGCCAGGGCAGATGCTTCTTCATCAGGAACAATCAGCCTTGCCATATCAGCTGCTTGTTTTATGGCTTTCTCATCTATTTTCAATATTTTTCCTCCTGTCAGTTGTACCTTTGTCTTTAATCTTAAAGTCCATTAAGCCAGTTTCCCTTTAACCATAGTTTCCTCTCCACGAACCATATTATTTGTGCACTGCATAGCATTTTCAGGCTCTTCTCCTATATTATCCCGCCGGATAAGCAGGGTCAACAATTAGCTTAAACAAGTTTATGATCATATTTTATAATTCTATGGTAAAATAATAGTGGATTTTCTTTATAAGATACATAGAGAGGGGTTCATGGATGGACAGAGTATTTGACTATGAAGATGTAATGCTGATCCCCAATAAGTGTATTGTAAACAGCAGAAGCGAATGCGATACATCGGTTATTTTTGGCGGCAGAAAATTCCGCCTGCCGGTTGTGCCCGCCAATATGCAGACAATTATTGATGAAAAAATTGCTCTGTTTTTGGCGGAGAACGGTTACTTTTACATCATGCACCGGTTCGAACCTGAAAAGCGGATGGATTTTATACATGAAATGCAGGAAAAAGGCCTGTATGCCTCTATCAGCGTGGGAATAAAACCGCGTGAGTTTGAATTTATAAAAGAGCTTAAAGAGAGCAATCTCATTCCTGAGTATATTACCATAGATGTGGCTCACGGTCATTCGGATACAGTTATAGGGATGATTCGTCATATAAAAGAACTAATGCCCGGCACTTTCCTGATAGCAGGAAATGTGGGCACTCCTGAGGCTGTACGGGAGCTGGAAAATGCCGGAGCAGATGCTACCAAGGTGGGCATCGGCCCGGGCAGGGTATGCATAACTACCCATAAAACCGGATTCGGTACCGGCGGCTGGCAGCTTGCGGCTCTCCGCTGGTGCTCCAAAGCAGCCAGCAAACCCGTTATTGCAGACGGCGGCATTCGCACTCATGGAGATATTGCCAAGGCCATACGCTTTGGCGCAAGCATGGTTATGATCGGCTCCCTCTTTGCCGCTCATAAAGAATCGCCTGGCGCAACCATTGAAAGGGACGGAAAAACATACAAGGAATATTTCGGTTCGGCTTCTGAGTATCAGAAGGGCGAAAAGCGTTACATTGAAGGAACCAGGATATATATAGAACAAAAGGGCTCCATTAGGGACACCCTTATCGAAATGGAGCAAGACCTCCAGTCTGCCATTTCCTATGCAGGAGGCAATAAACTGGAGGCCCTGCGCAATGTAGATTATGTGATACTAAAATCAAGAGGCCGCTGTTAAGGCAGCAGCCTCTTGGGCACCATGCGCAGGTAATGCCGGCATAAACGGAAGCCTTCGGCATATTCTACGCCGCATTGATATCCCCTGACCTTGGAGCATGTTCTTACCATATCCAGAAAGTCTATGCCGTCATGTTCCTTCATCCACTCCACCTGTGACTTATGACAGGCCAGGGCTTCAAGTTTTAAATCTATCACGTCGGTAATATCAACATATTCAGTGGGAAGAAAGCCTACCCCTGTCAGCGTATCCATGTGATATATGGGGGTTATGGGAGCAGAAGCCGGTTCAGCACCCATTTCATAATGAGGGCAGCTGGCTGCAAAGGTGGCACGGAATGTAGCATAGAAGGTCTGGATATGGTCATTCATATAGTCGCTTTCATAATGGGTTATAACCACCTCAGGCTGCACTTCCCTGATTACCGCTGCCAGCTTTCTTATCAGGTCATCATTTTCCGCCGTTACATACAGATCGCCGATATCTATGGTATAGTGGGTTGCTCCTATTACCTTTGCAGCTTCCTGCGCTTCTTTTAACCTGATTTCGCGCAGTTCATCGGGCTTGATGACAACATGTCCAAGATTGCCGTTGGCAATGTTGCATACTGCAACGTCATGTCCCAGCTTTCTGTACTTGGCCAAAGTACCGTAACAGTTGATTTCCAAATCGTCCGGATGACAACCTACAGCTAAGATTCTCATAAGGCATTACTCCTTTATTTTATACTAAGAATTGTATCCAGAGACAGCTTTGCATTGACAATGGACTGGTACGGGAACTTTTTATAGTTGGGAAGAAACTCTACTACAGCCCAATCATCGTACCCAATATCCCTTATGGCATGCATTACTTCCGTAAAATCTACATCTCCCGCCAGCAGATCCACAAAAGCGCCCAGGCCTGCCTGATCAAATCGATAGTCGCTGAAATGCAGTTTTTTTACATATTGTTTTCCAAGAATTCTGATCCATTGCTCGGGATAGCCGATATAAATGATGTTGCCTACGTCAAAATAAGCGCCCACATAAGGTGAATTGATTTCATCAAGAAAGCGTTTAAGCTCCAGCGGAGAGAGCAGAAACTTATTCCATACATTTTCCACGCCAATACTGATCCTGGCTGCTTCTGCGTATTCCGCCAGTTCGCTTATGGCTTTCAGGGCGTTTTCATAGGCCCGGTCATATGAAACAATGCCAGGAGCAAAGGGGGTTCCTACCCAGCCGGGAACCAGAAGTATGGTATCTGCGCCAAATGCCGCGGCTGCATCTATCTGTTTTTTTACTATATCCTTGGCATAGGCTGCATCTTCAGGATCCTCGCCTGCCAGATTGTGTTCCCATATATTCCAGGCACCTATGCTGCACACTTCCAGCCCCATGTCATTGATCATGGATTTCAGCCTGGCCATATCCTTATCGGAGCTGCGCATGTTTAATTCGCCATTCTCGCTTATAACCAGTTCCACGCCGTCATATCCGGCCTTTTTGACCTGTTCACATGCCTCCCTATAGCTCACATTTTGATCGAAGGAATAAAAGCTGACCGCGGTTTTCATTTTGGAACCCTCCAATTTATATTAGTTCCCCTAGTTTCTCTGCCTGATCTTGTCGATATTGCTCAGCACAACTGCTCCTACAATAATCATACCTGTAATTGCAATCTTCCAATAGGCATGAACACCCATAATATCGAGCCCGGCGGAAATTACGCCTGTAAGCAGGCAGCCCAGGAAAGCGCCTGAAACAGTGCCCCTGCCTCCTTCAAAAGTAACCCCGCCGATAACTGCAGCTACCAGTGCATCCAGCTCATATCCGCTGCCTGCATATCCGCTGCCTGCATCCGGCGCTATGGAGTTGAGCCTTGCTGCAAACAATATGCCTGCTATGGCAACAATTGCACCGCTGATTGTATAGGCAATTATCTTATAAAGATCTACATTGATACCTGAAAGATATGCATTTAGTTCATTACCGCCGATGGCAAAAATTCTGCGGCCGAATTTGGTTCGGTTCAGAAGGAAATACATGAGGAAAACAATTGCCAGCATAAAGAGTACCATCAAGGGGATAATGCCAGCTATTTGTATTTTACGCAGAAAATCCAGGGCACCTTTGAAGTTGATGAATGCGCCTTTTGTAATGAGCAAAGAAGCGCCGTAATACACCTGTGCCATGCCCAGGGTGATTATAAGCGGTATACACCTGGATTTGGTTATAATCAGTCCGTTCAGGAATCCGCACAGGGTTGACACCAGAATGGCACAGACAATTGACAGCGCAAGGTTGTCTGTGCTCTTAAGCACAGTGGCCAGAACAACAGCTGACAGGGTCATCATGTTACCAATCGACAGATCTATGCCGCCGCTGATCAGCATCATGGTCATGGACATGGTGAGTACGCCCAGCACGGCAATCTGCTGGAAAATGGTAGATATATTCTGTATGCGGATAAATTTGGGATTTATAATGCTTACTACAGCAACAAGTATTATGATTACCAGCACCAGCAGAATCCGCTGATCTCTGATAAAGCTTCTGTTATTTTTTATTTGTTGCGTCAATTGTGTTTTAGCTGACATTCTTTTTCACCCCTAATGCTTCCTTGATAATAGTTTGTTCATTTATATCATCGCCTGTAAGTTCGCCTTCAAAAGCGCCGTCGCGTACTACCATTACCCTGTCGCTCATGGAAATCAGCTCCGGCAGATCAGACGATATAAGCAAAATACAATTGCCCTGTTTGGCCAGGTCAGTCATATGTTTGTATATTTCCGTTTTGGCATTTACATCGATTCCCCGCGTAGGCTCATCGAAGATATATACAGATGGCTCGGCATACAGCCATTTTCCTATGACTACCTTCTGCTGATTGCCGCCCGAAAGGTTGACAACCTTTTGGAGCAGGCTTGGGGTTCTGATATTAAGGCCTTCTACTATGCTTTGTACCTTTTTCGTATGTTTTTTGTAATTATAGACAAGGCCGGACTTTATGTCATCCATGCCCACAATCAGCATGTTCTCAAGCACACTGGCCTGCAGTGCAAGCCCTAACCTCTGTCTATCTTCCGTTATGTGGGCAATGCCGGCTTTAACACTGTCACGGGGATTATTGATTTTCAGCAGTTTTCCGTTCAGGTATATATCCCCGCTGTAACGTGGGTCGGCACCCGTTATGGCGCGGACAATCTCCGTGCGGCCGGATCCTATCATGCCTGCAAAACCAAGGATTTCCCCTTTTCTTATATGGAAATCAAGACTGGGGGAATCTTTGGTAAGCTTTAAGTTCTTTACTTCAAACATAATTTCGCCTATTTCACATTTCTCTTTGTTATAGAACATTTCTACAGGACGGCCGACCATGTCCCGGGTTATGTCGTCGAAAGAGACATCCTTGTTTTCGTTTGAATATGTTCTTATTACGGCACCGTCCCGGATAACGGTTATCCGGTCGGCAATCTGAACAACTTCCTGAAGGAAATGTGAAATATATATTATGCTGATGCCTTTGGATGCAATATTTCTAACTATATTCAAAACCTTACCGGCGTCCTCCACATTGAACATGGAAGTAGGTTCGTCCATTATCAGGATCCTTGGTTCACCGGACAGGGCTTTCAGTATTTTTACAAACTGCTGATCAGCCACAGACATGTTTTCAATGGTCTGGTAGGGATCTATTTGTATCTCATACCTGTCCATGAGATCTACTACGTATTCCAACATCTCCTGGAAATCTATCAAGCCGGCAAATCTTGTTTTCTCATTTCCGACAAAAATATTTTCCACCGCATTCATGGCGGGCACCAGGTCGCTTTCCTGGTAGACAATATTAATGCCAAGGTCTCTTGACAAGGCAGGAGTAAGGGAATCATACTGCTTTCCGTCAATGATTATGGTTCCTGCAGTAGGCGTATATGCGCCTGATAAAATCTTCATCAAAGTGGATTTTCCAGAGCCGTTTTCGCCAATCAGGCAGTGTATTTCTCCTTTATATACATCAAATGTTATTCCCGCAAGTGCTCTTACACCCGGAAAGTCCTTGACAATATCTTTCATTTCAATTATCGGTTTTTCTGCATAATTGATGCTCATATGTCAACACCTTGTCTTAGTAGGTTTTTAAATTTTGATAAATATCGAGCCCCTTAAAATTTAAGGGACTCGATATTCCGTTGGAGATGTACGTCAGCTTCCATAAACATATTCATAAGCAGCTTCATAGTCGGACCAGTCGATCCACTTGCTCAGGTCATCACCGGATACAGGTATAACCGGAAGCGGCTGGAACTTGGGATCGGGAACTTTGCCGTCAACTACGAATTCATAGAGGTTTTTGAAGGTCTGTACTCCCTGGATGGAAACCGGTGCAGTCATGTTGGCTGCTTCTATTCCATCTTGCAGGAATTCATATGCATGTGGTGAACCGCCGGTAGATACAATGGGTATATCTGTCATGCCGGCCTCTTCCAGAGCCTGGTAGCAGCCTTGAGCCATAAGGTCATTATTGGCAAAGATGCAGTTGAACTCAACACCGGAATTTATAAAGTTCTGGGTCAGGTTCAAGCCGTCTTCTGTATTCCAGTTGCCATTGGACAGGCCGACCATTTCAATGGAGTCTTTATAATCTTCCAGAGCCTTGTCAACGCCAACCTTGTATGCCTCAAATACTCCTCCGCCTACAGCTCCGGCGCAATAGAATACCTTGGCATTTTCAACATTCTTAGCCAGCCATTCTATTGCTGCATAACCAATATCGCCATACAAGCAGGCTACAGCTGCTATATAGGAATCAGGATCAGCAACTTCACTTATATCTATGTTTTCTACTGTAATCGGAATTCCTGCTTCGTTTGCCATGGTAATAAGTTGTGCACCCTGTTCCGGAGATATGGGGAATATGGAAATACCGTCAACTTCCTGCTGGATCAGGGATTCCATGGCTGATACGGATTGGGCAATATCATTTTGCGAGTCAAGCACTACAACCTCTACAGGAATGTCAGCCCTGCTGGCAGCATACTTGAAGGCTTCAGCGGAATATTCATTCCAGATGTCAGCCATGTTGTAGGCTATATAACCAAATACAAGTTTGTCAGGCTTATCTCCGCCAGTTTCTGACTCTGCCGGCGGTGCCTCCTCTGCCGGTGTTTCTTCTGCAGGAGCAGGTTCTGCTGTGGCAGGTTCTTCCGGCCCAGCCACATCAGCGCCGCCGCAGCCGGCCAATAGTGCCATCACCATTATAAGCGCCAAGAGGATAGAAATTATTCTCTTATTCATTGATTTTTTCCCTCCATGTTTTTATCTATATAAACCTGATTATTAATATAACCAGGTTTATACCGGTGGGTTCTATGCGCTCAGATTTTGCCCTTGGATTTCAGGTAGTCGAATGAATCTTTTACTGCCTTGTTGGCAACATCCAGATCGCCTTCTTTTTTATCCCTCATTGTAAAGTCTTCAGTAAATTCGATTTCAATGGAGAACGGACCGTCATAGCCGTTTTCAACCAGGTAGTCCATGAATCCTATTAAATCCAGGTCGCCGCTGCCTATTGCGGGGAAGTTCCATACATTGTCCAGGCCGACCTTATCCTTCAGATGCACAAATTTTATGCCGTCAACACAGGTTTTTACTTCGTCAACAGGATTCTTACCGCCGTAGAATACCACATTGGCTGTATCATAGTTAACCCCTACCCTTTCGGATCCTACACCTTTGTATATGCGGTACAGGGA
>CZCB01004065.1_pt1 | contig 11559 bp, 16 predicted proteins | sample 591991 | NCBI WGS metagenome assembly CZCB01 (sample SAMEA3556809, study PRJEB10932) | anaerobic digester metagenome | reverse complement strand
CGGGTTGACCCCCTATAATTGGAGATTATCTGCGTAATAATTTTTCTACCTTAAAATTTCATTATTTTTCATACCTAACCAACCCAATTACAAGTTTAGCTGTCTTCCTCATGGCGTCAAGGGCAAGGGCTAAAGCCTGCTTCGCACCCTTGACACCCTTCGTCAGCCAGACTGGGTTATTTTTAGGGTTTGGTTAAGAAAAGATTATGCAACCATTTCTAAAGAAACTTTAGGGTCATTATCTAACCATAGCTTGTAGAACTGGCTTGGTGTCATGTTATTAATGCTGCCATGCCTCCGTCTATTATTGTAATAATCCATATACTCTGTTATCACTTTATAAGCATGGGCAAAGCTTTCAAATTCATAACGGCTGTAGCAATCATCCTCCAGTATGGAATGAAATGATTCTATATAAGCATTGAGATTTGGCGATTTTACAGGAATTCGTTCATGTTCTATTTTCCATTTAAGGCAGGTCTTTTCAAAATCTTTAGCAATAAACTGTGGCCCGTTATCTGTTCTTATTATGGGTAGACTATCACCAGGTTTTAAACACCGTTTTTTTAGTGCAGTTTCCAATACTCGGCTGGCATCTTTAGCTGTTGCACTTAGACCTAAATGATAATCTATTATTGTTCGATCAAAGACATCTATCACAGATAACTGAAAGAAAAATTGCTTTTTATCTATGATGTATCCATATTTGATATCCATTTGCCATAGTTGATTGGAACCGGTTACTTTCTCACGTTTAGCTAACTTTCTGGGACGATTGGGATATATTTTTCTTTGAAATATCTAGTTCTTTACACAATCTATATACTTTCTTGTGGTTAATTACTAGCAGATGATCCTCTTGCAAACAAACAGTAAGCTTCTTATAACCATAGGGATAACCATCACCGGTTATAAGCTCACAGAGGTATTCTTTTACGGTTTCATCGGGTATTTTGCAACCTTTTTGGTCATGAGTATACCCCGAGATTTTGCGCCCTGGTTTATTATGGTTAGCTTTATTTTCACTATTTATATCATTTTTACCAATACAGTAATAGTAGGTGGATGAGGATAAACCGACAAAGCCGAGGACAATAGTTATACTATATCCTTTTTTGATCCACCTTTGAGCAATTAAAACTTTGTCGGCTACCGAGGGTTTACCTTATCTCTCAATTCCCTTAAAATTGCTAATTCAAGTTCTTTCTCAGCTATTAGACGCTTTAACCTATCATTTTCTGTACTTACTTCTTTAAGATGCTTTTCCATAGCTTTATACCGTGTTTCTTTAGCTTTAGGTAGAGATGATACAGAGCCAGTTTGACGTTTTTTCCTAATCCAAGTATGGATTGTACTTGGTGAAATCTCATATCTACGGGCTACCAAAGCTACATTATTAGTTTCTTGAGCCTCTTTAATTACTTGTTCTATAAATTCTACACTGTATTGTTTTTTAGCCATTTTATTACCCCCTATTTCTATTATTTATGCTAACATATTCGCATTTTTTCTCCAAACCTATTAGGGGGCTAAATAGCTAGCTTTGAATTATCAAGTTTGTATGGATTCTCACCGTTTATTAATACTTCTCCGGAGGTGGGAGGATCGATAGTGGAAATTACATTGAGGAGAGTCGTCTTTCCACTTCCGGAAGGCCCATAATGCCAACAAATTCCCCTTTTTCGATATTCAAGTTGATATCTTGCAGTGCACTGTATTGTACTTTTTCTCCATATATTTTGGATATATGCTTTAGTTTTAGAATCTCCACCTTCAAACACCCTTTCGCTTTTGATACATCTCATTTTAAGATATTTGTGCACTGTTTAATATCGATTAATATTACATTAACCTTACAGTAATGTAATAATTGCTTTAACCGGTAAAGATAATTCTAACAGTTGTGTCCCCTCATTTGGTTTTGATTCTATCTCAATTTGGTGCTCTAATTTTTGGCATACTTTATTTACAAGGTATAACCCCATCCCGGTAGATTCCCCGAACTGTCGTCCGTTTTCTCCTGTGTAAAAAGGCTCAAAAACTCGTTTAATATCTTTTAAAGGAATTCCTACTCCCTGATCCTTTACCTCCAAAACCTTATCTTTTTTGCGCTCATAAGCCGAGATAAAAACTTTTTTGTTTTCCCCATCCGTGTATTTAATAGCATTTACCAGCAATTGTTCTAATATGAACTTGAGCCATTTCCGATCCGATTTAACCCACATGTTCACATCCACTCTAACTTCCGGATAAACCCTTTTGCGAATAAAATACCTTTTTTGTTCATTTACAACTTCAGCTATAAGGGAAGGCAAGGAAACAGTTTCTACAACAAAATCATGTTCAAAACTATCCAACCTGGCCATATTTAAAGCCATGTTTAACCCTCTACTGATACGGTCCAACTCTTCTCTAATATTTTCTATATAAGGCTCCCCTTCTTTTTCCTGAAGTATTAAGTGAATTACGGAGATGGGTGTTTTCATTTGGTGAACCCACTGGTGAATGAAAGTCAGATGTTCTCTTTGTTTCCGTTTATACATCTGGATTTCTTCCTGGTATAGATTATATTGCACACCCAGTAGCCTGTTGATGCCTTCCGCCACAGGAGCAGTTCCTGCCGAAGAAAGAGTATCTTCATTCGTAGCAGGCATTTTGGTTAATTTATCATATAAACACTTTTGAGAAAAATAACGGTATAATAAAAAAACTCCCAGAAGGAAGTTGCTTAAGAAGATAAAGTAATAAATATTCTCTAAAGTCTCAAATCCTCCTAGCTTACTATAAAAGAGAAATAGAAATAACATATTAAAGAGATATAATAAGACAAAGGAAATATGGTCAAGTAGGAAAATCTTCATTCCCTATTCCCCCAGGTTACATTTAATCTATATCCATATCCTCTTACCGTTTCTACGGCCTCATCTATACCAATATCTTTAAGTTTTTTCCTAAGACGAGCTACATTCACATTTAGTGTATTTTCATCGATAAAAGTCTGATCATCCCAAAGTTTTTCCATAAGAATATCCCGGCTTACAGCCTTGGGAAACATACGCATTAATATCTCAGCAAATACAGCTTCCTTCTTTGTCAGCACAGTGGAATTACCGTTAAAATGCAATTCTGGCCTTTCAGGGTACAAGATGAGTCCTTCCAGCTCGATTTTTCTTTCCTCGGACACATTAGGAGCAAATGCACCATAGCAACGTCTTAACTGGCTTTTTATTTTTGCAATAACTACATCCTATTCCCATCACCTGGTCCATTTCCCCCTCACGGGCAGAAATTAAAATGATAGGATTAGTTGATACCTGTCTAATCTTCCTACACCAATAATAGCCATCGTATTTGGGCAAATTGATATCCAGTAAAACAAGATGTGGATTCGTCCTAATAAATATATCTAAAACTTTTTCAAAATCACTCACCATTATAGTTTTATACCCATACTTCTCTATATGGGAGCTAAGAAGTTTTGCTATCGTGATATCATCTTCAACTAGCATTATTTTATATTCCATACTCTTATAATCCCTCCTTACTAAATCTAGTCGTGATACAAACCCCTTCCTATTGCCGGTTACCTCCTTTTATATCAATATCTTTGCCCAGAACTTTGCATTTTACTGTTTACTTTGACAACAACTTTTTCTATACCTTTATTTTATTTGGATTAAATGTTGCTTTATCGACACAATAAGTTATTATTCCGGAAATCTATTGAATTTATCTAAAAAACCCTATAAAATCTAAATAATAAAAATAATCTAAAAGGAGTGTTTATATGTCAATAGAATGGACTCCTAACTTGTCAGTAGGTGTTAAACATATTGATGAGCAACACAAAATATGGTTTGAAAAAGCTAATGAACTGTTTGAAGCCGGAAAAGAACGGAGAGCAAAAGAATATATCAAACAAATGCTTGATTTCTTAGATGAATATACAAAGCAACACTTTAGAGATGAAGAAGCTTATATGGAAAAAATCGGCTACCCCGAAATTGACGCGCAAAAGAAAGCACATGCAAGCTTTATAAATGAACTAGCCAAATTGAAAAGCGAATATGAGAAAGCAGGCGGTAACGTTCTGGTTATACTTAATGCCAACAAAATGGTTATAAACTGGCTTACTAATCACATAAAAGTCATGGACAAAAAAATAGGCGATTATGGGAAAACTCTTTAGTTAATAATATATTTAAGCCATTTTTCAGGCACTTATTTACTTTTACGACTTTAGTGCCTATAAACAATGTTACTATTTTATCCGTAAAACCAGACGAAAGTATAACCGCGGGCACATTATTTATAATTAATAAACACAAGACCAATCAGGCATATAATAACACCGACAAGCTTATTCCAAGTTAATGCTTCTTTATAGAGCAAGGCACCAACAAAAATTAACGCAACGGCAAGAAATGCACTCTGCACAATCTGGGCTGTACTTACTTGCCAACCGGCTCTGTAGGCATAAATCCATCCAACCTCTAACCCGACCAAAACAACTCCAAAGACAAGCGGAGCCCAATTTATTTTACTAAACTCTATAGTGAAATTTGTATCCTTGTTTAATACAAAAAACAGAACCAAGGACGCTGCTGCTGAAACAAAGTAGGTTATCGTTAAAGACGCAAGCGGATTCATGTCATTTGGTACAGCTTTTGCGCAAATTTGATATAGTACATTGGATAATACGACTAAGGCGATAGGCCAAATATAATTGAACATTTTAATATTCCTCCCCACCAATATTTGGCGTGACTGTCAGTAGTTGCCCCACTGCATTCACGGATTATAGCATGACCTCAATGCCACGCACTAGCGATAATTTAGATAAGATAGTATAAAAGCAGCAGCAATGCCAGAAGTACTGCTCCCACTATATAGACTGAAATTATCCGAATCACACTTGTCAAGGCAAACAGGAACAGCAAGAGATAAACAATAGCTTGTCCTTTTTCCGTTGCGGCAAGAGTATGATGTGCTTGCACCCTATCATCGAAAATATTCCTAAGCTTCGCAATCCGGCCATAATAATCATCAAACTTAGCAGGATGGTTAATGTGTGAAAGTCTATGTAACTGATATATTTATTGTCCAAGGGCACAAAGACCATGGATACAACAGCCAGTAACAAAGATATACATAGTACTACTTCTTTTTTTATATAAATCAAGATTGATTTCATCAATCGTTACTCCTTATTAGTAGTTAATCTGTTATTTAAGCGCTATAAAAAAATAAATCGATAAATAATCGATAAATTTGAAATAGGCATATTTTATTATCTTATTGATATGAATCGGGTGTTTCAAACTATCATTTGGATTAAAAATATATATTTTGTCAATGGGTCAATTTTTTCAACTTCATCTCCTCTTATTTAACGGAGCCCTACTCCTAAAATTCTACAATCAAACTTGATAGATATCTTTTTCTATCAGATTTTTACTTTTATGCTTAGCTCTATACAATAACTGGTCAGCCTTATTTAATACACCGGTCAACTCGTCACTCCCTACTTCTATGACACTACCACTAATAGTTACCACTAGATCATTTTCCCATTCTATCTCCAGAATTTTTTTGCGGATACGCTCCATTATGTCATATCCTTCTTCCCTGCTGGTATCAGGGAGAATAATTAAAAACTCATCGCCCCCATAACGCCCTACTATATCAGTTTGTCTTAGACTGCTCATGATTGTCTTGGCTGTCCTCTCTAAAACATAGTCCCCAAATAAATGCCCATATGTATCATTAATATTTTTAAAATTATCGATATCTACCATGGCTAGGGTCAATTTTTTCTGCTTCTTACGGGACGCTTCAATCTCTTCCTCTAGGCAAGAAGTAATGTACATTTTATTAAATGCTCCTGTTAGGAAATCAGTTATTGAAAGCTTTTGCAGTTTTTGTTTTTCTTCATACAACAACCTATTCAATTCTTCCGCTTTTTCTTTAGCCTCTTCTATTTGCTTATTCTTTTCCTCATAACTATCTATGAGAACAGCAATTAAAACTACAATAGAAACTAAACAGATAAGAAAGCCAAATAATAAATCTATATATCTGATTAATTCGGACTCATAGCCTACTACTAAATCTGGTCTCTTATACTCAATAAATATTAAAATACTACCAACTATAGCAAATAAAAAAAAGATAATCTTTCTTTGTAATCCAACAAGCAATAAGGAAATTATCCCGGCATTTATAACCATAAAATAGGGAATGCTCCCATAAGTCCCCCCGTTAGCAAGCCATATGGTTGGAAAAAAAAACAAAACTTAATAATATAACAATTAACAATGCCAGGAGATCATAATTCCCGCTGATTTTGAAGACTATGTATAATCCTACAGTAATTACGCCACAAATAAAGGTTATTAATACAACTTTTGTTCCTAAACCTAAAAAGTAATTCACTAAACTGGTGGAAAATGACATGAAAATACCTACCAAAAAAACCGCATTAAATATCCGGTGTCGTAAAGAAGTATTTTTTTCATTCTTCATTCGTAATCCTCCAATGGCCAGCCAGCACCGGCATTGAAATTGCAATAGGCTAAACTTTGCCCCTATAACATCCTATATTTTACCAAATAAAGGAAATATGAGAACCATTTACTTGCATTTATTGTCGATACGATTCGACGTAATTGCAAAAAACCGCACATGACGATACTTCCGTCCCCTTGCCACTTTAAAACGATACATCTTCAAAATCAAAATCCAATTTATCTCGTTCTTTAGAAAATTTATATAATTTTCTGTTATTTAGTATCCAAATCCTCTCGGAAAAATCTCCTGGGGATACTCCTTCTAAAGCATTGTACATATCATACATCCTAGCATCTATCAAATCTAGATGATAAAGCATTTCGGCTTCAGGAAACATAGGCCTTTTAGGGCTACCAAATTCCGGTTCATTATGATGGGCAAGTATCATGTGTTGGAGCACTAATGATTTTTCCTCATCTACCCCTATTCGCTTTGCGGTAGAATCAATTAGTTTTACTCCTTGAATAATATGCCCTAAAAGTTGTCCTTCTTTAGTATAACCGGAGACTATACCCAGGGTATTTGAATCCATTTCATCTACCTTAGCTATATCATGGAGTATTATCCCTGCGAAAAGCAAATCGGTATTTAAAAAGGTATAGATTTCGCATAACTTTTCGCCTGATTTTAACATAGTTAGTATATGGTAAAGCAAACCTGATCTTATGGAGTGGTGATTTTTCTGGGCAGCAGGAAAATACATTAATTTTTCCTTCTTCTCTTCAAATATTGTTTTCACTAGCCTGTATATTTCTTGATCCTGAATTTTATCAATGTAGTTTTCTATTTCTAAATACATATCCTCTGGTTTATATGGAGCGGCTGCAATTAAATCTTCTATACTTACTCCATCTTCTTCTCTAGCTGTTCTAATTCTTTTAATTGATAATTGCATTTTTTCTTTCCATTGGGTTACTTCTGCTTGAATTTTTACTACGGCATTTACACTGCAAATTTCTTCATGTTCTTCAGTGCAGTCCCATATTTTTGCGTTTATTTCTCCTGTTTTATCTCCCAAAGTTAAATCTAGATATTTATTATTATTAACAGTAAGCTTTGTCTCGACTGATTTAATAATAAAAAAGCCTTGAAAAACTTCACCTACAACTAACTCATTTATTGTCTTAATCTCCATTACTCTTCTCCTTTAAAATTTTCATCTCTCGTTTGCTTATTATTTTAGCGTACCGATACACAACACTCCACATGGCTCGTTATTAATAACTTAAAATCAGGCCATTAAATAATTAATCTGCTCTGATAAGCTGATGTTGTCCGGATCCCATTTTCTTTCCGGACAGTTCACTATTTCATAAGGGATTTCCAAAGCATCAATAAATTGAGTAAACTTATTATCTAGCCACGGAGGAGTCCAGGCACCGGACCTGCATATATGAATTACCGACACCAAAATACATTTATGGAAATCTTTAAAATTACAGTACTTGATGTTATAAATACTATTCATAGGTTCGAAATTTTCCGGTTTCTCTGCTGTATAAGGGCTATAAAAAATATTCGCTTCTTTGATTTGTTTATCCTTTAGGAGTTTACCTAGCCAGTTGGAACAATTAACCTCAAAGTTAAGAGAAGAAAGCCCGCCATAACCAAGATCGGCGTGAGCATCAAACAAGTATACTACTTTGCAGCTGTTTTCTATTGCTATTTTATATGACAAAGCATGGGAGTCTGAAACATAAGCTTTTGTGTTCTTTACAAATTTGAAGCGTTTCTTGATTTTATTCCAGAAAGTGTCCACTTCTGAAGATATGTGATATGCTTTTTGAATATCCTCTCCCCGTGCTTTCCCTTGGATATATCTTATGTACCAAAGGTTAAGCAAACTCCTGTTATTTTCTAAATAAGTACCCCAATTATTTTTGGTATAAACAAAATAGTCCCAATCTATTGACAGCAGGCACTTTTCCATATTTTAACCTCCTAAATATAAACTGTCCTTTTAAAATATGAGTGCTCTGATGTCTTTTCATAATATATATTAGATGTTTTAGAAAGATTAGGACCGCGATTATCTCATAAGAATTGTGATTAAAATATTGGTATAAATTATTTCAGGTTTAGTACTTACTTCAAAAGAATGCAAATAAATTTTAGCCTATTATTGTTTCTTAAAGTCAATTCCCGATAATACTGTTTTAAAAGGATTATTGCTTATTTATTCCAATTGTCCTCAAAAGAGACTATTTTATAAAAAAGTTCAACCGTTTTTTCGATCATAAACATTAAGGACGGTTCTTTTTGTTTTGCAATTCTAAGACACCAAATTTTAAACAAAGCACCGTCCTAATGTTTTTATGTATTCCTTTGTGTTGACAGACCCATCCCCTTGTCACTTTTAAAGATGATTATTCGATGCCCAGAGCAGCTTTCCAATCCTCTTCCTTAAAGCCTACCAGAACAAAGTCATCATCTATTAGAAGGGGACGTTTAACAATCATACCGTCTGATGCCAGTAAACTAAACTGTTCATCATTACTCATAGTCGGGAGCTTGTCTTTCAGATTCAGTTCCTTATACAGCCGCCCACTGGTATTGAAAAATTTTTTCAGTGGTAATCCGCTTTTTTTATGCCAGTCCTTCAGTTCCTCGATAGTAGGATTATTATTTTTGATATGCCTCTCTTCAAAGGCAACGCCGTTTGCTTCCAGCCACTTCTTAGCCTTCTGGCAGGTAGTGCATTTCGGATAACATATAAAAATCATAATCTTCCTCCATTCTCCTTAATGTTTTACAGAAAAATTCCGCACTCTACAGTGCTTGAATTTGTGCTTCTATACACAAAAGGGGCTGTACTTGCTACAGCCCCTTGAATTTAAGTCTGCCTCTAAGAAAATTAACCAACTTGAGTTGTCAAGAAAATAGGCAAAGTCATCTGCTCAATCTGATCTAATAGTTCCTCAAGTTCGTCTAAATGACGATCTTCGTCATTTAGAATTTGGATAAGCATATCCCTTGTTGCATGGTCACCAACCTCACCGGCAAGCGCTATAGCTTCATTATAAGCTTTGATTGCATGTTCCTCTGCTGCACGGTCATATTCTACTTGCTTTGGAACGTCCTCTCCAATACGAATACTACTTAGTTCGGATACGATGGGTTTTCCTCCGAGGAACAGAATCCTTCCGATAAGTTGTTCGGCATGTTTCATTTCCGTAATTGCCCGCTTTTCAAAACTTTCATGTAACTTACCATAGCCCCAGTCTTCACACATTTCTGCATGTACTATGTACTGATTGATGGCAGCAAGCTCGTCCGCAAGCAAAGCATTCAAGGTTTCAATAAGTTTTGGATTCCCTTGCATAAGGATACCTCCTTTTTTAAAATTTGGTATAGGTTTTGACCTAAACCTTCTGTTTTACTAGCTTTCGCTAGTAATTTTTTCATCCTCATTGAAAATTTAAAAATTAACGGTGTGAAATTTTAATTTTCTTATTAGTTCGAATACTATGATTAGATTGTACAGTAATATTTTACCTTTTTTTCTTCCTTATATCAACCATTCTATTATAGGCTTTTATGCTTACTGCTTCATCTGCCAAAAAGCTTGCCTAACTTCACCATAATTGTTTGTCCCATACACAGAGATTCGCTCATATGTTTCAATTAACCTCTAATTATCTTTATATAGAATTCCCTATTTCTTGGTCCGTCAAATTCACAAAAGTAAATTCCCTGCCAGGTGCCAAGCATAAGTTTTCCGTCTTGGATTATCACAGTACAAGAGGAGCCCATAAGAGAGGCCTTTATATGAGCATGGGAATTCCCTTCAAAGTGAAGATATTCTCCATCGACAGGATATGTTCTGTCCAATGCGGCAATCATGTCCCGCACTACATCTGGGTCAGCATTTTCGTTTATTGTAACTCCAGCCGTTGTATGGGGCACATAAATGACTGCTATACCATCCCGTACATTGCTGTTTTTGACTTCTTCGGCAACCTTATTGGTTATGTCAATGAACTGCTGTGGTTTTGTGGTTTGAATTTTGTAGTACATAGTACGGTCCTCCTTCTCTGCTGGAATTTGCAGCTTGTTGTATTTAAAACCTTAAATGAATAAAAGCCCTATAAATATTATACAATATATTTATACGTTATATTTATATATTTGGAAATGTCAATAAAAATATCAATACATTCCAAGCAGGTATTTTAAGTTACTCTTCTATAATAGGTTGCTTGTATAAAAAAGGCTGAATTATTATAATAATATTAACATTATGGCATTTTTTGGTGCTAAGGAGGTAGATTTGATGTCTTGTTACTATATTATCGGCGTTCGGATGGAAAACAGAATTGAAAATGCAGTAAAATTTCAAGAGACACTTACCAAAAACGGCTGTAAGATTAAAGCCCGTTTGGGATTGCATGAAGTCAGTGATAATACATGTTCTAATGACGGGATTATTGTATTGCAACCCTGTGGCAATAAGGAGGATGTTGAGGCCCTGGTTAAAGAGCTCAACAGCTTGGAAGGCATAACGGCAAGGTATATTGATTTAAACTAAAACCAATGTTTGACCATTAGAGTCATAAACCTCCACCGACAGTAATATTACCACTGTCAGTGGAGGTTTATTAATCTTTAATCAACACAATTACTACAAACATCACTTGGTGACTCACAGGGTTTACATGGTTTATCTATATTGTTTATAAGATTATTAATACCTCTATCAGAAATATTTTCTGGAATATTACATACTAGTTTATTATTCATTGCAAGATTTCCTATTGCAGATGTATCAAGTATAATTCCTTTATCCCCATTATGTAATAATTCATTATTAAGTAATATTCCAAAATCACCAAGATTAAATATACCTTCTTTTGCATTGCATTCAATATTGTTTTCACCTGCAAAACTATTCCTATACTCATCAAATATTAATAAAGCTGATGACTTAGCGGGTTGACCCCCTATAATTGGAGATTATCTGCGTAATAATTTTTCTACCTTAAAATTTCA
>CZCB01003630.1_pt1 | contig 11569 bp, 14 predicted proteins | sample 591991 | NCBI WGS metagenome assembly CZCB01 (sample SAMEA3556809, study PRJEB10932) | anaerobic digester metagenome | reverse complement strand
GCCTGTTCCTTTGCCTTCGCGCCGGGAGCAGCATGGGCTTCGGGCGTAGTTGTTTTCTCCCCTTGCGCGCCGGAAGCATCCGCCGCCTGCCGCTCTTTTACGTCAATCCGCGGGAAAAGGGCCGCTCCCTTGGTCACTTGCTGACCGGTCCGGGTCTGCCCCCATTGGGTAGCCTCCCAGGTTTCGTTTTGCGCCGGATCCGCACCAATCTGCGCCCATACCAGCGGGGGAATTTCCGGCATGGCCGGCGTGAGCATTACGGTCACCAAGCGGATTGTCTCCAGGAGATTATACAAAACGGTGCCTAATCTTTCTTTCCGGGCCGGGTCTTTGGCCAAAGCCCAGGGCATGGTTTCATCAATATACTTATTAGCCCTGTTGATTAAACGCCAAACTGTCGCAAGGGCGTTGGCAAAATCCAGTTTTTCATAATAGCCGGCCGCCTCCTGGGGCGTAGTCTCCGCAAGCCTCAGCAGTTCCTGGTCATATTCGCCTTCCACCCCTTGCGGAGCCGGGACAATTCCTCCAAAATACTTTTCAATCATCGCTACGGTACGGGAAACCAGGTTCCCATAGTCGTTGGCCAGATCGGTATTAATCTTCTTGATTAAACTGTCCTCGGAATAATAGCCGTCCATTCCCAACGGAATCTCCCGCAGCAGGTAGTAGCGAATGGCCGCCGCTCCATATTTTTCAATTAACTCAATCGGATCCACCACATTCCCTTTGGACTTGGACATTTTCCCCGACTCAAGCAACAACCAGCCATGACCAAATACTTGCTTCGGCAGGGGTATTTCCGCCGCCATCAGGATGGTCGGCCAAATCACGGTATGGAAGCGCACAATGTCTTTGCCCACCAGGTGCACATCCGCCGGCCAGTATTTTTGGTATGATTCATCGTTTTCTGAGCCGTAACCTAAAGCGCTAATGTAGTTGGTTAAGGCATCAAACCACACATAAATCACGTGCTTCTCATTGATCGGCACCGGGACTCCCCAATTAAAAGTCGTGCGCGAAATGCACAAGTCCTCCAGGCCGCCTTTGATAAAGTTGATCATTTCGTTGCGCCGCGATACCGGCTGGATAAAATCCGGGTTTTCCTCGATAAATTTCAAAAGCCGGTCCTGATATTGGGACATCTTGAAGAAATAGCTTTCTTCCTGCACCAACTCCACCGGACGCTGACAATCAGGGCACAACCTGTTTTCCCCTACTTGCCGCTCCGTAAAAAATGCTTCACAAGGAGTACAATACCAGCCTTCATAAGAGGACAGATAAATATCCCCTTTTTCGTAGATCTTCCGGAAAATGTGTTGCACCACTTTCTGGTGCCGTTCCTCGGTAGTGCGGATAAAATCATCATGGGAAATGTCCAGCCTCTTCCAAAGGTATTGGAAGCCCGCCACAATTTCATCTACATATTTTCCTGAGGTGTTTTCCCCGCAGCACGGGCGCTCCGCTCGATCTTCAAACCATGTTCGTCCGAGCCGGTCAGGAAATATGTATCATAGCCCTGCATTCTTTTGTAGCGGGTCATCGTATCCGCCATCACCGTAGTCAGAGCGTGCCCGATATGCAGTTTCGCACTGGGATAATAAATCGGTGTGGTGATGTAATAGGTCTTTTTACTCATCAAAAAATTCCTCCTATAATAATATTAAAGCCTTTCATCCGTTCAGGGACGAAAGGCTCAGCCTTACGTGGTACCACCCTGCTTCGGCCGGCAAGCCGACCCTCAGCAAGTCTTAGACTTCGGTGCAATAAAGGACACCAGCCTGAAAAGATCCAGGTCCATCTTCGGCATGGTCTTTTTAGAGGCTCCCACCATCCCTCATTCGCTGTTTAAAAGAACCTATGCTTACTCAACCCTTCATATCTTTGCTTGATATGGGCTTTTTGAAAGTATTCTCTCCTAATTAATACTAAAGTATAATATTCTCCTGCCCTTTGTCAAGGTCAACTCCTTTTGCTTTCAGGAATGAACATAAAAAACATATAAAAAATTGTAAATTTAGTATTGACTTTAAATGGCATTATTGTTATCATTTAGATATGTAGTTGTCGAATTTTGCCGAGAAAGGAGATGAGCACATGAAATCTACCGGTATTGTTAGAAAAGTTGACGAACTTGGTCGTGTTGTTATCCCGATCGAATTAAGAAGAACTCTAGGTATTGATGAAAAAGATGCCCTGGAAATTTACGTCGACCAGGAAAAAATCATCCTTAAGAAGTACGAACCCGCTTGTGTATTCTGTGGTAGTGCGGACAATATTCAACATTTTCGCGGGAAACTCGTCTGTAAAGAGTGCGTACACGGTATGGCCGCTAATGCCTAATGTATGTATTAGCACTTTACGAGTGCTAATTACATAAATGACAACATGAGGACTCGACACTACTAGAAATTACCAAAAGAGCATTCCGGTAAAAAAACGGAGATGCTCTCTTTTTTTTGCTGTAAAGGTTCGGCCAAGAGCATCTCCAAACTAAATTCACTCTTCTTCATTGTTTTTCCGTTTTTCCACCAGCACCTGATACACTTCCCGTTTGGAAAGCCGCAGTATGCGCGCCGCCTCCTTGAGGGCGGCTTTTCTCTCATAGCCCTGCTCCAGTAAAGCATTATAGCAGCGCTCTATCTCCTCCGGTGTGCGGTCGGCGCTGCTTTGCCCCGACGCATTTTCCTGGGAGGCGCCCTCCACCAATAAGACGACTTCCCCTTTCACCGCCCGGTCCTGATAGTATTCCCGCACTTCACTGAGACGGCCGCGGCGGTATTCCTCGAAAACTTTGGTTAATTCCCTGGCCACACAGCAGTTACGGTCGCCCCACACTTCTAACAAGTCACCTAAAGTTTGCACCAAGCGATGAGGGCTTTCATAAAAAATGAGCGTCCTTTTTTCCCGGCCCAACTCTTCCCAAAGCTGTTTCTTCTCCTTTTTGGTCCGCGGGAAAAAGCCGGCAAATAAAAAGCCGTTGCAGTCCAGACCGGAAGCAACCAACGCCGTTAATACCGCTGAAGGGCCGGGAACAACCGTTACCATGATGTTTTGTTCAATACACAAACGCACCACATCCGCACCCGGATCGGAAATCCCGGGCATCCCCGCATCCGAAACAAGGGCGATGTTTTTCCCTTGCCGTAAATCCTCGAGTAGATAAGCCCCCTTGAACACCTTATTATGCTCAAAATAGCTGGTAATTGGTTTATGGATGTTATAGTGATTCAAAAGCTTCCGGGTTTGACGGGTATCCTCGGCCGCGATTAAATCCACCTCCTGCAAAACCTCCAAAGCCCGCAGGGTGATATCCTTTAAATTGCCAATGGGAGTGCCAACCAAAAACAGCATCCCTGCTTTATTGTCGCCTTTTCCCATCGGGCGCCACCTCTTTTCCGTACCAACTCAAGATTTCCTCCCCGTATTGGCCTGGTTTCTCGTAGATGATTAACGGGGGCAAAACCAAAAGCTCCGCCGGGGCGCTTTTTCTGGCCTCCACCAACAGTAAATGAGCCGGTTTTTCCCGGTAGGAATGAATAAAACGAATCTTGCGCGGCTCCAGTTTGTAGCTGCGCAAGAGAAGGAAAAGACCGATCATTCGCTCTACAGGATAAATTAACGCCAAACGCCCCTGATAATTCAGTAGTTTCGCGGCACAACTTACCACGTCTTCAAGGGAACACTGCAATTCGTGGCGGGCAACCGCCTTGCTTTCCGCCGGGCTAAGCTTCCCCTGCTGCGGTAACCAGTAGGGAGGATTGGCCGTAACCAGGTTAAACCGTCCCCCGCCGAGGGTCTTGTGAATATCCTTCAAATCACCTTGCACGATACTGATGACATCTTCCAACTGATTGTACCGCACGGAACGCTGCGCCATCTCCGCCAGTTCCTCCTGAATCTCTACACCAATAATCCGGCTAAGAGGCTGCCGTGTGCTTAAAAGAAGCGGGATGACACCGGTCCCCGTCCCCAGATCAACCACCCGGTCCTGGGGCTTTACAGGGGCGAAATGACTTAATAAGACGGCATCCAGCGTAAAGCGAAACCCTTGCTTTTTCTGGATGATCCGCAGGTTATGCAGGATTAAATCATCGATTGTTTCATCATCCTTGATGACCACGTCGCTCTCCACCCTACCCGCCCTTTCTCTAAAAACAACCTTACAGCTTGCTTAAAAAGCCCATGCAAAAGATGCAGTCGCCTTGCCGGGCCTGGCCAAAATGAAGATGACAAATATGAAAGCCCTCTTCATAAAGCTTAACCAGGTTTTCATAGCCTGAACCCTGAATCTTCTTGACGTTGTTCTCGATTTGGGCCTTGTCTTCATCGGTATAGCTGCACAATAGCCTCCGCAGCCGCTCGTTTTCTTCTTCGAGGGCGTAGGCCATCATCTTTACAGCAGTCAATTCTTCCTGGAGCGCCTGATGCTGCTCCTCCAGTTTAATTAATCGTTCCGTTAGCTTCATCAGAAACAACCTCTCTTGCCTAGTCATCTTCGAGCTTTTCCAGGTCGCCCTCAATGTCGTAATTCAAATCTTCCGGATTGTACGCTAAGGGCTCCTTCTTTCCTTTCTTACTGCTCTGGTAATGATCGTTTTCGTATTTTAGACAACACATCAACCGACCGCAGATCCCGGAAATTTTCGAAGGATTAAGGGATAAGTTCTGGTCCTTGGCCATCCGAATGGAAACCGGCTCAAAATCGCCTAAAAAGGTAGAACAGCACAGTTCCCGGCCACAAGAACCGATTCCGCCCAGCATTTTGGCTTCATCGCGCACCCCAATCTGTCTTAACTCAATCCTGGTTCTGAAAACTGCGGCCAAATCCTTCACTAATTCCCGGAAATCCACCCGCCCCTCTGCCGTAAAATAGAAGATGATTTTACTCCCGTCAAAAGTATATTCCACATCCACTAACTTCATCGGCAACTGGTGGGCGGCAATTTTTTGCAAGCAGATTTCTTTGGCTTCGTCAACCTTGGCCTGATGGATCTCCATCTTCCTTAAATCTTCAGGAGTAGCAATGCGCAGCACCTTCTTCAGCGGTAGCACCACTTCTTCCTCCGGAACCTGCCGCAAGCCTATGACTACTCTCCCTAACTCCAAACCCCGAATGGTTTCCACAATTACCGGGGTGTTGAGCGGTAAATCCAAATCACCCGGGGCAAAATAGTAGATTTTTCCCGCCGGTTTAAACCGAACTCCAATCACATCAACCATCAACAATCATTCGCTTCCTTTCTACTTATTACTTGTATTCCTTCTCCCTTTGCTCAATCCTTCTTAACTTCAACAAGAGAACCTCTAAATTCAGTCGATTGTTTGCGTTATATCTTAAAGCGAATACCGCTTTATTGATTTCCGCTAAAGCCTGTAAACAAACCCTGGGGTCAAGTTGCCCTAAAGTCAAAGCATCATCCCCCAAGATGAATTCCTCGCGCTTGGTTAATTGCCAGATCAAGCGATTCCGGTAAATAACCATCAACTGTTCCAGAAGAAGGGCGGTTAAATCCTTTTTGCTTAAGTCTTTCCACTTTATTTTGTCCACCATTTCCGTCCAGGCGAAAAGCTCCTTGTATCCTCCTTGCTGCAAGGCGGCGATGAGCTCAGGTAACCGGCACTTCGCTTTAAGCTTTGTCAACAGAGCAAGGCTTTGCTCATCCTGTCCGGTCCTTTCCCCCTGGTCTAAATACGCAAAGGGAACCGGCTGACAACGGGATTGAATGGTAATCGGCAATTTAAACAAAGCTTCGGCTAACAGGATAAAAACCGTCTTTTCCGGCGGCTCTTCCAAAACCTTTAATAAGCTATTGGCGGCCTGTTCCGTTAAAAGATCCGCTTGCCGGATAATGATTACCTTGTAATTGCCTTCATAGGACTGGTAATAAAAACGCTCCTGCAGGGCCCGGATTTGTTCGATTTTGATGGATAAGCCGTCCGGCGAAATTACCAGAACATCCGGGTGATTTCCGGCGGCGATCTTTTGGCATTCCGGGCAAGACCCACAGGGCTCTCCCTCCTGAGGGCGCTTGCAAAATAACAGCTGGGTAAAGGCCACGGCGGTTTGATACTTTCCGCCGCCCTTATGCCCATAAAAGAGGTAGGCATGGCTAATTCTCCCCGCGGCAAAAGCCGCCTTTAATAAGCTAATGGCCCGTTTTTGCTCTTTCAGCCGAGCCCATCCCAGGTCCGTCTTTTCTCCGTTCATTCCCAATTATCCACTATTCCTTTCAACTTCTATGCTCTAATAGTATAAGTCTACCAGTAATCCGCGAATACTGTCCAGTTTTTCCAGCACTTTCAGCGGATCTTTTTGCTGCTGGAGGACAAGCTTGCTTAATTCCTCCAGCTCTTGATTAATCAATTCAATATGCTGATAAATTTTCGGCTTTCCTCTTCTGGAAAAACTCGTTTCCTCCTGGAGGCCAAAAGCCTTTTTGAGGGTATCTTCCAGGAAACGCTTTAAGGTCTCTCTATATTCTATCAAATCCTGCACCGAAAAATTTTTGACCAGCCGTTTGCCAACATCGTCCAGTTTTTTCAATAGCGCATCCAGTTGCTCCTGCCAATTGGCCAGGTTCTCTTCTTGCAAAGCATCCTGAAAAGTCCGTTGCCGGATGCCGGTGACCCTTTCCTTTTTTTCTATTCTTCCGGTAGTAGAAGCAAGATTTTGTTTAATATCCTTGTTTTGGATCCGCATCCTACTTACCACCCCTCTTTGCGCTAACCAGTAATTAGCAGTTCCGGAGAACCGTAAGCTTTTGCCGGGGCCGTAAACCTTGTACCTGCAAACCGTTTTGCAACGCCCACTGCAAGTATTCCACCTGCTCTTTTTCAATCAGTTGTCCCGGCCAGAGACAGGGTATCCCGGGGGGATAAATGACTAACGGCGCCCCGCAAATCCGCCCCACCGATTGATGTAGATTAAGCTCTTCCTTCATACTATAATACACCTTCCGGGGGCTCAGAACCAAGTCCACCGGTTTTTCATAGCAGGCCGTATTTAGATTTTTCAAAGGGGCCCTTTTTCCCCCGCCGGCCCAGTGTTCCTTGCGAATTTCCCGCAAGGCCCGGATTGCCTTTTCCACGTCTTCCTTGGAATGGCCAAGGGTAATTAAGAAAAGCACATAATAGTAATCGGCCAGTTCCACCACCACACCATATTTTTCCCGTAAGATTTCCGCCAGTTCCCAGCCGGTAAGCCCTAACCCGGCCGCCGATACCAGCACTTTGGTGGGGTCCTGGTAGCAATCATCATCCTGAGCCCAATCGTCGGTCTCTTTATCAGCACCGGCAGACAAGAAAGAAGCACCGGGAAAGGACTCGAAACCGGAAGACGGTTCAAACCGGGAAGACTGCTCAAGGGAAAAAATCTCATACCCCGGAATGCAGGCTAGTTCGCGCCGGAGAAAAGCAGCCAGCTCCAAAGCTTGCTCCACAAGAGACGCTCCGTCACCGGCCATCTGCGCCTGGACACCGTCCAACGAGGCCATTAACAAATAGGAAGGGCTGGTGGTTTGCAAAAGATGGAGCGCCGCACCCACCGGCTCAAGCAGTTCCTCCTTGTTCACATGCAGCATGCTGGCCTGGGTCAAAGCCGCTAAAGTTTTGTGAGTGCTCTGAATCACCAGGTCCGCCTTTTCTCTTTGCATGGATAAGGGATACTTATCCTGGAAATATAAATGGGCACCATGGGCTTCATCCACAATCTGGCTGATCCCCTGGGCTGCAAAATACTGCCGGACCTTGGCGGCATTAAAGCCAATCCCCTGGTAAGTAGGCTGCACCGTAACCGCTAAGCGGACGGCTTCTCCCGACTCTTCCTGTTTGCTTAAAAAAGTGCTGAGCGCCCGCGGGGACACCCCAAGGGGAAAACCCCATTTTCGCTCGACTTTTACCGGCATGATGACCGGTCGGCCCCCGCTTAAAACCAAGCCATTCAGCACGGCAATATGCGCATGACGGGGAATTAACACTTTACCGCCCGGGGGGTTCAGCGCGAGCAAAGCCGCCTGCAGCCCCACCGTCGAACCATTGACCAGATAGAAAGTGGCCTGGGCCCCAAAAAGCCGGGCGGCTAAAGCTTGCGAATCCTTAAGGCATCCGGTGGGAGCTTGCAAATTGTCTAATCCCGGCACCTCGGTAAGATCCATGTATGTTGAGCGCCCTGGTGCCGAAAAGTTCTCGCAACTCGGCTAAGCAGCCTTTGCCCTGTTGATGCCCCGGTGTATGAAAACCCGCCCTAGTGTGTTGCAAGTATTCTGAAATCTTTTTTAAGAGAGGAGTGTACCCTTTCTGCAAAATCCCATCCTTCCTTCAGCACCTTGCTTGAAAAAGAGCAATCGTATCTGCCAAAAGTATACCACAAAAATGCCGAGAACTCTATCTCTTGCGGATAGACGGGTTTTAGCGCGGGCGCCATTAAGTTACAGTTTTCGACAGGATCTTTTTTTCCAGTTTTTCGTGATATTTTTTTACACTTTTTTCGCAAATTTAATTTACAATCAGTTTGATTTGTGTTATCATTCTGATTACAGAGCTATAATAATGTTACAATATTTCGGGACATTTTTGTAATAATGATACCACAAATAGCGACGCATACTTATTAATTAAATTAAAAATCAGGAGGGAACAAACGTGGTAACCAGGTTAGGTATCAATGGGTTTGGCCGTATCGGCAGAATGTGTATGAGGGCTTCTTTAGAAAATCCCGAAGTAGAAGTAGTCGCTATCAACGGAACGACAAGCCCGCAATCGTTAGCTCATCTCTTGAAGTACGATTCCATTCACGGCAAACTACGTAACTCGATTGAAACAACAGATAACGAAATTATTGTCGATGGTCGCCCCATCCGTATTCTCTCGGATCGTAATCCGGAAAATTTGCCCTGGGGAGACTATGGAGTAGATATTGTTATTGAATCTACCGGGAAATTTAACAACGGGGAAGCTTGTCAGGTTCACCTGAGGAACGGAGCGAAAAAAGTCGTTATTACCGCTCCGGCAAAGAATGAAGACATTACCATCGTAATGGGCGTAAATGAAGATGCCTATGACCCGGAGAAGCATCATGTTATCTCGAACGCTTCGTGTACCACCAACTGTCTCGCTCCAGTTGCGAAAGTTCTGAATGATACTTTCGGAATTGAATCGGGCATGATGACCACTATTCACGCTTTTACCACCGATCAACGGAGTTTGGACAACAGCCATAAAGATTTAAGAAGGGCCAGAAGCAGTGTCCAGTCAATTGTTCCTACGACCACCGGGGCAGCCAAAGCAATCGGCCTGGTGATCCCTGAATTAAAAGGAAAGCTGAACGGTATTTCCGTGCGCGTACCGGTTGTTGACGTGTCCTTAACCGATTTAGTGGCTGTGCTGAACCGGGAAGTAACCGCGGAAGAAGTCAACAGGGCTTTGGAAGATGCCGCCCGCGGTCCCTTAAAAGGAATCCTCGATTACTCCCGCGAACCGTTGGTTTCGATTGACTATCTCGGTGATTCCCATTCCGCAATCATTGATTCCCTTTCCACCATGGTGATGGGCTCCCGGATGGTTAAAGTTATGGCCTGGTATGACAATGAAATGGGTTATTCCTACCGGGTAATCGATTTAGCCGCTTACATAGGAAAATTCCTGCATAGTAACGTCGAATCAGATGCTACTGCTTAAATCTAATTACTAATAGGAAGGAAGGTGAAAGCGTGACCTCTGCATGTCCGGGATGTAATGGCACGGGAATGGTTTTAGTGGATTGTTCCTATTGCCGCATTTCTGAAGAACCTGACAATGAGGAGCTAAAGGCAGCTCAGTGCACCAATTGCCAGAATAAAGGAGCTGTCGAGGACATGTGCCCCGTCTGTAGCGGAACTGGCATGATTTTAGAGCGAGACTCGATTTTAAAAGTTTGATTAATGGGGAAACTAATAGCAGCGTTTGTATCCTTTTATTTTAACCCAAGGAGTGAACAAAATGCTGCGCAAAAAGAAAAGCCCCATTAATCCGGTGGCCTTAAGCAAGAAATACAAATGTGATGTCGGTAAAATAATTCGTGCCTGGAAAAACGGGAAAAATGATCTGGAGCTTTCCAAAATGCTGGGAATAAACATGTATAAGCTGGTTCAAATCCGTCAAGACATTACCTATGCTCATGAAAAGGCACGCCAAAACGAAAAGAAAAATGCTTCCTTCAAAACATCCTTATTACTAAAACCCTAGTGAGAAACACTCACTAGGGTTTTCTTTGTCGCTCTTCCCTGAGGGAAGGCTGTAAATAACAAGTCTGTTGGGGTCTTGGCTTAAAAAACGCTTTCCGCAGCTTCGCAATGGTCTCCTGATATTGCTGTTCATTCTCCGGCTTGCTGGTTAAAAGCTCGTTTTCACAACTGTCGCAAATAAATACACCCTTTAAAAAGAACCCTCCCGCCAGGCCCCTTTCCGGCACGTACTGACATAACGCGCATACCGGCAAAAGTTTAACTTCCACTGCCCTTCCCGTTTGGGCAGCCTCTCCGCATGGATTTTTGAATAATCTGGAACCACGAAGCTTCAGACTTTTCCTTTCTGCTTTTTCTTCCATTAATTACTGCCGCCTCCAAAAATTATTGTTTCTCTATACATATTCTGTGCTTCTTGTCATGGTTCTAAACATTTATTAGCAATATTTCAAATCGCTTATCGGCCTCAAATCACTTTACTGACCCTTGTTTTTATACTCGTTCCATCTTTCCCGCGCCGTGTTCTTTAATGCCGGTTCCACCGAGCGATCGGAAATGACCATGTTAAACCAGCGGCGGGCTTCATCAATTTTATCCAATCGCCCGTTCAATTCGCCCAAAAGGTAGATCAAGCGGTGCTCACCCATACTGTACTTATCGTGTTCACCATGTTCATAGACCAAATTATACAGTTCAAGGGCTTTTGCCAGGGCCTTTTTCTCTTCGGCGGTATCCCCCTGAAAACGATGGAGCCAGGCCAAACGCAAAAATATTCCCGCCATTACATACCGCGGCTCATGGACAATACTCCCACACACCAAAGCTAATTTATAGCTGCGCACCGCCTCTTGATGGGTGCGCTCCCCACATAATTCAACTGAACCCACCTTCTGAAAGTAGTCTTCTTCTAACGCCGCTTTATATTGCTCCCGCACCGGGGAAAAGCTCCCGGAAAAAGCATAACTGCAATAGGGGCACACGGAGATGTTGTAGTAGTACGGATTTTCCCCTTCATAATGCACACAAAAGTCCGGATCTCTTTTTTTAACAATGAGTTTACTGTTCCGGATCCTTTTGGTTTTAAAGGTCTTGCCACAATAGAGGCAGGTTATATCCCGGTCGTACAATATGTCGATAGCCATCTTTCTCCCCTTTGGTGAAAAATATGGTATAGGTCTATATATTCATTATAGCACATTTTTTGATATAACTATTTGATTTTTTAAACTTTTTTAAAAGAAAAAAGCGTTTCCGCCCCAGGGGCGAAAGCACCTTAAAAAGCAAAAAAATAATTCCTGGCAACGACATACTCTCCCAGACCGTATGGTCCAGTACCATCTGCGCTGAAG
>CZCB01011285.1_pt1 | contig 11573 bp, 7 predicted proteins | sample 591991 | NCBI WGS metagenome assembly CZCB01 (sample SAMEA3556809, study PRJEB10932) | anaerobic digester metagenome | reverse complement strand
TTGCTCAAGCAGATCGAGAAGGAGAATAAGAAAAAGGCAAAGAGCATGCCTGAAAGCGGCGTGGTTGTGAAGGGAATCGACAATTGCCTGGTCAGGCTGTCACGGTGTTGCAACCCGGTTCCCGGTGACGATATCATCGGATATATCACCCGTGGAAGAGGAGTTTCGGTTCACAGGAAGGACTGTCCCAATGTCCGGAAGAACCTTATTGACGGGGATGCCAGGCTTATTGATGTATACTGGTATAAGAGCGCAACACCCAATGTTTCCTATCTGGCTGAGATCACACTGAAAGCCCATGACAGGCCAGGACTTCTTGTGGATATAACCAATGGCATAGGCGAATCACGTATTCCGCTTAGGGCTCTTAATGCACGCACCAATAAGGATTTCTATGTGGTCATGCACATGACTTTGGAAATCAATAACGCTGAGCAGTTGGATCGCATCATCGCAAAAATCAGTAAGATCAAGGATGTCTTTGAAATATCAAGGAACAAGTAAGTTAGGTGTCCTGCGGTATGCTTTTTGTTTCGACAGCCTTGTTTTGGACATAATGATGCTGGTAGTGAACGGCTCGACAGACGAATTGTTTGGAAGGCCGTATTTATTGCAAGGAAGGATTGTGTCATGAGAGCAGTTGTACAACGGGTCAGCCGTGCTGAGGTCAGAGTAAATCATCAGACCGTCGGAAGGATCGGGAAAGGTATTCTGGTTCTTTTGGGCATTGGTCAGGACGACGGGGATCAGGATTTGCAGTGGCTGGCCGATAAGGTGATGAACCTTAGAATATTTGAAGATGAAAATGATAAGATGAATTTGTCGGTGCTGGATGTGAGGGGGCAAGTCCTTGTTGTTTCCCAGTTCACCCTTTTCGGTGACTGTAGGAAGGGTAAACGCCCCAGCTACTCCTCAGCAGCCGCTCCCGGTGATGCGGAGAGGATGTATAACACCTTTGTTGAAACCATCGAACAAAAGTATGGAATAAAGGTTGAAAGAGGCGTTTTTCAGGCCATGATGGAGGTAGACCTTGTGAATGACGGGCCTGTAACCCTGCTTCTGGACAGTAAAAAAACCTTCTAGCCCGACGGGAAAGGATATGGATATGGCACTTTATGTTCTTCAAAATGGTATATTTGATTCCAACACCTATATTCTCTCCGATGACAAGGAATGCGTCGTGATCGACTGCGGCGTGAACCCCCGGGAGATAATGAATATTGTTGAGAGCAAGGGGCTTAATGTTAAATACATCATCCTCACCCATGGTCATTTCGATCATATCTATTATGTTCATGATCTTAAGGAGAAAACAGGGGCCAAGCTCTGCCTTCATGAAAACGAGCTGAATCTGTACCGGGATCCATTACGAAACGGCTCCATGATGTTTGGCTCCGGTCGTGAAGTTAAAACAGTTATGCCCGACATTCTGCTTAAAGATGGTCATAAGCTTCAGGCAGGAAATTTAAGCCTTGAGATAATCCATACCCCAGGCCATTCTCCCGGCTCAATCTGCATCTTGTCAGATGACATGCTGTTTTCAGGGGATACCCTGGGATACCCTCTTTGCCATGTCTGTTGGCAGAACGGATTTTCCGGGCGGAAGCGCTACGGCTATGAGAGAGTCGCTTCATCAAAAGCTTTTCACGCTTGACGAAAGCATTACAGTGTATCCGGGGCATGGTCCTAAGACCACCATCGGCTACGAGAAGGAGCACAACCCCTATGCCTGATGGAAGGCTCTATGTTCTGATCCGCGGCATGGATATGGCATATGATGCCATGGTGCTGCTGGGTCTTTTTTATGATAGGAATAAGATCATCATGATAAAAGAGGGGGATCTTCCCACGCCAGATTTGGGAAGTATGCTGATTACCCTCGATAAAAAAGAATATGGCGGCGGGTTTTCTGCAGAAGCCTCCTTTTACGATACTGTCAACGGCCATGAAGAACTTATGGCAATCCTAAATGGATGTCAAAAGCCAGCTTTCAGCTCTTCCATGAAGATTACCGAGGACGATATGAGCCGTCCCGGTGGTTACCTCATGCGCAACAGAAAGATCATATGCGGGACGGTTCTTTATCACATTCTCCAAAGAGCTTTTCAAAAAGAATTGCCCTATGGATCACTGACAGGTGTACGCCCTGTTAAGATGGCGGCCATATGCCTTGCGGACGGTATGGATGAGGATCAAACGGCCGATCTGCTTCAGCGGATCACGGGAATAAGCCGTGAGAAAGCCCGCCTGCTGTATGAAGTGGCCTGTCAGGAGAGAAGCTATATGGATAGTGACGACACAGAGGTGAACATCTATATTGGGATACCTTTCTGTGCTAGCCGCTGCCTTTATTGTTCATTCACCTCTTACCCCATAGAACGTCTGTCAAGCCTTGTAGATCCATACCTTGATGCCCTGAGCAAAGAGATGGAGTTTGGTTTCCAATGGATAAAGGACAATAATCTAAGGATTAATTCCCTATACATCGGAGGTGGAACCCCTACCGCACTGCCGGATAACCGGTTTGGCCGGCTATTGGCCATGGTGCGGGACTTTTTCGGCAAGGCAAGGGAATTCACCGTTGAAGCTGGCCGTCCAGACACCATCAATAGGGAGAAGCTTCGTATGATTAAGGAAAGCGGAGCAACCCGAATCAGTATCAACCCCCAATCCATGAACCGTGAAACCCTGAGGCTGATCGGCAGAAACCATACGCCGGAGGATATAGCCGAGAAGTTTTTCATAGCAAGGAAGTTGGGTTTTGACAACATCAACATGGATATAATAGCAGGCCTACCGGGGGAGGACCTCGATATGTTCCTTCGAACGCTGAGGCAGATTGAGGAACTGAAGCCCGACAATTTAACTGTCCATACCATGGCCATAAAACGCGCTTCAATATTACATCAGACCACGGATGAATATGTTTCCGCTTCTGATGATGTGGTTGAGCAAATGTTAATGAAAGCCCGTGAATCAACAAAGAGGATGGGGATGAAGCCATATTACCTCTACAGGCAGAAGAACATGCTGGCCAACCTGGAGAACACGGGATATGCTGTTCCAGGCAAGGGCTGTCGCTATAATGTTGAGACCATGGTCGAAAGACAGAGCATCCTGGCTTTTGGCGCAGGATCCATCTCAAAGATAGTATTCAATTCTGAAAACCGCATCGAGCGCACCGATAATGTGAAGGATGTAGCCCTGTATATTGACAGGGTTGATGAGATGATTGTGAGGAAGAGAAAGCTTTTAAGCAAAATGAAATAGATATTAAGAGCATTTAATAATTATATTCTTTTATAATCATATAACAACTTATATATGTTATTTGCATGCAAAGATCATGCGAATTATTACTTGATTAATGCATAGCGTAAAGTTACTGTAGGGTTTCAAACAGGAAGAGAAATAGAAAAGATGATGACAACCTGTTAAGATAAAGTTACCAAACAAAATCAAAACGGAAAGGTGTCGTCTTCTTTGTATAATAGTATACAGTATTTTAATAATTTTGGTGTAAAGAAAATTGAGGAAAGAATAAAAAGTTTTTTATCAGAGGGTAAGGACATTGCGGATTTAATCCTGGATTTAAATCAAGATTTAATGAAACTAGGCAGAGATATTGTAACAGAAGTGCTTGAGGATATGGATGAGTTTCTAAGGAATGATGGAGTCCGAAAAAGGGACTGGGAAATTGTCAGAAAACAAGAGACAGGCCTTTTAACAACTTTTGGACAGATAAGATATAGCCGGACATATTTTAAACCGAAGCATGGCGGAAAACGTAAATATCTTGTGGACGAGCTTGTGGGTATAAAGCCACATGAAAGAATGAGTGCGGATGTTGTTATTAACACTCTTGATGAAGCAACAGAAAGCAGTTATCGAAAAGCGGGTGAAAAAGCCAGCTGCGAAGATATAGTTAGTAAACAGGCCGTTATGAACAAAGTACACACTGTTGAAGTCAAACCTCTAACGTTAAAAGATGTGGAAAAGAGAGAGGTTAGAATTTTACACATAGAAGCTGATGAGGATCATGTAGCGCATCAAGCTAAGCGGAAAGGCGGCTCAAGATGCCTAATGCCTAAACTAATCTATGTTCATGAGGGAATCGATTTAGAGAAAAGCACGGCTAAAAGAAAGGTTTTAAAGAACATCCGCTACTTTGGAGAAGACTGTAAATCAGAAGATTTATGGCTGCAAGTTGCTCAATATATATCGGAACAATACAATGAAGAAAAGATTGAGACCATCTACATATCCGGGGATGGGGCTTCATGGATAAAGCAAGGACTTAACTGGATACCTAAAAGCAAATTTGTGTTAGATAGCCACCACCTGAACAAATATATTAAGGCAGCTACTGCCCATTTAAACGATGAAGCGATTTATCAAGGATTAGTGGATGCTTTGGATTGGTCAGATAAAGAAATGGCTCAAAGAGTGTTTAAGAGAATTTTAGAGCTGTCTAAAAACGAGACGAAAAGAAGCGCTGTGATAGACGCTAGAAAATATATTATGAACAACTGGGACGGTATTGCCATTAAAGCTGAGAAAGGCTATGAAATTGTGGGCTGTAGTGCTGAAGGACATGTAAGCCATGTCTTATCAAACAGACTAAGCAGCAGGCCGAAGGGCTGGTCCAAAACAGGCGTAAATCAAATGACAAAACTCCTGGTATACAAGAAAAATGGTGGAAAAATCTATGATCTAGTAATGCTGCAAAAAGAGAAGGAACGAAAAGAGCAGCAAATTGAAATCCAAGAAGAACTTATTAGGCGACTGAGAGGCTCAGGGAAAAGATACGAAAACAGCATTAATGTGGATTTGCCAGCTATTAATGGAGGACATAAAACAGGATTGTATCATGCATTGAGAAAACTGGTAGGGAGATGTGGATAAATTGGCAGAGAGCTTTTATACCTCGAAAACCTCTTGATAATGAGTTTAAGGCATGTTAGGTTTATATACAGGGCAGCACGATGTGACAGCCCTGATGCCCGAAAACATGGTCTATGAGACTCATTGTTAAGTGAATCGTGCAATAATGCAATTAAAAATTACAGGATTAGTCTATCCTTCTTTTCCCTACAGTAAATTGACACTATCAAGGTACGGGTATACAGTGGACAATGGCAGTTGTCATTATTATAATAATAATATCGCGCAAAAACATCCATCGCCATGTGCTTTGTCTTTTTGCAAATGGGCTGGAATCAGTCTTAAAACAGGCACCAAAGGATATAATGAGGATGGTTTTTGTGCTACAACACATCGAATGTCCTATTGATATTGATTATTATCATGGGCTGATCAAAGGATGAAAGAGGAATTGGCATGAGATCCTACCGATTCAGGAATGAAAGAGTTTACCGTAGAAGAAGAGCATGGGTTATTTCGATTCTTGTGGCATTGATTGCGTGTGCAGTGTTCTTTGTTTTCTTCAGGGGTGATGATAACAGTAACAGCGCCCTTGTTACACCCACTCCCACATCCACACCTCCCGTGGCGACTGAATCTCCCTCACCCACATCCACACCGGAGCCTACACCAACCCCTACACCCGAGCCTGAAGGCACATATACAGAATCCCATGGCTTCCTTCCAGCCATCGGGTCACTTCCGCCCAGCGGCAGGATGGATGAGCTCAAAAAGATGGTAGAGGATTTTGTCAGCCAGCAATCCGGACGGTACGGCGTGACCTTCATAGACCTTGCCACCGGAGAGTCCTTTGGGGTTCAGGATAAGGAAGAGTATATCGCGGCCAGCTCAACCAAGCTGCCGATGGTTCTGCTCCTGTATATCAGGATGGAGGAGGGAGAAGTGAACCCTGACATGCTCCTTGAGTACAAACCTGAACATCTTGAATATGGGACGGGCATAATCCAGAACTCCCCTTACGGGACAGAATACACAGTCCTCAAAACGGCGGAACTTGCCATAAGAAAGAGCGACAATTGCGGCATAAATATGATCATCGAGCTTTTGGACATAGAGAACATCCGCCAGTACATGGTCGACCTTGGCGGCGTGGTATACTATGACAGGCGGCATCGTTCATGCCCCTATGATATTGCCCTCGCATCACAGGAACTCTACAGGCGGTATTTAAATAATCCTGAGGCCTATGAGAAGCTGATCGAGGACCTGGAGAACACCGACTGGCGTGACCGTATCGATGCTCTTCTGCCCGACCATGTTCCTGTGGCGCACAAGATCGGCACCCAGACACGTACCGTCAATGATGCGGGAATCGTATTTGCGTCCCATCCGTATGTCCTTTCGGTGATGACCGATAACGTGGACGTTGGAACAGCCTGCAAAAAGATAGCCGAACTGTCAAAGATGATCTATGACTTCGTTGAAGAATACGCTGCAGCCCCAGCCGAATAATAGTCAGGAGGAATACCATGTATCGCAGAAGAAGACGCAGGCTTAACAAGACAAGGTTTACCATGTTTATATTGCTGCTGACCCTTATCGCGGCTGCAGTCATATATTTATTCAAGGGCGGTCTTCCCTGGAACAGGGACGGGTCCACGGATAATATAAGTCCAACCCCTTCCGGTCAGGTCTATCAACCGGGGAGCAGTTCCGAACAACCCACCCCAACCCCTGAACCAACGCCCTGGCCTACCCCGGAGCCCATGCCCGAGGAGAGCACCGACACTGCGATCCTTAAGGTTTCCTGGCAAACACCGGCGGTTTTCGACGGACCCAACGCCTTTCCCGAATCGGCCTCTGTGACACCCGATGGAAGGATAAAGTATTGGGTGTTCCAGAATAACAAGCCAGTAACCGGGTATAAGCCTGACTACGAGATTTCCTTCGGCACTCCCGATCAGTACGCTGCTCTGGAAGGTATCACCGCTTTCAGGGGTAACCATTACCGCGATACAGCCTCCTGGGGAACCCGGGATGTGAGGGAAAAGAAACTGGAAATCGTATGGACTCATGATATGGGAGCCATCACGGCTCACGGCAGCTACTGGCCTGGAACGGGCTGGACAGGGCAGCCCCTCATCGTCCATTGGCCTGAAACAGAAAGAAACCTCATGAACATCAAGCCCGAGATGAAGGAAAAGGATCTGGTGGAGGTCATCTATCCGGCCATGGACGGCAACATCTATTTTCTGGATCTGGAAACCGGCAAGCCCACCAGGGACAAGATTGAGGTAGGCTTCCCCATGAAAGGAACCGGTATGGTGGATCCCAGAGGCTATCCCATACTCTATACGGGAATGGGGATCAATGAGAACAATGGTAAATTTACTGAGTTTAAATACAATATCTTCAGCCTGATCGACCAGAAGCCCATGTATTCCATTTTCGGACGTGATCCCATGGCCTTCAGGGAGTGGGGTGCTTTTGATGCATCTGCCCTGGTGGACGGAAAGACCGATACGTTCTTGGAAGTAGCCGAAAACGGTCTGATATACAAGGTGAAACTCAATACACGGTATGACCGTGAAGCGGGGACCATTGACATTTCACCGCAGCTTACCAAGTTCCGTTATGAGGATACAAAAAACCCCGAGCAGGGTATCGAAAACTCCCCCGCTTTCTATAAGAACTACATGTATTTCTGCGATAACGGCGGAACCTTCATGTGCCTTGACATCAACACCTTAAAGCCAGTCTGGATCTATGATGTGGGTGATGACACCGATACCACCACGGTGATCGAGGAAACACCCGAAGGCGTATTCCTGTACACGGCAAATGAGATCGACAAGAGAAGCCAGAACAACAGCAGCCCTACAGCGCCCTGCAATATACGCAAGTTCAACGCGCTGACTGGGGAACTGATCTGGCAGAAGGACTATGAATGCTACTATCAGTTTTATATCAACGGCGGTTCCCTTGGAACACCCATCATGGGAAAGAACGACATCTCCGACCTGATCATTTTCCCCATATGCTTTACCGGATCAACAATGGACGGCAAACTGGTAGCACTGGACAAGAAGACTGGCGAAGAGGTATGGGCGAGAAATCTTGCGGCCTACAGCTGGAGCTCCCCTGTGGCCTTTCAGGCAAATGACGGTAAGACCTACGCTGTGTTCTGCGACTATAACGGCGACCTGCATCTTTTTGATCCGAGAACCGGAAAGGATCTGGATGTCATAAGCCTTGGGAGGAATATAGAATCCTCTCCGGCAGTTTACAATGATATGATCGTTGTTGGCTCATACACACCGAAAATATACGGAGTCCGAATAAAGTAAAGAAGTTGTCAAGCCCCCATCGCCTTGACAGTTCAGGAGGGTTTATAATGAATCGAAGAGAACGCAGAAGCGGAAACTATAAAATTTTGGTTACAGTGCTCGTGGTGAGCCTGGTGGTGCTTATTGCTCTATTGGTTTTCCAGGACAGGCTGCCTTGGGTAGAAAACGGTAATGCCAGCGTTTCGCCCACACCGGAGGCGCCTTCTAAAATCCCGCAGACACCGGCACCAACCCCTACGCCAACCCCTACTCCTGAGCCCACACCCACACCCGAGGTGACAGACCCGGAGGCTCTGCTTCTGGATTGGCAGGATCCCCCCTCCTTTGTGAGCAGAACCGAGGGCAACAACCATGCTGTCATCAAGAAATATGCCGATGGTGCCACCATCCAGTACCAGGTTCTCCAAAACGGGAAGCCCGTGGCATATGTTCCGGACTATACCCTTGCCTTCGCATCGGACAGGGCCTATTCTCAGGTGGAAGGCATTACAGCTTTTCGTGGTAATAACTACAGGAATTCCGCCTCCTACGGGACAGCCGATGTGGTGGAGAAGAAGCTTGAAATCGTATGGAGCCAGGATACAGGCGCAATAGTAGCCGCCAACAGCTTCTGGCCAGGTTCAGGCTGGACGGGGCAGCCACTTTTGGTTCATTGGCCCGAGGATGTCAAAAACCTCATGAACATATATCCTGAGATGAAGAACAAGGATTTGGTGGAAGTGATCTACCCGATCATGGACGGCAATATCTATTTCTTGGATCTTGAAACAGGCCAACCCACCCGTGAAAAGATAAGAATCGGCTACCCTATAAAAGGTACCGGTATGATTGACCCCAGAGGGTATCCTTTGCTCTACACCGGTATGGGTATACGGGAAAACAACGGTCAGTTCACCCAGTTCAAGTTCCGGGTTATCAACCTCATAGACCAGACCGAAATCTTTACCTTTCCGGGCAACGATCCCAATGCATACCGTAACTGGGGAGCCATGGATTCATCGCCCATGCTGAACTGGCAGACCGATACCCTTATCCAGCCCATGGAAAATGGAATGATCAATAAGATTAGAATGAATACCAGCTTCAACCCTGCCTCCGGCACCATTTCTGTAAACCCGGAGATAACCCAGTACCGATATAAGTCCTCATACGGTCCCAACAGTTCGGATCAGGGGATTGAAAGCTCAGCGGCATTTTATCGGAACCTTATGTATGTCTCCGATAACGGCGGAACCATCCAGTGCCTGGACATCAATTCTCTGGAACCGGTATGGATCTTCGATGCCGAGGATGACACCGACAGCACCATGGTCATTGAGGAAGAGGAAGATGGTGTGTTCATCTACACCGCCAATGAGGTGGATAAGCGCTGTGCCAATACCAACAGGACTACTGCCCCTGCCAGTATAAGAAAGTTCAACGCCCTGACAGGGGAACTGGTCTGGCAGAAGGATTACACCTGTTACTACCGTTATTATATTAACGGCGGCGTACTGTCAACGCCCATTATTGGAAAGAACGATATAGACAATCTGGTCATATACCCCATATGCTTTACCGGATCATCAATGGACGGTAAGCTGGTGGCCCTGGACAAGAAGACCGGTGAAGAGGTATGGGTTCGGGATCTGTCGGTCTATAGCTGGAGCTCGCCGGTTGACTTTATGAGTTCTGACGGCAAGACCTATGTCCTGTTCTGTGATGCCAACGGTGATATGCATCTCATTGACCCGAAAACCGGAGAGGATCTTGATGTGGTATCACTGGGAGCAAATATCGAATCCTCGCCGGCTGTTTACGGCAATATGGCCGTGGTGGGTTCCTACGCTCAGAAGATATTCGGCGTACGCATTAAATAATGCAGGGAACAGTAGTATGTCATTGCGAGGAGGCAAAGCCGACGAAGCAATCTCGTAGATCGCCGCGCTCAGCCGCGCTTCGCTCGCAATGACAGTCTGGATGTGGGATGCGGGAAGTGAGATGTGAGATGCATGAAGGGATCCCGTAAAACAAGGGCACATTGCGATAAAGGCGTTAAAACACCTGTGTGAATGAGATAAAGTCTGTGTTACCGTTTAAGCGCTTCATCGGCTAAAAGAAGCCCGATATATCTTGCCTTTTTCCAAACCAATACATCAAACTTCGTATCATCATGGGGCACATCGGAGCCGTCGCTCGGGGTTAACTCAATGCTGNNTCTTAAGAACTCCTGCCTGAACCAGTTCTCAAATCCGGCACCATAAACTGACGGCTCTTCAGACACGGGCATCAGATCATACCCGGTCAGCTTTCCAATGCGCCGGGCAATGGCCTTTGCTCCGCTGATCTCATTCACTGTACCGCTGTCAGCCCAGTAAATCACTTCTCCCTTGGTGTGGAAGGATGCTGACAATACAAACTCATGGGAATGGGAAAGGGTCATCATGGCCTGGACCTCGGGTTCGGTGGCACTGGCAGTCCCCTTGTAGANNTCAGAGGCCGGCCTCCCCACATCATCAAGTTTCTCCTCCCAACAGGCGGGATACTGCCTGTTCAGATCCACTCCGTTGATATTGGCCTTCCATGCCCGGTAGCCCGATCCCACCATGGCCATTGTTTCAACCTCTTCCCGGCGATCCGCCGTCTTTAGCCCGTTATTGACCAGATTGACCCCGTCGGGATTCACCATGGGAACCACAACCAACGTCACCCTGTTCAGAAGCTCTCCCGGGTCATAACCCCCTAAGAGCTGCCCTTTGGAAGCCTTTTCGGCATAGGTTTCCACCATCTTCATCAAAAAGCTGCTGGTTATATACTCCCTGGCATGATGTGCCCCACAAAGCAGGATCTTCCTGTCCCCTTTTCCCAGGCTGATCACCAGAAGATCCCTGCCCTCAACCGACATTCCCGCTGAAGAAAGTGTGATCAGTTGCGGATAAGCTTCCCTGAGCTTCTGTGCCTCTTCCATCATCTGATCCCATGTATAAGGTGTGTAGGGACTGACAATTGCGGAAGGAGACAGCTCTTCTGAAGGGACAGGATCTGGCGAAGGTGTGGTATAGGGCTTCTTCTCTGGTACCTGCGAAGGCTCATCCCCCACTTCCTCAGGCTGATTGCCAGGTGCCACCGTATTCTCACCTGGCTCAGGCCTGATTGACGGAACCTCCTCAGGTAACCCGCTTTCAACGGGGGGCGCTGATTCATGAGGGGACGCTGCAATTTCCTCAGAAGTCTGATTGGCGGAAGAATCATTCATATACCGATGCATACAGGAAGAGAACAGGCCTGCCATTGTCGCCAGCATGACAATGCATAGGACAATGCACGCCTGTTCTCTCGCAGCTTTGATGAGGTTATTTCCTG
>CZCB01005823.1_pt1 | contig 11576 bp, 8 predicted proteins | sample 591991 | NCBI WGS metagenome assembly CZCB01 (sample SAMEA3556809, study PRJEB10932) | anaerobic digester metagenome | reverse complement strand
GGGCAACGGTCTTTTCCCTTGATATTCCCAGTGGGCTGAATGGCGATCCGGATCAGTGTGATCCGGATGCGGTGAGAGCGGATTATACCCTTGCTTTTCATCGGCTTAAACCGATCCATATAAAGGAAGAGGCGCAGGCCATGCTTGGAGAAACGGTCTGCATCGATATCGGAATTCCGGACGAAGTTACCGCGCCGGAATCTATATAAGGAAAGCTGTATTTGGTGTCTGACACCAAATGCAATATTGGCGAAAGAAAACATTCAGGAGGGCCGCCATGCAAAAGGTAAGAATTAAATCGGGAGAGTACGAATTCGTTGGAGTGTTGCTCGAAGATGAAGCCCCCAAGACATGCGAAGTATTTAAGAGCATGCTGCCGATCAAGAGTCAATTTATTCATGTGAGATGGAGCGGGGAAGGGATCTGGATCCCTTACGGTGATCTTCGCACCGGATTGGATTATGAGAACCATATTTCCCATCCGGCAATAGGCGAAATGCTCTTTTATCTTTTATCCCGGAGGAATCAGCGAGATGGAGATTATTTTGTCCTATGGGAGGTGCTGTTTTGCCAGTCAATACGGGCAGTTGGCGGGCAATCATTTTCTGACTATAACGGAAGGGATTGAAAAGCTTCCCGAGTTTGGCAAGAAAGTGCTTTGGGAAGGCGCCCAAGATATAGTGATTGAATTAGAGGAGTTGTACGAATGAGAAAAATTGTCATACCCGGACGGAACAATTACGATATTGCTTGTGTGCATAACATCACCGGCAAGGAGAAGCTGGTGGCCATCATCAGCCACGGGTTTGGGAGCAGCAAGGAAAGTCCCACTGCAGTGGCCATGGCCGAGGCGTTGAACTCCCGAGGTATCGGGGCTATTGCCTACGACTTTCCGGGGCATGGTGAGAGCCCGGTGGAGGGCGAAATGCTTCGCATTGACAATTGCCTGGACGATCTTGCCGCTGTGGAGGAATATGTAGGGGGGATTGCGCCGGAAGCGGAGATCATGTATTTTTCCTCCAGTTTCGGCGCTTACATTAACCTAATCTATCTTGCAAAGCGGCCCCACAAAGGGCGAAAGTCCTTCCTGCGGGCGGCGGCTGTGAATATGCCGGGGATTTTTAGAGACAGGGAGACTCCGGAGTTGAGAAAACTGCTGGATAAGCAGGGGTATTTCACATTGCATGAAGATTGCGTTCGGCCGCTTAAAGTGACGAAAGAATTCTGTGCCGACTTGGAGGCCAATGATGTGTTTTCTTTATATAAACAGGGTACTATGAACAATATAAATAATAAAACTGAAATTGCCGAAATTGCCATGATTCACGGCGATGCTGACGAGAGCGCGTCTTTTGAGGATGCAAAGCGTTTTGCCGAACAGATAGGCGCAAAGCTGACGGTGGTGGAAGGCGGGAAACATCGTCTAATGGGGCCCGGGCAAATGGAACTGGTGCTGGAAACGGCGATTGAGTTTTTTACAGGATCGTAGGGCCGATTGCAATCAGAACATTGAGAATTTGAAGCAGTGGACTATTAATTGCATATGAAGCATTGGACTATTAATTACATATAGAGCATTGGGTTATTAACCGACTTAGGGAGTTTGAATTTGGATGCATTAGGATCACTGGGACCTTGCTCGCGTTCAGACTATTAGGGTTGGCTTACACTTGAAGCGCAAGGTTTTACTTTCATAAAGGAGGAATAGGGTATGGCGAATATTTTTAGCGAATACAAAATTAAAAACTTGGTGTTGAAAAACCGCATTGTAATGCCGCCTATGTGTATGTACATCGCTCCGGAAAACGGAATGGTTACGGATTGGCACGTGATACATTACGCTACGAGGGCCGTCGGCGGCGTAGGGTTGATTATCGTGGAGGCAACGGCTGTTGCGCCGGAAGGGCGGCTTTCTTCCAACGATCTGGGGATCTGGGACGACGCTCATGTGGACGGTCTTGCGTCCATTGTGAAGGCGGTGCATGAAAACGGAGCAAAGATCGGAATTCAGATCAACCACGGCGGCAGAAAATGCGAGGCAAAAGGCATGGATATCGAGGCGCCTTCTGCCATTCCCTATGATGAGAAGTCGAAAACGCCCAGGGAAATGGCTAAGGCAGACATTGCTGAAACCGTGAATGAGTTTAAGAATGCTGCTATCCGAGCGGATCGGGCAGGTTTTGATATGATTCAGATTCACGCTGCCCACGGGTATCTGCTCAGTGAGTTCCTTTCCCCGTTGACCAACCACAGACAGGACGAGTACGGGGGAAGTTATGAGAACCGGGTTCGTTTCCTGGGCGAGGTGCTGGATACTGTGAGGTCGGTATGGCCTGCGGAGAAACCCATTGAAGTCCGCGTTTCGGCGGAAGATTATGGAGAGGGCGGAAATCAGCCTGAGGATCTTGCTGCTATGCTGAATCTTGTAAAGGATAAAGGGATCGACTCTGTCAATGTCAGCACCGGCGGAGTGATTCCCGTGGTTCCGAAGGCTTTTCCCGGCTATCAGGTGCCTCACGCGGAAGTGATAAAGAGACTCACCGGTTTGCCGGTGGTTGCAGGCGGGCTGTTGTCCGATCCGGCGGAAGTTAACGCAATCATTGAGCAGGGGAAGGCGGATCAAGTCTACCTGGGCAGGGAGTTGCTGAGGAACCCTTACTGGGCGCTTCATGCGTCCCGGGCGTTGGGCGTGGATTTGGAATGGCCCGCGCCGTATAAGAGGGCAGACGTGCGGAGGTAATTGCCGGCGAAACGAATTAATTATAAATTGCTGCAGCCAGACCTTATTTTGTGTAATTGGCTAATCAAATTGATGCCTTGACGTCGATCATAATCATCAGTTATTAAAGAAGAACACAAAAGCAACCGAATCTATAGAAATTTTCCGGTTGCTTTTTCGTATAAAGTATGAGTTGTGGGTCCTTAGGTGGACCCTTATTCAATTGGTCTTTATTCAAGCCGAAAGCAATCAAAAAGATGTTTTTGTGCGGTCATTGCTTTCGTTTGCTCTCAGGTTGTTTAAATCGTTTTGAGCTTTGCTTGTGACTATTTTTCCGGCGGGAATACCACGACGAGGAACATTTTAAACTTCTCCACTGCATATACGGCATGGGGTTTTCTTGAGGGCATGATGATGGTCTCTCCGGCGTTGAGGATGAAATCTTCGCCGTCAATGGTGATTTTACCTTTGCCGTCCAATGCGATAACCATGGCGTCGCCGTCGGATTCGTGGGTGCTGATTTCTTCATCCTTGTCAAATGCAAACAAGGTAAGGCTCAGGGCCTTATTTTGAGCCAGAGTTTTGCTGACGATTTGCCCGGGCTGATAATTAACTTGATCTGCTAAAGGCAGTACCGTTGAAAATTCAATGTTCTTAATGTATTTATCCGACATGATGTAACCTCCTGTACTAAATTTGCCGGCTGTTCGGCTTGCTTGCGCTATCTTATTTAACTAAATAATACCATTTGTTTTGAGATGGGTGCGTTGCATATGCAACAAACCATAAATTATGTATATTAATGTCATATTAAAATGGATGGATCCAAATTTGCGCCGATCCTTCTATTATAACTAGCTACTCTAATTAGCGCTGCCCTCCTAATACTCAGAAATCGGCAAATCAGATCAGCGCGATTCCTATTATGCTTATGCTTAAGTCGTAGATCGAATTGCCCTCAGTCTTTATTAGAATACCCCGTTTTGATGATGAATAAAAGGATCAAGGGCAGAATTGCTAACATTTTAAATTGCTTCCCTTGGAATTTCCTTAGTTTTTCCGTTGAAAGAGCGAAAGAATAAAGTGAAAATTTGACGGGAAGAATAAATTAGAAAAAGCGTGGGAGGGAAAGTAAAAAAAATTAATTTTATGTGTTTACGTGGGTAGGAGACGGGTATAATGAATACGGGTTAGCACTCATCTATCAAGAGTGCTAACAATAACAGAGTTAGTGAGAAAAAAATATATATATACTTTGAAGAAGGGAGGGTTTTAATTTATGGCAGGATTGATTCCATTCAGAAGAAATTCAAGTTTGATGAATAGCAGGTTCCCGGATTTCTATGACATGCTGGATGATTTCTTCGGCGATAACTGGTGGCCAAGGAAACCCTTAACGCAGGAGACTTTTAAGATAGATGTCCAGGATAACGAGAATGAATATATCGTCGAAGCGGAGCTGCCCGGGGTCAGAAAAGATGAGATTACCGTCGAGATGAACGATGGCAGACTGACGATCTTCGTTAAGAAAGAGGAGGCCGTGGAGGAAGAGAGGAAGAATTACATCCATAGAGAGAGACGTTACAGCTCCATGAGCCGCGGCATCTATCTTGTGGATGCTCAGTCGGAAGGAATTAAGGCAAAGCTTGAGGACGGTATCTTGAGCATCAGGATTCCAAAACAGGATAAGAGCCAGAACAAGTCCAGAATAGAAATCGAATAACCTGCACGAATCTTACTCAGCGCATACTCACACATAAACAGTTAACAATGGAAGAGCACATTACCTTGAATCTTTGCAGATTTCGTGTACTCGCACATTAGCAAAGAAACAACAGAAAGAATGTTCTAGCAATGGATAAAGCCGGCTAGTTGGATTATAGGTGGGGGCCAAGCACCGCGGTGCTTGGCACTCCCGCCATTTTTGGCGTTGTATTTCGTTGTGATTAGGAAAGCAGTATTTAGCAGTAGTTCCAATTGTAAAGATTGTATTTGGTATCCGGAGTTAAATACAAATTATTTATAAAAATTGCCAGAGCCTTTTAGACAAAAAAGGCTACCGCTTCTTCGTTACCTATTGTAATATTGATTTGAGCATGTTTCTTCACCTCCGGTTTTGTTGTTGTGGTAACTACATTGTAACCGAACGAAGAGACATGTTCTCTTTTTTTGATTCTCAAATTTACACCATTATACGGGCATAACTCAAATTTCTATTGACAGGGATTTTTACAGATCAAATCAACTAAAATCAAAAGAAGGGCCAAAAAATAGTTGATTTTTACCCAAAAAAATGGCTGCAACTGAAGAATAACAGGAGAAATTAACTAAAAAAAGCATGATTTTGAGATTTTAGCTGACTTTTCAGCGGAAAAATCAGCTAAAAAAGGATACTTCATGAAAAAATAGTTGATTTGCCGGTTGCAGAGGCGGATAATTTACAATATATGGGAACAATATCAACTAAAAATAAAGTTTTGCAAGTTTTTTAGTTGATTTTTGGTTTGATCATAAAATCGATGATCTTCTTCCGCAGATCCAATACCGGGCAGAATGTTCTGGTTCCCATCTGCAGGATATGATAAAATTCAATTTATAGAATGGTTAGAATGGTCGGCCTCAGATACATTTCGAGATTTGCAAAAGCCGATCTACAAAAGATGCCAATTTAAGGTGTCGATTTGCAACAGTCACCATTTTACAAAAGGTGTCAGACACCCAACAGCTAGACATCCAATATAGACACTAAACAGCAAGACACCAAAGCCAGACCCCAAACTACCAGGCGTCCAACACAGACCCAATCTTACTACTTGCGGGAAATGGCTGGCGCCTTATACAAAAACCTTTAAACCTTCACTAAAATAAATCGTCATAGTCTACAACCTTAAGTAGGAGGGTTTTTATGAAGAAAACCAAGATTGTATGTACCATCGGGCCAGTGAGCGAGACGGAAGAAATGCTCAGAAAACTTATTTTCGCCGGCATGAATGTTGCCCGATTGAATTTTTCTCATGGAGATTATGCGGAGCATGGGGAGAGAATAGCCAGGATTAAGAAAGTGCGGGAGGAGATGGGCATACCCGTAGCAATTTTGCTCGATACTAAGGGGCCTGAAATACGCACCGGAGAATTTAAGTGCCAAGAAGTTTTTCTCACGGAAGGGCAGGAGTTCACCCTTACCTCCCGGGATGTTGTCGGCGACGACTCCATCTGCAGTATCAGCTATAAGGGGCTCCCCGGCGACGTGAAGGCGGGCGATGTCATCCTGATTGACGACGGTCTTGTGGAGCTTAAGGTGCGGGAAGTGGTCAATGGGGAGGATATTCGTTGCACCGTGCTGAACAGCGGAGTGATTAAAAAGCATAAAGGTATTAACGTGCCGGGAATCCGAATCAATATGCCGCCTATGACGGAAAAGGATAGAGCGGATATCGAGTTCGGGATACAAAAGGGCATAGATTTTATTGCGGGGTCCTTCGTGCGCACGGCAGAAGACGTTCTGGCAATTCGCCAGGTATTAAAAGAGAACAAGGCAGAACATATTCAGATTATATCCAAGATAGAAAACCGGGAAGGCGTGGATAATATTGATGAGATCATTCGCGTCTCTGACGGGATTATGGTTGCGAGGGGAGACTTGGGCGTTGAGATACCGGCCGAGGAGCTGCCTTTGCTGCAGAAGCAGATCATTCGCAAGTGCAACAAAGTAGGCAAGCCCGTTATTACGGCCACGCAGATGCTGGATTCCATGATACGCAATCCCAGGCCTACCAGGGCGGAAGTAACAGACATTGCTAATGCCATTCTGGACGGAACCGATGCAATCATGCTTTCGGGAGAAACGGCGGCGGGGAAATACCCTGTGGAATCCGTTGAAACCATGTCGCAAATTGCCAGGAAGACAGAGGAAGCCATGGATTATTCCAAGCTTTTAATGGATCGCCATCAGGAAAGAGAGGCTACTGTTACGGATGCCATTAGCCACGCTACATGTAATATTGCCATGAGCCTGGATGCATCTGCCATCCTGACAGCCACCTCCACGGGCTACACGGCCAGGATGGTCTCCAAGTTCCGGCCGAAACAGGCCATCATTGCAACGACTACGGACGAAAGAGTTCAACGGCGGCTGTGCCTGTCCTGGGGTGTTTACACCATCCTGTTGCGGTCGGTAGAATCCACTGACGATCTGATAAATAAGAGCGTTTCCATGGCCTTGGAGCGCGGCAATGTGAAAGAAGGGGATTTGGTGGTCATTACCGCCGGAATTCCTGTAGGCGTTGGCGGAACGACAAACTTGATAAAAGCTCACATAGCGGGGCAGCCGTTGCCTATAGAAGCGAGATAGTATTTGAAAGGAAAGAGCTAAAAATAAAATATCGAAGAGCCGAATTGATTTGTTGCCGATGGTCTTGCAGGAGGAATTTGCGGGAAGCACCGAGATCAGACGATTCAATTTCAGCAATTATTCATTTATAAGCGAAGGAGGAGCAGGCAATGAAATTCTTGTGGTGCACGATTAATGTTAAGGATATGGAGGAGTCCATCCGCTTTTATGAAGAAGTGGTAGGGATTAAAGTGACAAATAGATTTTCTGCAGGACCGGCTGAGATCGCATTCCTCGGTGAAGGAGAGACGAAAGTGGAACTTATCCACGATGGGTCGGATAAATGGAAGGGAAACAAGACCGGCATTTCCCTGGGCTTTGAAGCGGAATCACTGGATGGGATGATGGAGCTGGTAAAAGAAAAGGGCATAGAGATTACCGGCGGACCTTTTCAACCCGGCCCTGATTTCCGGTTCTTTTTCATCAAGGATCCCAACGGTGTAACCATCCAATTCGGCGAGTACATTGCGAAGTAGTGATTATCGCCGACTGTCGCAATGAACAGCCCCTTGCCGGGTTTTGGCAAGGGGTTTTACATGATTTCCATACAATTCCATACGATTCTATACGATTTCCATACGATTTGGACGGAGTAGCGGATATTGGGCACTACTGTACGCTGTACATGCCGTGGCTTTGCATATAATTGAAAATCTGTTCGCCGTGTTGCTGCTCTTCTTTTTGGATGTGGTTCAGGATTTGGCGGATATTTGAGTTAGTGCATTCGAAGATGGCGGTGTCGTAAGCGCTGGATACGAATTTCTCCGTGGCAAGCATATCGGAGCAAAGGTTTTTATCGTTAAACATTCCGCTCTGGGTACCGCCGGTTGTCTGTCCTGACTGGCTGCGGCTCGTGCCGGCCTGCCCCTGGGACTGCGAGCCTGACATACCTTGGGACTTCATGCCGGACTGCATACCGGATTGCCCTTGTGATTGCATGCCGGACTGGGTTCCGGACTGCATGCCCGATTGCATGCCGGACTGCATACCCGACTGGCTGCCTGACTGGGTTCCAACGCTGGGGACTTGACCGGACAGGATTTGGTTAATGGTATTCAGGTGCTCCTGTTCTTTTTGCGCCAGGGAACTAAACAGCTGTTTCAGCTGGGGATCTTGAGCCAACCCGGCATAGCTTTGATACTTTTTAACACATAATTCTTCTTGCGACTTTTGGTCTTGCAACAGCAGTCTTTCTTTTGTAGTTAGTTGAACTGTCACGAAAATCACCTCCGACCAATAGTCTGTCTAAATGTGGAAGAAAATATGCAAATTTCTATGGGCAATTCTGAACTGCGCCTGTTCTATTAAAACTTTTGAAAAACAAAAACAAAACGAGAAAGGGTAGACCATATTTCCTATGCGGATTGTGTCTACCCTTTCTGCGGAGTGTGACTCAAGAGAGTACATCCTCCTTCCTTTGTTCCATACCCGAACTGGTCTTTGGCCTTGCTCTCCGAATCCTGCTTGGTTTAAATTTGCTTCGCAAAGTTTCCTTTGCTTAAATTTGTATTAGCAAGTATCTATTGTCAAGGCGACCGCCGGTTTGGAACAAGCCCGATTTCTTCGGCGAACCTTTTGATCGGGGGGTTTCTCAATTACTCGGATCTCATTTCCTTGAATCTTCATATACTTGGAGCTTTTCAGCTTTTCCAGGGGGTTTGCTTATATTTCGGCCGCTGTGCCTCATATAAGTTATCCGTATACTCGGACCTAGTCCGTTCTATGAGAATTTATGTACTTTGATGATCCTTTCTTTGAGTACGCTCATAATACAATATAAGAAACAACTTGTCAATAGTTTTTTCAGAAAATTAAAAAAATATTATTTTAACAATGTCAGAATATTCTAACATTTATAAACCATAATATTTCACTGCATTTTCAAACAGTCTTTGCTCTTTGTTTCCGGGAACATTTTTATATAGCCATTTGCCTGTGCGCTCGCAATGTCCCATCTTGCCCAATACCCTTCCGTCCGGTGAAGTGACGGCTTCGATGGCCAGGGAGGAGCTGTTTGGGTTGAAGCGGACATCCATTGTCGGGGCGCCGGAAAGATCGACGTACTGGGCGGCGATTTGACCGTTGGCTGCCAGCTGTTTGAGCAGTTCGTCATTGGCGATGAAGCGGCCTTCGCCGTGGGATACGGGAATGGTGTGGATTTCGCCAATTTCCATATCCATGAGCCAGGGCGATTTATTTGACACGATACGGGTGCGTATCAATCCGGAATGATGGCGGCCGAGAGGATTAAAAGTCAGGGTGGGGGAATCGGCGGTGGCCTGGCGAATGTGGCCAAAGGGAACCAGGCCGAGCTTTACCAGGGCTTGGAATCCGTTGCAGATTCCCAAAATCAGACCGTCACGCTGATCTAACAGCCGCTGCACTTCTTCAGTGATCACCGGATTTCGGAAGAAAGAGGTGATAAATTTGCCTGACCCGTCCGGTTCGTCGCCTCCGGAGAAGCCGCCGGGGAGAATGATGATTTGGGAGTTCCGTATCTTTTCGGCGATTTCTTTGATGGAATTCGTAACGTCTTCCGGTGTAAGGTTGCGGATAATGGCTATTTCGGCAATGCCTCCGGCGCGTTCAAAAGCTTTAGCCGTGTCGTATTCGCAATTTGTGCCGGGGAAGACGGGTATCAGTGCTTTGGGCTTTCCGGCCGAGTTTCCGGCTACTATCCCGGGGGTTTTCCCGACTGTGTTTCCGGGGGTATTTCTCTTATCATCTTCGGGTATATTCCCTATCGAATCTCTGGGGGTTTTCCCGACCGCGTCCATGGATAAATTTTCAACCGCATTTTCGAGGGTATTTTTCATATCATCTTTAGGCATATTTCCGGCTGTATTACCGAGTGAATTCTCAATAGAAATCCCATCTGTTTTGTGTTGAACGGCAGTTGGGTAGATGGGTTCCAGGGTGCTGCGGTACAAGGTTTCAAGCCGCTCAAGTTCAATGGTTTCAGAATCCTTCTCAAAGCGGAATTCTTCGATGGTTGTGCCTATCTGTATGCCGGGCAGCGTTCCGACGGAAGAACCGGAAGCGGAGCCGGTGGCACCGGTGGTGGAATTCCATTCCACTACAAAGCCGCCGTAGGCGCACTTGAACAGCTGAGCCAGATCAAAATCCGGAGCAAAGCGCAGCCCGATCCGGTTCCCCAGTGACATTTCGAACAGAGCCCCTGTGCAGCTGCTTGATGTGATAGCATAGGTGCTTAAAACCTTTTTCTCTTTTATAAGCTGCTGGACAGTATTGAAACAGTTCAGCAGGCTTTCTCTTTCCGGGAGGCCGTCTTCCGTGTATTCCGGGGCAATGAGGAGCACCGGGTTGCCGGCTTCCTTGAACTCAGGAGAAATTACGGTTTCAGCGTTGCAAAGCGAAACAGCGACGGAAATAAGCGTAGGGGGAACGTCCAGATCTTCAAAGCTTCCGGACATGGAATCCTTTCCGCCGATGGACGCAACATTCAAATCCCTTTGGGCGGAAAGGGCGCCCAGGAGAGCGGCAAAGGGCTTGCCCCACCGTTTGGGATCGTCGCCCAGTTTTTCAAAGTATTCCTGGAAGGAGAGCCAGCAGTTTTCCAGGTTGCCGCCGATGGCGATGAGTTTGGCAACAGATTCGACCACGGCCAGATAAGAGCCGGCGTAGGGATCCGACTCTGCTATAAACGGATTAAATCCCCAGCTCATTGCGGAACAGGTGGTGGTGTCCCCTTTTAACACAGGCAGCTTTGCTACCATGGCCTGGGCCGGTGTTGCCTGGTGGACTCCGCCGAAGGGCATGAGAACGGTTCCCGCGCCGATGGTGGAATCGAAGCGGTCAACCAGACCCTTTTGAGAGCAGAAGTTGAGGTCTGCAACCATCTTTTCGAGGGCAGGGCGAAGCTGATTAAATGTCAGGCAAGGTTGTTGCTGAGCAGTTGTATAATCTTTAAAATCTTTATAACCTGCAGATTGGGCGGTTGCGTAATCTTCGAAATAAGTAAAGCCCAAATCCGCAGAATCTATGTTGCGTTCCGGCACTTCTACTTTTGCGTGTTTGGGCGCGCCGTTGGAATTGAGGAATTTGCGGGAAATGTCGACTATTTTTTTACCGCGCCAATGCATGGTGAGGCGGCCCGTGTCGGTTACCCGGGCTACCAGGGTGGCTTCTAAGTTTTCTTCTTTCGCATATTCGATGAAGAGGTCGATGCTTTCAGGCGCAACGACCACGGCCATCCTCTCCTGGGATTCGCTGATCGCCAGCTCGGTGCCGTCCAGGCCTTCATATTTTTTCGGCACGGCATCAAGGTTGATATCCAGGCTGTCGGCAAGCTCGCCAATGGCAACGGAAACGCCGCCGGCGCCGAAATCGTTGCAGCGCTTGATGAGGCGGGAAACCTTTTCGTTGCGGAACAAGCGTTGAATTTTACGCTCTTCCGGCGCGTTGCCTTTCTGGACTTCGGAGCCACATGCTTCCAGGGAGGAAACG
>CZCB01004169.1_pt1 | contig 11581 bp, 10 predicted proteins | sample 591991 | NCBI WGS metagenome assembly CZCB01 (sample SAMEA3556809, study PRJEB10932) | anaerobic digester metagenome | reverse complement strand
CCCGCACTCTCGTGGCTTCAGCCATGAGTTAGGGCGACAATACATGTGTCATAAGATAAATGGATTAAAAGAATTAGGATTAGAAAAAGCATGTTAATATAAAAATTAGTACGGTAGGAACTATCGGAATTTACGCCCATGGAGTTAGTAGGTAACGAGGACGATGATGTGGGAAAATGATAGAGTAATCTTGAAGCACGCCACTTTAGTGGTGTGAGGTTCACTAAAATTGCATTTTTAAAGGGAGGGAAAGAAATATTTGTCTAGACAATTAAAAAGCCTTAAATACATATTTAAAATACATTCTTCAAGACTCAGAAGAAACAAATGGAGAATTGATTTGACAATAGAGGAAGCAAAGAAGAATGGAGAGATTATATCTATAGCAGATAGTCAAACACTTAGGTTTATTAGTGATATAAAAAAATATGAGGTTTCTGAAAATGAAGTTAATAATTTAAAGAAACAAATAAAAAAACTAAGAAACTTACCAACGTCTAAAGAAAATAGAGAAAAATTAAAGGAACTGTACAAGCAAAAGAATAGGATGCTATTTTGTGAGGATTATGTTTGTATTGTAATGGACAAGATAAAAGATTTCGATAGATGTAATTCTAAAAAGGGATTTTTTATCAATGGGATAAAATATAAAAGATTAGTGGGAACTACAGGCGGTATAAAAAATGAAACTATAGTATATGTTAGTGAAAGAATATATGATGAATTAAGGAAAAGATTAGAGAATGGAAGAAATACAGAAATTCCATTAGTTCCTGCTAAATTAGAAGCATATAAATCACTTTCATGTAGTGCTAGTATGCCAGTAACAAATCCAAAGGGTGTATTGGTAATAAAAGATGGAGAAACACATTTTAGGGCAAAAGTAATAAAAATAGATGATTCTAAAGGTGAATATCCCCAAATGACTTACGAAGAAGATTACCCAATTAACCTTGCCTTTTGTGATGGTTGTGCAATGATTTTACCGTCACTTGCAAAAAAATGGGCTGAAGACCTAAAGGAAAACTATTTGCCTAGTGGTTTTTGTATAAGAAATTCATGGTGTAAGGGAATGCTGTTTACTTTTGACTTTATAGATTTTGCAGAGAAAGTAGCAAAGACATATTTAGTAAAAGATGCTTGGGGCAACGAGATAGATGTTAGAAATGTAGAAATTGTATTAACAACAAATATGCTTAAATTGTGGAATTGTTATGACAGCATTGAACATTATTTGTCATGTTGCAAAGAAAATGGATATGCTTTTAGTGTATCAAAAGTATGCCCCGAAAAACTAGAAAATGAAAGAAACATGAATTATCAATTTTTGCAGAGTTATGATTTTTCGGATGAAGATATAGATGAATTAATTAAGCCCACAATAAATGAAATTAAGGATGTGTTAGGTGGAGATTATAGAAAAACCTTATTGTTTTTAAGGGGAATACACTTAGATGATGAGGATATTAATGTTGGCAGTTATGATTTTGAGAAAGCCTTAATGATTAGCCCAGAAATGATTAATGACCCTTTTGTAAAACAGAGAGTGCATGGACTAATTGAAAAAAGGATTAAGGAAGCAAAAATAGGGGTAATTAAAGTTAGTGGAAATTATTCTATAGTTTCAGGAGATTTGTATGCGTTGTGTCAGCATATGTTTGGATTAGAGGTTACGGGACTTTTAAGAGCAAATGAATATTACTCACAAACATGGCTTGATAAAGGGGTTAAAAAAGTTGTAGCATTTCGTGCGCCAATGACATGTCATAATAATATAAAAATAATGAATTTTATAGATAATGATGATGTAAGGTATTGGTTTAGATATATGAAAACTTGTACTGTACTAAATGCTTGGGATACAACTACACATGCAATGAATGGTTGTGATTTTGATTCAGATGCATTTATAGAAACGGACAATCCTATAATTTTAAATAATACTAAAGACTTACCCGCTATTGTTTGTGTTCAAAAGTCTGCCATAAAAAAGATTGTCACAGAAGAAGATTTAATTCAATCAAACAAGGATGGATTTGGAGATGATATTGGTTCTACAACAAATAGAATAACAGGAATGTTTGAGGTTTTGGCAGGATTTGAAAAAAATAGTCCCGAATATAAAGAGTTGATGTATAGAATTATGTGTGGTCAGCATTTTCAACAATGTGCTATTGATAAAGCAAAAGGTATAATATCAAAACCAATGCCTAAAGAGTGGTATGAGTACAAGGCAAATAAGATAAACATAAACGATAGTGAAGAAGTTAAAAGGCAAAAAGAATTTAATTTAAGAATATTGGCTGATAAAAAACCTTACTTTTTTGGATATATATATCCTCAAATAATGAATACATATAAAAAATATATAAGGGATACTAATACCAATTGCTTACTAAGATTTGGTATGACTGTAGAAGAATTAAAAGCAAAAGAAGATAAAACCGAAGATGAAATTACATATTTAAAATATTATGAGTCAAAAATGCCCGTTGGAATGAATCCGTGTGTTTTAAATAAGATATGTTGGAAGATTGAAAAAGAATTTGATGGATTCTTAGAAAAAATTAAATTTGATAAATTTGATTATAGTATTTTAAAAAGTAATGTTGGCTATTCAGAAAGAACATTTAAACAGATTCAAAGACTTTATAAGGAATATAATAGAGCAATAAGGCAGTATGCTCAAACAGTAAAAAAAGAAAGGATTGAGAAAGAGGAAAGGAAGGTTCAAAGACAAATATTTAAAGATGATTTTAAGCAACGAGCCATAGAAATTTGTAATAATGAAGATGAATTATGTGATATTGTAATTGATTTATGTTATAAAAACAACACTTCTAAACAATTTGCATGGGATATTGTAGGTAAAACTATTATAAATAATTTATTAAAAAGAAATGGATATAAAATTACTTATCCTGTACTAGATGAAAAGGGGGATATAGAATTTAGAGGATATAAATTCTCAATGAAAGAAAAATATGTTGGAAGTGGGGTTGAAAGAGAATAATGGATATTATATTAGATGAGAAAAAAACAGCACTAAAATCAATAGAAACAGGTTATATAGATTATAAAAAACCAACTAATACAATAAGAGTATTGATTAAATATTATTACAGTATTGGCATGAATAAGGTACAAATAAGAGATGAAATTGAAACTTTTATGAGGAAGAACTATTTAGATTTTAATTCAGCTAAATGGCAAGATATACTTGACAGAATGGTTAAGACTTATGCAAAAGAAAAATATAATATGATAAAGATTGATAGTATATCAATTACTCAAAAAGAGTTAGATAAAATAGCTGAGTTAAATAATTTAAAACTAGAAAAACTTGCTTTTGTACTTTTAGTTTATGCAAAGATATTAAATAAAATTAATCCTAATAATAACAATTGGGTAAATAAAGACAGTAATATAATATTTAAAAATGCTAAACTAAAAGATACAGGTAAACAGCAAAAACTAATACTAAAAAGGTTAGTTGATTTGAATTACATTAGAGTATCAAGAATTGTTGATGGAACAAGTGTAAGGGTTGAATTTGTGTGTGATGATGACGAAGTGAGCTTAGTTATTACAAATTTTGAAAACTTTATATTAGAGTATATGAGGTTAAAGGGAGTAAAGGTTGATTATTGTCAGGAATGTGGAAAAGCAATAGAACAGACTAATAATAAAGTTAAGTATTGTAAGGAATGTGCTAGGGAAATATGGAAAAAGCAACACAGAGAAGTAGCATTAAAATCTTATCACAAAAATAAGAATAAACCAGACTTGACTAAATAGAAAATCCTTCTTAACCATTGATATGACTAGCTTTTCAAGGGTGTCATCCAGATTCCTAATGTGGTAATATTAATAATAAAAATAAGTCTAATATTATTTATATTTATCATAAATGGTCTGTATGGCTACGGGGTTATACTGACCGCCTCCCCTAAAATTAATTATTAAAAATTAATATAAATAAATTTAATTAAAAGGAGAGAGTTGAATGGAAATTTCAATTGCAAGAGCATTAACTGAATTAAAAACTTTAGACGCAAGAATACAATCAAAAATAAACAACACAAGTTTTATAGCAGGAGTTAAGAAATCCAGTAAAAAAGTAAATAACGTTTATACTAGAGAAGAATATTCTAAAGAAGTGAAATCTAATTATGACAGTATAATTGATTTAATTGAAAGACGTAAGGCTATAAAAGGTGCTATCGTTAAATCTAATGCTGAAACTAAAGTTACTATTGGTGGTAAAGAGTATACAGTAGCAGAAGCAATAGAAAGAAAGAATAGTATTCAACTTGATAAGATGTTGTTACAACAAATGGAAAGTCAATATAGGAGTGTAATAGCACAAGTTGATAGAAATAATGAAGTAGTTGAAAATAATTTAAATAATTTGCTAAATTCAAGTGTTAGTTCTGACAAGAAGGACTCCATAGACATGAGTGGTTTTGCTGAAGCATATAGAGAGACCAATTGTTATGAAGTTGTTAATCCCTTGAAATTGCAAGAAAAGATTGAGAAATTAAGAAAAGAAATTGACGATTTTGAGAGTGAAGTGGATTCAGTTTTAACAGAGTCTAACGTAATAACAAAGATTAATATACCAGAGTAAAGAATATCTAAAGTTTTGTGGGCTATACGAAACCTTTAATTTCACATTCCCTTTATAAGATTTTTGGGTTAAAAAATCTTAACTACATAAAATGGAATTTTTGAAGTTGAATAAGAACAAGTCAAAGAGCTGAACCTCATTACGGTTGCTGTTTTGTTGAAAGTTCAAAGATAAAAGCTCAAAGATTATAGTTAAAGATTCAAAGTTCTTAATATGTTCAAAGGTTAAGGATTAAGGGTAAAAAATCTTTTAAATCCATGACAAAAGGTAAGGAGTTAATGTGATTATCCGTAAGGTGTCCTCATGGCTGTATAGTTCACAAAATTAAGTTAAAAAATAATGAAAGAGAGCGTGTAGCGTATGGGTGGTGGTAGTAAAAAGAAAAATCATAATAAGGTAAAGTTGTGCTTTATTGGTAGTAACTCAGTAGGTGTAACAGGTTCATGTATTTATGGAGTTTTCAAAGAAGAAAAATTTTTAATTGAACTAGGCGGTGTACAAGATGGCACGGTGTTAGAAAATTACAGGGCAAATAAAGCATTATTAGACAGGATTGATTTTGAAAACATAGATTACATATTTGGTAACCATTTCCACCAAGACCATATAATGCTGATATTGGGTGCTACAAATCGAGGGTTTAAGGGAAAAATTATAATGAATCACAGTACAGCTAGAATTGCAAAAGTACTTTGGGAGGATTCATGTCATATAATGGAAAACGACATAAAGTATTTAAGACAATCAAAGGGAATGAAATTAGACCATTTGTATAAGATAGATGATATTGCTGAAACAATGGATTGTGTTTATGAATACGAAGAAAGTAAAATACATAAATTGTCAGAACGAATATCATTTAGGTTTTTAAAAAACAATCATGTATTAGGCTCTACTTCTCTTGAAATGTTTTTTAAAGATGATAATTCAAGGGTGCATAAACTATATTATTCATCTGATTTAGGGACAACTTTGGTAGATAAATATTTTGTCTTTAATGAATTTGAAAAATGTACAAATACCAATATTGCAATTTTAGAAAGTACTTATAATTCAAAAGATAGAGAAGCTATAACTAAGAAAGCTAGAAAAGAAGAATTAAAGCTATTAGAAAACACAATAGTAGAAACATTGACAAACAAAAGGGCAAATGTAATAATGCCATGTTTTTCAGCAGACCGTACTCAAAATATGTTGGTACATATAAAAAAAATATTTGATAAACATCCTGAATTACAAAATATAAAAGTATATCTTGATGGTAAGTTAACATCTAAAGTAATGAAAATATATGGGGAACTACTTGAAGGGGAGCAAAAGGAATTATTTGATAGTATTATAAATTGGAAAAATTTAAAAATGGTTTCAGATTATAATACAGGTACAAGATTAATTCTATCGGATAAAGAACCCCATTTAACAATATCAAGTAGTGGTATGGCTGATAAGGGTCATGTGTTAGAACACATAAAACAAGCCGTAAAGAACAATAATGATGTTATAATTTTTAGTGGCTATAGTAGTCCTACATCATTAGCTACAAGATTAAAAGAAAAAATCGTTAATCCAAATAAAAAGAATATATTAATAGAGAAAAACAATTATCCATTTAATTGTAATGTAATTGAGTTAAAAACTTTCTCTAGCCATATACAAAGGCAAGAATTAATTAATTATATAAAAGAAATGAATGTTTCTGACAAAGTTATTCTTGTGCATGGGGAGAAAAAAGGTAGGGATATTTTAGCAAAAGAAGCAATTGAGGAATGTATGAAAGTTAATAAAACAACTAGGGTAGTTAGTGCGGAAAGAAATATGATAATAGAATTTTAAAATATTTAATAAAAAGGAGAATTATAAAATGAAGAAAACTACAAATATGTTGGAATACTTAGTCAACTACCCCCGCTTATAGAAGCGGAGGCTTGTAAAAAGCCTTAGTTGACTACCCTAAGTCTTAACTGACTACGTTGGAATAATTATCTTACCCTGAAATGATGCCCAAGTTTCAGGCTCTAAGGTGGCTCTGTAAAAGTTCTAATGGGTAGGAACGGTCAACCACAATTGGCAGTTATACTGCAAAGTTATTCCAACATTGGGGATGGGCAAATAACTCCAAAAGGAGGGCATAAAGCCAAAATGTTAGTATATGTAATTTCAATAGAAGGTAAGCCTTTAATGCCTTGCAAGCCTGCTAAGGCAAGAAAATTGCTGAAAAACAAGAAGGCTAAAATAGTAAAATATGAACCATTTACAATTCAATTATTATTTGAATGTGAAAACCAAGTGCAAGATTGTATATTAGGAATTGACACAGGAAGTAAACATATAGGAATGGCAGTTATAACCGAACAAGGTAATGTGCTTTATCGTGCCGAAGCAGAATTAAGACAAGACATAAAAGAGAATATTGAAACAAGGAGACGACTTCGACATGCAAGACGTAATAGAAAAACAAGGTATAGAAAAGCAAGGTTCTTAAATAGAAAAAGAAAAAAAGGATGGTTACCACCAAGTATACAATCAAGGATTAATGCTCATATTAGATTGGTTAATGATATTGTAAAAATTTTACCTATAAACAGAATAAGAGTAGAAATAGGGCAATTTGATACACAGGCATTAGTTAATCCAGATATTAATGGTATAGAATATCAACAAGGAGAAATGCAGGGGTATGATAGTATAAAAGAATATGTAAAAATAAGAGATAATTTTACTTGTCATTATGCAAAACTAAGACCAGACATAGAATGTAATAATATACTTGAAGTAGACCATATTATACCAAGAAGTAAAAGCGGTAGTAATAATCCGAGCAATTTAGTATGTAGTTGTGAAGTACACAATAAAGCAAAAAGTAATATGGACTACAAAGAATTTACAGGCAAAAATCCACCTAAGATAAAGCAATTTCAAGAAACCGTATTTATGAATGTACTAAAAAATTATCTTGTACCAAAACTACAAGAGATAGCACCAACGCAATATACTTTTGGACTATATACACGTAGAAAACGTAAAGAGTGGAATATAGAAAAATCACACATAAATGATGCAGTAGTAATTACAAATATAAAACCAATGAAGTGTAGTGATAATATATATTATATTAAGCAAGTACGTAAAAAGAAACGCAGTTTACATGAAGAAATACCACGCAAAGGGAGAAAAGAACCTAACAGAGAATCAAAAAGAAATAGTAAAAACACAAAAGTAATAATTGTAAAAGGTAAGAAGTGGTGTTTATGGGATAAGGTATATATACCTGAACTGAATAAATTTGGTTTTATATCAGGATTTACTGGCAATTGGGTATATATACAGGACATACAAGGTAATTATTTGCAAACAACGCCAAAATATAAGCAAATCAATACAGAAAAAATTAATTTAGTATGTAGAAATAATAATTGGATAGCCGATTCATCCTCCACTTTTGCTTACGCTTAGAAGTGGAGGACTTCTCGGCACTTTGGTTAAAAGTCAAATTTTAATTATAAATAATAAAAATATTTTGATTAATTTTGCTATAGAGCCATAAGGCTTTATAAATATATTTTATTTTTAGGAGGTATTTTTTATGAAGAATTATTTATTTAATTTTTTAGACTGGGATGGTGATTTTTATTCCTTTAGTCGACCTACTAAAGATATGTACCCTTATGAAATAGTAAGAAAAGATGACAAATGTACTATAGTATTTAATGCTTTAGGTATCCCACAAGAAAATATTAGTATAGATTTTGATAAGTCAAGGGGTACAGACTATTTAGTTATTAATGGTGAAAGTAAAAATGAAGTTACTAACAAAACTTATTCAATTAAGGCTAGATTTATAATTGACATAAATGAAATTAAAGATATTGAGTGGTCTTTAAAAGATGGATTATTGTATGTTGAAATTACATATAAGAAGCCTGAAAAACCACAAATTGAAATAAAATATAAAAAGTAATGTATGACTGGGAGTTCCCGGGCGTATTAAAAATTTAATTGAGGGCGGTATCGCCCTCGATTTCAATATTTATCGTAAATAAGCAAGAAGACTCCAACCTCTTTAGGTGGAAAATGAATTGCTAACAAAAATCAAAGGTATTCCCAAAGCAATAGAGATTGTGAGGGATAATGGGCGATTGGACAGCCCATTGAGAATAAGGGTAGCATAAGCTGCCAAACTTCTCAAGAATCTCCACCTTCTGTAAGGTGGAGAGGTTCAATAATATATTTATTCAGGAGTGAGAGTAATTAAATGTTAAAAGAGAAGGGAAGACAGAAGCCTACTAAGAAAAATAAGATAAAAAAGTTTTGTTTTTACTGCGATAAGGAAGTTTTTTTAAACTTATACGAAGATTTTCAAGATGGAGTTTTTGTTTGCCCAAAGTGTGGGTATGAAATATTTGACAAGGACAAAATAAATAAAAGGTAGGATAAAAGATATGAATGAGATTCTTAGAAGGGAAAATGAAACAGATTTTGAATGGAAAGTTAGGTTATGCATTGCAAAACTTAACAAAGAAATTGATTTAGATTGGTCAGAAATTGCTACACTGCTTAACCTTAACGTAAGTTCAGACCATCTAAGGAAACTTTCATATGCATATAAAGAATTTTATGAATACATAAAAAACAATCAAGAAAGCAATATTATAGAAAACTCTTTTGAAGAAGATGATTTTATTAAACAATTAAGAGAAGAAAAGAGAGCTATTCAAGAAGAAAGAGTTAAACTGCAAACTGAAAAACTAGAAAATAATAGATGGATTAGAGAAAAGGCTAGATTAGATTTATATTTTGAAAAGATGCAAGAATCAATAAGTAAACTTCAACCTTTACAAAATCCATTGAGACATAATCATAATATTCCAGTTTATAATAAGGAAGGTATATTACCAATCGGAGATACCCACTATGGTAAAGAGGTATTAATAAAAGGATTAAAAGGTGAAATATTAAATGAATATAATGATAAAGTATTTGAAAGTCGTATGTGGAAGTTATTGGATGAAGCCAAGCAGATTGTACATAAGGAAGAGTTAAATAAACTACATATATTACTTATGGGTGATTTAATTGATGGTATTCTTAGAATGTCACAATTACAGTCATTGCAATATGGAATAGTTGATAGTACTATGAAGTTTGCTGAATTTATTGCAAATTGGTTAAATGAATTAAGTCAAATAGTTGACATTGAATTATATTCAGTACTTGGGAATCATAGTCAAATTCGACCACTAGGTAGTAAGAATGGCGAATTCCCACAGGAAAATATGGAAAAAATCATCATGTGGTATGTACAAAGCAGACTTGAGAATAATCCTAACATAACAATTAATAAAAATGAAAATGAGTTCATATTTATAGATGTATTAGGATTAAAAGTAATGGCTTCTCATGGAGAAGAAAACAATATAGAGCAAGCTATAAAAGACTATATAACCATTTACGGGGAAAGAATAGATTTGTTCTTATCAGCACATTTACATAGCAAATTCGAGAAGTCTGTTGGTATTGGTACTTACGGAGATATTGAAGTACAAAGAGTTCCTTCTATATGTGGTATAGATGACTTTAGCATGAAGTTAAGACGTAGTGCTAGGGCAGGTGCTAGATTATTCGTAGTAGAAGAGAACAAAGGAAAGACGATTTCTTATGACATAATACTAAACTAGTTAAAATCCTGTTTTCACAGTAATAATAAAAATAGTGGCGTAATCCAACAAAATAAAAATAAATGAAAGCGAAGGTAACGCTTATGGAACATATACAATATATTAATCCAATACATAATGAAATTAAAATTAATTCAGCATTGCGTGACCGCAGAATATACATAACTGGAGTTATTGATATTGACACAAGTTTGGAAGTTTGTCATTTAATGAGAAGAATTTATGACATAGACTGTAAGTCAAACAGAGAAGAAAAGACTATAACCTTAGTCTTAGATGTTTGCTATGGTGGAAGTATACTTGCGGGAAACTCTATCATAGGAATGATAAATTTTTTAAAGTCTAAATCATATAAGATTATTGGAATATGTCAGTCTTGTGCTTTCTCAATGGGCATCGACATACTTGTAAACTGCACGGAACGTTACGGTTTTTCTCTGAGTCAATATATGCTTCATCAGAGTCAAGTAGGTATGGAAGGCGAATTAGCAGAAGTAGAAAAAGATGTTGAGTTTCAAAAGAAACAGTGGCAACAATCTGTTGAATATTATATTAAGAATACTAAACTTACTAGAGAAAAATTAGAAGAAATATATAAATATAAGATTAATTATTTTATGCTTGCGGATGAAGCTTTGGAAAATGGCATAATCCATCAAATAATTTAAGTGAGGTAAAATTATGGAAGAAAATAAAGAATTATTAGAACAAATTTGTGATTGTGGTGAAGATTGTCAATGCGAAGAATTAGAAAATGACGCATTAATTCAACTTACATTAGATAAAGAATATGATAGGCTTTCAAGAAGATTTTTGTATGATAAAGATAAACTGATAAAATTGTCAGAAAGAAAAGAATTTCAAGAAGGTGTATCTGAGGGTTTAAGAATTTGTGGTTTATATAGTACACTTGTTTCATTTGGTATAGATGAGACAAATGTAATGGATATAATTTTAAATAAAATGAATATAGACCATAATATATTGACCACTAAGATTTCTAATGAAGCAAGTATTGAGGTTTCTAAAAATCAAAGTATTACATTAGATAAAACAAATATTTAACCTAATTAACGACAGAAGTCGCCCGCTTCTATAAGTGGGTGACGAATGTCGCTTGACAATTCTTTTCTAACGGGAATGGGAATGTCCAAATTGTGGTGCTATCCATGATAGAGATATAAATGCATCAAAGAACCTGCTAAAATTAACCATGTAATTGGTAAAGCTGGGGAAGGAACAGCCCTTTGAGCGTGGGTAATCTTGCTCCGATGGG